>ODAJ012149301.1_pt1 | contig 19109 bp, 22 predicted proteins | sample 1539241 | NCBI WGS metagenome assembly ODAJ01 (sample SAMN02144231, study PRJEB22623) | gut metagenome | biome: sheep rumen | host: Ovis aries | place: New Zealand | reverse complement strand
AGGGCATCAACCGCCTCCGCAGCCTGAAAGTATGCGAACTCACCTACAACGAGGACGGAACGATCCGGACCATCGAAGGCATGGATGAGTGATTTTAATAATGTTTGGTTGGTTTTGCCCCAGGCGCTGCGACAGCACCGGGGGCAAGGTTTTTACCGGGTTTATATTGAACGATGACCCTGAGGGCGAAGAGGCCGGGAACTTTGATGTGCGGGTGGGGCTTGCAGGGCATCTCTCCATCTACAATACGCCTTCAAATGATTAGATAAGCAATTCCAAATACGATACCCCAGAAGATCATTCCGCAGAGTATGTCCATTAGATAGGATTTAAGCCATTGTTTCAAGTCTTCGTCCATCATTTCTTTGCTTTAGAGTTTGATTGCCGGAGTTTTACCGAATGCTTCTATTTCCCTGATCCGCTTCTGCCATAGTTAGAATCCGATACGCTGACGGGGTTGATTGTCAATTCTTTCGGCCTTGCAGTAGGAACGGAGGACCTTCATGCGGTCGATTCTGTCACCATGCAGGATGGCGTTGATCGTGAACTTCCGGGAGACATTCTCCATCTGGCCACCGCTCAGATCGTACGTCTCAGCCAAATTGCGACACTCATCGGTAGAAAGCGTGGGAATCATCGTATGCCAGATCTTTTCCCGGACGGAGACATCGGGACGGTCGAACCGGATCTTGTACAGGAAGCGCCGTCCGAAGGCCGGATCCAGGTTCTGCGTCAGGTTGGTCGTGGCGATGAGGATGCCGTCAAGTGATTCCATTTCCTGCAGGATGATGTTCTGGATGCTGTTCTCCATCTTGTCCACGGACCTGGTCGCCCCCTCCATCCGCTGGCCGAAGATGGCATCGGCCTCATTGAAAAGGAGGATTGGGACCACCGCCGAGCGTTGCGCCAGCAACCGGTACCGGTCGAAGACGGCCTTGATGTTCTTTTCGGAGTCCCCCACCCACTTGCTCTTGATCTCCGGAATGTTGACGGTCATGATGCTTCGTCCGGTCTTACGGGCCAGCTGATAGACGGTTTCCGTCTTCCCCGTTCCCGGCGAGCCGTAGAACAGGCAGGCGAATCCGCTGCGGTATCCATGGGCCTTCATCCTCTCCCTAATCTCCTTGTAGCGTTCCGGCATTAAGAAAGATTCGAGTTCATCCACCTGTTCTTCATTGCCGGCGGTGTAAAACAGGGTTTTCTCCACCAGGGACTCCGGTTTTGTCAATCCTGCGACGGCGGGTTCCGAGGATTGCAGTTGGAACTCCGAAAGCAGGATCTGGCGGGCTTTCGCGGTCAGGCAGATCTGTGAGGTATTGGCGATACCATCTTCGCAGACATGCTCGATGAGCCCCTCCTGCATCAGGTAATGGCTTCCTTCTTTCAGGGCGGTTTTGGCTTCGTTGAAACTGCTCTTGCAGCGAAAGACATCTTCGATCTGTCCGAATACAATCCTGTCGTCGTCCTTGTTGATCAGATAGTGACAGACGATGACAAGGACCATAAAGTCGTTGTAGCTGTTGATTTTAAGCCCGCCCAGCTCACGGACGAAGGACAGATGTTCATTCGCCTCGAAAAGCTCTTTCAACTCATGGTAAAGTTCTCCTGGAGCGATGGCGTTGTCATCCAGGTCCTCGAAATAATCGTTCAACCGGTCAAAGAGTTCGTGAAGGTTGAGACCGGTCTTTTTCGGCTGCTCGGGAATGTCATTGTTCTTGAACGCCCGGATGACGGTTCTGGGGACATCGAAAGAGTCCTCATCCTTGGCGTCGTGGAATTTCAGATACCGTGCGCGTATGAGAGCATTCAACTCTTCGCTATACTCCAACGCTCGGATATTACTGATATCCAAATGTCGGGAAATATCGTTGTAATCCACGTTCCGGGGACCGTGACACAGGCAGATGGAAAGCAGCACGGCCTGCAGCGGAGTAATGCCCAGCCGGGCGGCAAGGGCGGCAGCCGCGTCCTGGTTGTCCGCCCAGAATCCGTCCCCCAGTTTGGAATCGTCCGACCGTTCCGAAAGAAGGTCCATCAGTTGGAGGATGCTCTTTTCTGTCATTTGTGTGTTATTCTGTTTTCCCATATTTTTCGTAAACTTTCAGTACTCTTTCCGCTTTTTCCAGCCGCTCCTGTGCTTCAAGTAGCGAATGTCTTGCCCGGTTTATTTCTTTACCAAGGCATTCTTTGATGAATTGTACGGCCTCGTCCTTTGTCCGGAATACCTGCTCCGCGCTCATCTCGTCACGTTCGTTCAAGAAGGAGTTCCGGCTGATGAGCCTTCCGTCTTTCGTTTCATAGACGGCATACTCGATCTTCAGTCCATGGATACCCAGGCCTCGTGTCCTGGCCTTCACGCCGATGATTCTGGTTTTCCTGATGGAGTAAGCCGCATCGCTCCCTATGACATAATAGACAATGTCACCAATGGACAGATCAAGCTGTTTGAGGTAGAAGTCTCTGCTGTTCATGCGTTTAATTCCACTCTTCTTTTAATATTTTACGTATGGCAGTCAGGGCAGTCTTCCAATCGAATTGCCCGGGATATTCCTGATTTATTACATTGTAAATGGAGCGTAAGTCCGTATATCCTTCAACATGGATGTAGCAGGCCACGAGGTTTTCGAGTTCTGATTCTGTCATCATCATTCTATCTTTTTGTTTCCGATAATAATATAGATTCGGAGCTTCGAGAATTCATTTCTAACTTCAAATAATTATGAAGTCTTCCCATCATTCTTTGATTGTGACGTGGATGATTCCGTCATCGCCCTTTTCGAAGTCAAATTTCATTTTGTTGAGGCCAAGGTGAAACGGACCTGAGACAACCTCGATCTCTTCTGCATATAAACAGTAACCATCCTTCTCCGCCAAACAACGGAGATTCTCCTCTGTCGTTGCCATCCAACCGAATTGACGCGTGAAATAGGACAGCATATCTTCCTTCGTCCTGAATAAGAAGGTGTTGTCTTCAGATACCACATAGAAATGCGGAGGATCAGTATCGGGTACTTTGGAGCAGAAAACGGAAACCCGATACGGGAAGTATTTCCCATCGGCATCGTTCGTCTGGTAAAAACCCGATTCTGAGACTACTGAGTAATACTTAATATCGCTTATTCCTGACTCTTCTGAGTCACGCAGTTTCCACAGGCATTGGCTCTGCTCCCATTTCGCCTCTTCAGTAAAAGAGAGAATCCCATTACTGACCTTCGCATTGTACCAGTATGGACAACCTTCTTCACGGAAGCTCAGTTCCGAGAAAGGCACTCCCATCTTCGGAAGGATTTCAGTCACATTATGCCCATCTCCGATGAGAGAGGCCAGTTTAGCGAGGACGGTCTGTTTGCCCTCGACCCAGTACTTCGTAATACAATAATTTGCCATAATGTTAACGGTTTTCTATAAAACAAACTCGGCCGGATTCCTTCATCCAGTTCCTGTGGTCTTTGTATTCCTTCTCACTTCGAAGAATCCAAAGAATACGTCCTTTCAGTTTTGCCGATACTTCCGGCTCTGAAGCATACCCGTCCGTGAAAATAATGAGGCCGTCGTATTCCGGATGGTCGGTCATGAAGTTGACGACTGGCTGGAAACAGGTCCCGCCCCGGCCTTTGACCTCGATTTTGTACCGGGCTTTAGAAAGCGTCATCGGCTCCCCAAGTGCAGTGTCGAAGGTGACGACATCGATCTTCTCCACCCCGTATTTGAAGAAGCGGTTAATGGTGGAAAAGAAGTATTGTAAGTCTTCATCTGAGATGGAACCACTTACATCGACAGCCACCAGATAATTGGTTCTCAACTGCCGGATGCTGCCCATGTATTGGAATCCGCTGCGGCGGTTGGGGCGCATCCGGGTAAGACGACGCTTGGCACAAAGGACGCTGGACCGGAAGCCGGAAAGTACTTTCCGGTAATCCAACTTGGGTCTGAGGGCCGCTTGAATCTGCTCTACCAAATTTCCAGGAAGCGATCCCCATGAAGATAATTGCTCCACCGCCTGACGGATACCTTCCTGCATCCACTGGTCTTCTTCCCATAATTCAGCCTGGTCGCTGTTCCCCTTTCCATCTCCATTACCTAATGAACATCCTTCGCTTTGTTTCTGTCCCAAATTTCCACTTGCGAGTTTCTTGTCGTTATCATTTTCATCGGTCAAAGAATTGAACTGGCTTCCCCCGCATCTGTGCGCATACCATTCGTAGTACTGACCTTCGGGGAGTCCACATTGGGAGGGGGTTATCATTCCGAGAATATGATACCATGTGGAGATAGCAAGATCGCTTCCCTTCGTACAAGCCTGGTCGTCGCAACCGGCGGGTTTACGGGAGTAGGGATGAAGCATCAGCGCACGGATCATCTCCACCCGGAATGCCCTTTCTAGCTCTTCATAGGGCATATTGGCTATAGATACCGGATTATATTCCAGAAGTCCTTTCCCGACGCGAACCGGACATTCCATGTCGCTATTTGTCACCAGTTTGTGACGACAAAAAGCGCTGAACAGAGCTGGTTCGGTCAGGAACCAGATATCCGTCATCCTGCTGATTGAGTCCATACTAAAGTCCGCTGATAAATTTGGTCATACGACTGTAAACCGGCGATGCTTCCATAACGATGAAAGCGATGGTTTTCTTCTGTTTCCCCTCGTTGAACAGCGATGCGAAGTGTGCGAGCGCCTCCTTCCTGGTCCCCAGCAAGTCCACATACGAGCAGAGGTTCTTTCCGGCTGTCTTCCGTTTGCGCGTATCCAAGTCGGTAATCTCCAGATAGCGAAAGATGGACTCATTGATGCCTGCGAGTTGATGAACCTCCAGGTCTGTCAGTTTTCCCTTGACCTTGGCGAAGCGAAGGAGAATATCTTCCGCTCCGGGGACGGCGCTCTTGGACAGATAGGAAGCCAAGGCCGAAGCCGCCGGGACGCCCACGATGCCGGAGATAACCTTATGGTCCAGCTCATCGGGAGATTCTATACCGGCAAGGACATCCGACACCTTCGCCCAAGCCCTGCGGTCGGGAGTCTTTTCCAGGCCCGTATCCAGTTCGGCCACCTTTCCGGCTTCACCGTCCAGCCATTCCTGATGGGCAGATATGAATCCGGTCACACGTTTGTCCAGTCCCGCCTTCTCCGCCCAAAGAAGCCAATCCTGTACTGTGGGACGGAAAGCATAGACGTTGAACCGAGATACCAGCGCCGGATCCAGGTCCGTCAGTTGATACTCCTCGCCGTCATTGACAGCCGAGATAAGGCGGCTGCCTTCCGGGAGGGAACGCCCGGCAAGCTTGCGGTTAAGCGCCAGATCCATGATGGTTTGGAGCACCTCGGGGCGGGCACGGTTCAGCTCGTCCAGGAAAAGCACCACCGGCTTTCCATCGGTAGGGAACCAGTATGGCGGCATGAAATCGGTCTTCCCGGTTTCACTGTTCTTCGTAGGCAGACCGATGAGGTCGCCGGGGTCGGACATCTGCCCAAGAAACAGTGTGACGACTTTCATTCCCTGCGCCTCGAAATAACGGGTCAGAATCTGTGACTTGCCGATGCCGTGACGGCCGGTAAGCATGATGTTTTGCGCAGCGGGCATTCTGTTGAGAACCCGCCCTAGTTCTGTAGAATCGATATAGATTGGCATAACTTCTCAGATGCTAATGTATGATGTTGAAATGTAGATGATTGTGTCCATACTTTTTTTCAATGTCACTGATCAGGTGACAAACGCAGGAAAAGAATCTCTGGGACAATATGAATGTTTCCCACATTTCTTCCTTTCCACCTGTTACGGATATTTCAATATTGACAATACCGTTATTGAACACTTGCGTGAACAGACATTTTCTCTGCGGTACGGTATAATATCTATTCAATCGCAGATGGTCTTTCTTTCCCGAGAAGGTATCATTGATTAAAGAATGGAATCGACTGGCGATGTAGAAGGCCTGTTCCGCCTTTGCCGATGTCATCTTTCCCCCGAGACGAAAGGATATGCCTTCATTTTCCGTGAGTTTGACAAAGAGCGTTTTCCCATCATATTGCTGATGCCTTTCCAGTCCGCTTCCTTCAAAGGCCTGATCCAGCAACGCATTCCAGGATAGTTCATCCATCTTTTTGAGTTTCTCTTTTTTTTCTTCGATCAGGCTCACCAATTCGTCGTCCCTGATGATCAGGTATGGATTCCCGGGTGCAATGGTGATACGATGGACGTCCCAGCTTCTCGAATAATAAGACCTCGGATGACACTCCCTCAGGGTCGAAGGAATATGGAGATGGTCGGTAATGATGCTTTCGGGCGTAAAGCTGAGCATTCCTTCCGGAAGGATGATTTCGGCCTTCCCATTCTCGCTTTTTGGAAGCGAACTGATATATTTGACCGTGGACGGAAGATGGAAGACACCGTCAACCTGACAATCCAACGCATCGGCACAAATTCTTTCCATCGAATCGGGAAGAATCAGGTTCCCTTCGAAATAACAGTGATAGAAACAACTGTTTTTCAGTTTTTTTAAGCCTTCTGGAAGGGTTATGGACTTGATTTTCAAACTGGATGGAGCATCTGCGAATGCTCTCTCGGGTATATAGTCAACGCCTTGCGCGAAGACATATTTCAGGGCATGAACCGGCTTTTCTGATTGCACAGAAAGGTTCTTAGTTATTGGGACGGGATTCCCATCGATCCACAGTTCCTGGCAACAGGATTCCGCTCCACGCATGACGGCATTACCCACATCGTAACGGCCGTATTGTTCAGGCAGTTCCACCACCATCGTCATTACTAATCCTTCCATCACGCGACGGCCTCCCAACCTTTCTTGATGTTGGATAGAATCTCTTCCTCGAAGATGCGGCGGATACCGGCCTCGTCGGGTGCATAGGCCATATCACGCTTCAGGATATCCTTGCGGCCGCTGCTGTAGTCCGTATGGTAGAAAATGTAGGCTGGGAAGCGGCCGGTGGCCTCCTTGTTGGTCTTCCAGATCAGGAACTTATGGAGCATTACCTTATCGCCGGAGATCTTGCGATAGACACGGCGGTCCAGGACCGTGCTTTTCTCAAGTTCTCCGATGCCGGCCTGCCCCTCCTCGAACGGACAAAGGTCAGTCAGCTGGCTGATGCGGATGTCGCTTTCGGACGGTTTCTTGTCCGAACGTTCCCGGATGAAGCTGAGGCCGAAGGCAGAAACGCCCGGGGTCATCCCTTCATGGAGCCACTGGCCGTCCTCATACCGCACCAGGGCGTTCATTCTGACCTTGTCGTCATTGCCACGTGCTACCAGTTCGATGACACTTACTTCCCAGACAATCTCCGGACGGACCATTTGATAGGCAATGCCGCGGGAGTCCGTAAGGACATACTGTGACTCTACATCCATCGATTGAAGACGATCGGCAAGCGATGCGCGGTCGGCATCGGACAGGGCTCCCGATCCAACGGCAAATACCTGGAACAGGCCGTCTTCACGGCGGGCAGCCAGCATCAGGTCGCGCACTCCCTGCTCGCCGGTTGTGTAACCCACGATGACTGCATCGATGCTGTGGCGGGGTTTTACCTTGGCGACGATATTGCTGTCGGTGTGAATCACAAGTCCCTCGGCCCCTTCGCATTCCACCCACTCGTCGTAGATGGCCTGAACCTCGTCAAGGGACGATGCGCGCATCATCTGCACGGGACAGACAGAATCGGCCTTGAAGATGCCGGAAAGGACATTGTATGTTTCCTGGTAAGGGACCCCCTCGTAGGATTTTCCATCCAGCGAAACAATGTCGAACGGGGCCAGGCACAGCTGGTTGCGCTTGCCTTCATCGGCCAGGGCGGAGAGGACGTCGGCGCAGCGGGGACGGGCTCCTTCGCGGGGCATGTATAGTTCCGCGGCGATGACCGCTTCCCGGACGCCGACTTTTTTCAGGCACTCCGTCGCGACATCCAGGCAGTGCAGCCGGCCGGCCTTGTCGATACCGTTCGAGTTGAGCAGGACGGCCTCGCCATCCTGATAGAACAGGACCTGGAGATGTCCGTCGATCTTGCGGGTAACACAGAAGTCAGTGCCGGCTACGCGGCTCTTGATCTTGGCGCCTTCCACCAGCATGAACTTGCCGGCGATGTTCTTCTTGTAGTCTATTGCTTTCTGGCTGAGGGTTTTCGTGATTTCCATGAGATTAAAGGGATTTGAGTTCGAGGTTTGTAAGACGAAGGATAAGTGCATAACTGTCGCCCTGGACGCGGCCTTCCAGGAAGGCGCGGTAGGGAGTGCCGCCGGTCTGCATCACCAGGGGGCCGATGCCCTTGGCGCCTGCGCCGACAAGCATCATGGCCTTGGCATCGGCGAGTTTCTTGGCCATGCCCTGCAGGAAGTCGAAGGTCAGGCCGTTTACGTGGCGGAGCTGATAACTCTTCTTGAAGACGAAGCGGCGCATGGCATCGGCCTTGGGCATCATCTTGCCGGTCCATCGGACGGGCATTCCGTCCACGGCAATATTGCCGGTCGTGGAGGATTCGGGACGGATCTCCTTCTCGGTACCGTCGGGATTGAAGACATGCTCGTTGAGGGTGACGCCGTAGGCGACCTTGCCTTCATCCGTGAGATAGACCTTCTTCAGTCCTTCCAGTTTGAGTCCGACCTTTTCCAGGTCGATTTCCGGATCTTCGGCGACGAGGGCTTCCGCAAGTGAGTCGGAATAGCGGGCCTCCAGGGAAGTGGCTTCTGTTTCCATCGTCGAACGAAGGCGTTTCTCGCTATGGGTTTCGAGCCCTTCAGTGGTTCGGTAACAGGTCTTTGTCTTGGTGGATTTGGCTTCGAATGCCACTTCCGCATCGCGCCTTTCGGCATTTGAAATATTGAACTTTCTCATATTGCTTCTCGTTTAAATCATGCTGAAATCCAGTTCGTCGATATCCTCCAGGACATCTTCTTCCGTTTCGTCGATGACCGCCTCTTCGTTCAGATTGACCGGTGAGAAATCTACCGGGGTACCGGCGAAGAGGAAAAGACCGGTCGGGCAGTTCATCAGGAACCCATCCTGGAGGTTGGTCCCTCCGCTGTAGCTGAAGGGGAATGTGTATATCGTATTCCCGACAATGCCGGCGAGTTCCGGGTTCTGGATCTGATAGACGGAAGCCCATTCGTGATCCAGGAACTCTTCCTCAGTCGCAGTTTTGGAGAGGTCGATGGGGGCGTCGAATGAGGAAGGGAATATCTCCAGTTCCTTCCCGTCCGCATCGAATGCGATCAGGTCCGACTTCTTCACGATGAGACCTCTCTCATCGACTGTCGCCATCTTGGCAGCTCCAGCTGGAATCATCAGGGAATCTTCCGGGCTGATATAAGCGGCCGTGCAGATGTGGCCGTCGCGGTCGGTTGCCACCAGGTCGCTCCATCCGTAGAGTTTCTTTCGCTCCAGCTTCACAGGAGCCGCGGCAAATGATCTGCCGCCTGAGATAAATGTGAATTCTTTTGCCATAGTTTCTATATTATGCGGCCAGGGCGGCCATCAGTTCAACGATTCCTTGCTGCGCATCGGCGGACATTCGCCGGACCTTTTTGGGCTCCGAGCACCAGGTATCACTCCTGAGGCGGGCCCCGTCGGAGAAGAGGACTTCTTCAAAGGCCCCGTTTTCATCGGCCTTATAGGCGGATGTGGCTCGCATTTTCCAGGAATCCCGGGTTTGGGGATTTCGGACCCTGAAGGTGAGGGCATGACCATCCCGGTCGATCAGTTCATAGGTCTTGGCGGATTTGGGGGCGGCGTAAAGGCGGCCGAACTGGAATTTCTGAATCTTTTGCATATCGAAACTGAATTTTGATTACGCGAGTAATATGGTATCAAGTGCTCCGAAATTCAATCCATACTTCAAAATTCTTTGAAGTAAAACTGCAAAAGTGCAAAAAAACCTCCGCAGAGACTATAAGCTCTGCGGAGGCTTTACAAATGTGATTCAGAAAACCTGACTAAAGTCGTCTACTCTTCAAATGTCACCTTGTCGGCCTCTACCTGGCTGGTGGCTTTATCGAGATTATCCACAATGAAACGGTACAGGTCGGGATAGCTCGTCTCGGAGAAACAGAGATCAGGATCATTGATATCAACCCAGCCCTCCGGGAAATCGTCTTCGGAATAGCCATAGCCCACATTGTCGACAAATGCTTTGATGCAAAGATGGTCCTGCTCATTCAAGCCGACGGCCCAGATGGAAATAGGAGTGTCATTCCCGTCTTTTGCAGAAACTTCGTCTTCCCAGTCAGGGATAGCGATAAATCTTCCGGTCGTAGAATTCTTAAGGACCTCGATGGATGCCGCAAGAGCTTGAGCGCAGGCATCCTTGACAATGTCATTGAAGTAGTTTGATTCTTCCATTATAAGATGGTATTCTTTCGTTAAACATTCGCAATAATGTGTTTTGCAATAATCTCATAAACCAGATGGAACTTATCCGAGATAGAATACTGATCAAATTCGCACCATTCCCCATCTTCGTAATCATTCCCGCTGATGTAATCACGCGCTTTAAAGCATAACTGTCCCAACTCATTCAGACCATAGGCGTAGATTTCGATCTGAATATCGTCTCCGTCAAAAGCATATAACCAGTAATCATCCCCGTCGGCATTTTCAATCAGATCGGAATCAATTACATGATTCTCTACTTTGTCGCGAAGTAACGCTATCGCTGCTGCTTTTGCGTCTTGCTGAACTTTCTCGGCGAGTTCAATGAACCGTGACGGATTTAAATCATTCATATTCAACTTGCATTTAATTATTGAGTTTTCTTAAGTTTGTCCCACACCTTCACCATCGCGAGGGTGAGGCAACATTATTCGAACATTTTGTTGCACGCGAAAGGGATCATCTATATTCGTAATTAAAATGCACCCCTAATTCAAATCCTTGAGCTCTAACAATCTGGCAAACATGACTCCAACACTGTTGGGGCGTAAATGAATGAAATAGTGAGTATTTTGGGGCCGCATTCAGATTATTAGAAATAAAGTGGAGATCTTTATTTGTGAGTTTTACTCTGGGATAACCAATATCTGTGGACGAGGAAACTTTACAAGGAACAAAACTGAACATCCCATTGTATGGATTATTGAAAGATGCTCCTTTGTAACAGACAAATTGGTTACCAGACCAATTGTGAAAGCCCATAATATCTCGATATTCCTGTGACGTGAAACCGTTCAAGCATCTATCTGCCTGATTATCAGTATAATCCAGATAGTCACCAACAACAAATACAGTATCTAATGCGAAATACGGTCCTCCTTTTTTGGGGGATATGGTTGAACCGAACAAAATAATACTTCCCCTTTCCAAGTAGCCCATTTTAGTAAAAACGGTTTGATCGCTGCCCTTCATTCTTTTCCGCTGTTTACAGCAGCAATAAAAGAAACTGTCTCCAAACACAAAAGGATCTGTGTTCTGTCGGTTTCTGCCGTTTTTGTTTTTGAAAGGAGGTAGCATTAGGTTACCACCTGTTTTCTGCAAAAAAGGGATGTGGATATAAGTGGGCATAACACCAGTTCCAGAAACACGGGTGACGTTTAACGGCTCCGAAGTGGGTTCCCACTCACCCCAGAATAGTAGATCATGTTCGGTAGAAAGATGACCGGCCTCAATATACTGCCCTTTCGCCTTCAAATACTTGCGTCTATGGGGACCATAATTCCATAGCTTTAGATGAGAAGCCGTTTCTTGATGAGTTAATAAATGTTCGTCCCCGGGGTGTGTAAACTGAACAAGTAATACTGTTTTCCCCATAGTAGTGTATAATTATATTTCTTTTACCCTAAACTCTGACTTGTAGTCTCTTTCTATCCCCTCCTGGAAGCCGTCAAAATTCCTCCCCTTTGATCCTTTTCCCCATTCCTTGGTTACAAAGAATGATTGCCCGTTATCACTTTTACTCTCAAAGCATTTTTCATGACGTTTCACATTGGCTCTTTCAGGCGAAATGTGGCAAGTTGTGTTCTCTTTGGTATAGTCTTTAATTATACGTTCAATATCATCGAAGTTAACTCCTTTGTTTAATAAAAACTTCACGAACTCTGCTACAACCTCATACATTTTGTATTTAGTATCTTCGTCATTAATTGTGAAGAATCTATGAACCTTACTCTTTCTCATAGAGTCTAACATAGATTTATAATTCTCAGCCTCTTCTTCTGTGTCTGCACTATCTCGTTTGACTTCCAAAGCCCTTCTGAAAAGGTCTTCATTCCGAGTATAAAAATCCATCAGCAGTTCTTTTTCTTCGCTTGTCGTTGCCATAATTGTTATATCGTTAATCGGGTTTCCTAAAATTCTTAAATACTCTGCGATACACATAGAAGTGTGGCTGTCTATTCCATCATGAACCAAATAGGGCTCGAAAAGGAAATCCACTAGATCCTGATACGTTATAGAAACAAAATGTTCGTCCGCCGCTTCTTGTCCCTTTGCAGATAAGAATACAAATAATTGAATAGTGTGGTCATAGTCAAAGGGATCTTTTCGCAATCGAGGATCTTCTTTACTGCATGCATAGTAGTATCTTTCTGTTTGTTTCTTTTCTCTATACGACTCCTCATAATAAGAAGGATTATCAATTCTTCCAGCTACTTTAGAGTTCCCTTCAGAGGAATCTATCTTATTCTCAATAAATAATTCTAGATGAGAAAAATCGCCAACTCCGGTTATTTCACATGAGGCATAAATGTCCAACCTGTCAGTAAAACGAATTTTAGATAGAGTGCTAATTACCATCTCTGGCCTTATAAAGGCTTTATTAATCGCAAACTTTCCTAAGAGCACTGACCTTTTAAACTCTTTAAAATCTGCGGCATCTGATTTTGAACGATGTATGATCAAATTGAGAAATTTATAAAAAGGACTACCTTCGAGAGCATAGTCTTTACTCAAAAGCCATGAAAGAAATGCACTATGCCGATTTTCGTCTCTTTCTATACGAAGGCTACGCCATATATTGTCAGCTTCATAATAATTTCTAAGCCGATAATTACGCGAATCTACATTGAATTTTATCAACAGTTCCTCCGTTTCTGTCATATTCGAATCATTTTAAACTATTCATTTACAATATGTTTATGCAGTCATAAAAGGAATGCATGACTTAAGTTTCTCCCACACCTTCACCATCGCCAGGGTATCTAATTCGCAGTAGCGGAGCAGGGCTTCGCGGGCTGCGGCGGCTTCCGTTGGAGCCATCTTGGCGATGGAGGGGAAGAGGTTCATGGCGTCGCCGCCGTTCTGGCAGAGGTTGCTGAGGGCATGGTAGTCCAGCGACGGATCATTCGGGAACAGGGCCGGGAGGACGCTCTTGATGCTGAAGGAACCGCCCATAGCAGGAACGTAGTAGTCACCGGCACGGAACGGGTCGATGAGGTCCTGGATGTTGTCCGCGATGTTCCTCAAATGGTCAGCCAGGTCCGGGAAGGTATTGGCGAGTTCCCTGAGGCGGCCGCACTCGAAGGCCTTGTTATAGGCCAATGTGCATACATCCCTCGGGATATCCCGGCAGAGGGCCTCAGCAATGTCCCGGCGGGGATCCTGCCCGCTGATGCCCAGGAATTCTTTATGCAGCAGAGGGCCATCTTCGTATTCGATGATATGCAGCGAATACTGGAATGGAATCTGTTGGTAGGGCTGCGTCCCCGGGTACTGCGGAACGGCATCCTGCTGCGTCTCGAAATCCAGGAAGTACAGCGGATAGGTCAACTTGTCCAGAAAGGCCTTGATGCCCTCCGGGTTGATATGGTCCTTCTCTTCCAGCGTGCATTCGATCTGCATGTTCTGGATGGGGCCGAGGTCGTCGTTCCTCAGATCTTCGAATGTAATCTTGCCGTCGTAGTAGCACTTTAGTTTCTTGCTAAAGGTGAATCCTCCACGACCTTTGCCGCCATAGACATTGAAGACCGAAGGCTTTGGCAGATGTCGGGAGCAATACTCCCAGAACGAACAGTTGTACGGATCGTGACATTGCAGGCCGAGATCGGTGTCCGGCTCGTCTCCGGCCAGCGTTTTTTTCGCTGCTACGATCATCTGCGGAACAACCTGATACTCCTGCCGGACCAATTCGCTTAAATCGGCGGCATAGAACAAACCCTTGATATCCAATTGATCCCCACGCACATATTCTTTGTCGATACGGATAAGATACGTGCCGATAACCTTGACGCCGCACTTCTCCAAGACGTACTTCTGGTAGGCGATGTCCCGGGCGTACTTGACATACTCCGGATCGTCTTCGGCTTGATCGACAGTTCCCGAAGAACTCTTGACCTCGTATATGGCCCACCCGCCAGGCGATTTGTGAAGGATATCTACGGCGCAGTAGTTACCGTCCCAGGAGAAGGACGCCTCGGCGATGTTCTCCACGCCGCGCGCCATTGCATCCTGTGTCTTCCTGCACATCGCCGAAAGGTCCAGTCCGCCCTCAGGCGTATGCGTAGTCACTTCCTCGTAAGGGCCGATGTACCCCATGGCCAGGTCTCCGACAACATTACCGGCCTCGAACCTGGCTTTCAGTGCATCGTCAACCTTAGCCTCTTCGGGCTTGTATATGCTCAGCCACAACGCCTTTGAGCACTGCCGGAAGAGGGTGTAGCGGGATTTAGAGAGGTTTTTCATTTACTCGATAGGGACAACATTCAATGCGCCATCAGGGAACAATTGGGTCTCATTTACTGCCTGAATAAAATGCTCAAGACCATCCTTTCGCCACATTTTCAAGAAAATAACACGCCCGTCTTTCGTGCTAATACTATACTTTTGGACATCAATATCCCACTTGCTTGTAGGAACGCTCTCATCACCATTGGGGCCGTCGTAATGGCAATCTCCTTCGAGATAGAACAGGTGACTATACCATTGCCCTTTCTCATAATAGGGATTATATGATACCGGGAACGTGTCCCGAAGTTCCTGTAATGTGTTATTGTCATTGTGCAGTTTAGACCATAGTTTGATGATGCAAAGCACAGTTTCCGCTTTTCCAAGAGGCCTACTATTCAAACATTTGTCCTGGTAATAGACATTGTACTTTGTAGTATCCCGCTTGGAAACATCCATCAGAAGAGCCTCCGCTTTCTGTCGGTCTTCAGGCTTCATTCCATTGATAATGGCCGTCAGCAAACGTCTGTTCTTATCCCAGAAAGCGGAGAGGAGTTCCTTGCATGTTTCTGAAACGGAAAGCGAAACTGCCCCCGTCTCGATGCCGAAAGAATGAGCAATCTCTTGTATTCTCGAATATCGGAGATTCGGTTTCCACCCACCATTAATTATATCCGGATGTTGCACGCCTTTCTCCTGAAGGAGAGAGAGCACTTCGGCCCTGGGCTGGTGATCAAAGAATGAATCGTCGACTATCCATAAGTTTGATTCGGCAGCAGCAATCGCGCTGTCTGTCAATAGCGGTTGGAACTTATTCCAGACTTCTGACAATTCCGCTGAATGCTCCTTCCCAATAGCAATACTGGGACGCATATATGTCCCATTCAGGCTGGGATACACCAGCTGATTCAAGAACTCTTCCAGGAAGAAACGACGACGGGAAGATATATTGGAGGAAGAGAGCATCGGCAAAAGAATGCCGTCAACGATATCCTGATAACTTATCTGGATGTAGTGATTGTCAACGCCGGGAATGTCGTGTGAGGATTCGGGCGTAAGATATACATACAACTGTAAAGTCTCCAATCCGTCTGCATATTCTTTTGTGCCTTCTCCGTATATGACCGTGCTGAATTTGGATCCGATATAATAGCGGGTTGTCTGTGAAGCACCATCATATGCGGGAACACCTGTGATTCTGTTCGTCTTTTTTCCACCCTCTGAAGAGTCGATTTTATTCTCTATGATAATCTGTAGTTTCTTTGCTTTTAAATCATCCGATTTGATATCGCATTCGATTACCAGGTCAATTCGGTCCTGGCTTTTGGCCGCAAGTTTCTCCAACTGGTCTGGCGGTAGAACACCTGCTATATGATGTTTACCATTGACGATAGCCTGGGTCAATACACTTACTGGCACTTCTGTCCCTATCTTGATGGCGTCCATTGAGAGGCGTCTCGTTACGATACTCTTTTTGACCTCAGTCTTCTTCAATACAGTATCCACTTCCGGCTTTTGCTCCTCACTACGACGTACTAATATATCAAGAAGGAAGGCTAATGGGCTACAGGCGTCATCTACAGTGGAATTCTCTAAAAACAGCCACTTCAGAAAAGCACTGTACGTGGTTTCACTTCTTTCTTTTGAAATGATTTCAAAGAAAGATGCCTTATTGAATTTCTCTCTCAATGAAACGACTTTTTTATCACTGTTAAAAGCGATAATCTGATCAAGGTATTGATTGTAATTCATGGGATTAATTAATTGATTGATTCTACCGTCAGTTTGGGGTACGCCTTCTGGAAGGCCTCCACGAGGGCTTCGTCGACCTGAGGGTTGCACTCGAGTTCGAGGGTGAGGACGGACTCGGTCCTACGCCATTTAGCCATCAAGTTACCGGTGTTGTCAACCCAGTCAAATCCCAGGGTCTGGAATACATATTTGAGGGGGACAAACAGTCCGACTTCGTTACCGGGGTCGCCATGTGCCTTGGTCAGATCCTCGACCATAAAATCAATCTGATCCAGAAAGAGCGGATGGCCGGAGATTATGATTGTCGAATTGCGAGGATCAAAATCATCGGCCAAGTCCTGGGGATGCTCGAGTGGTGAGTAATCAAGCATCTCGATTTTCCAGTCGTATTCGGATTTCTCCCAACCGGCCGCAAGTGCCTTGTCAAAGTACTCGCGGGCTATTTCCTTGTCTTTTTTGTAACCAGCGCTCTCAAAACCTTCGGCATAAAATGCGCCGATGCAAGCCAGACCTTCGGCATCTCCTCTCCGTGCCAGTTCCTCGTGGATAGTCGGATATAGGGCATCGCGGTCAAATAGAGAAGCCCATTTCTTTAGAGTATCGGTAGTCTGGGAGGGAATGATGGATGCAAAGGTTTTGCTCAACAGGTCGACTTCTCCAGGTTCGGCTGAAAAAAGAGGTGTGTCCAGGTATTCATGACGCTCAATGAGAATAATCTCATGCGTATCTTCGTCTTCAAATTCTTCTGTCCAGATTTTGCCGACGGCGTTGCAGGACAGCCCAAGAAGCAGCACCAGTTGCGCATCCAGGTCTCCTTGGTCGGCAAGGGGCTTGATATCGGCCTTGGTGAGTCCGCTTTTTTTTAGCGCAAGATTGGGAGAGTCTGCGCTGAGGATTTCTTTGAGGGTGTCTGCTTTCATATTTGAAGCGGTTTTAATCGATGTGGTCCTTGTAATATGGCCGCAAATTCTCTACGTTCAACTGAACAGCTCGTACAGGAAGACGGCTTGTAGGTAGCCCCTCCACCAATACCGGCACTCGTTTGGTGACACATTTGCGCTTGTAAACCGTTGAACTCTCATCCTCTATCACAAAGTACTTTCCTTCTTTAATTGCGTTAAGATATGCTTGGCTATATTCTCCCTCATAATAAAGAGTACCTTTGGAAGATTCTTTTACCATGGCATAAGGTGCAACGCAAAAATCGGTGAATTCTTCATCGGATTTGAAATGAATCTCCTCCATCGGGAGTGTTCTGATGTCTTTTGAGATTTGAAATGGCAATGTAGTATAGCTTTAGAATTCGTGGTCTATCTGATTTGTAAATATAGCGATTTCAGACAATAATTGCAAAATCATTCTCTGTTCGGGTCATAAGATTCACCTCGTAATCCCTGTCTGAAGCCGCGATGCATTTCACGCCGGCACTGTTCAAGGCCGCGCTTAGCCTGTGCTATCAGAGAGTCACGGGCAACCAGTATTTCAGGACAACATTCGATGATATCTTTCCGGTACTCCCGGATCTCAGATCCAATTCCGGTCACTAAGGTGTTTGCCAATCTGAGCGTCTTCGTGGCGGCCTTTTCCAGGCACTGCCCCAATTCTTGGAAATCTTTTTTTGTATCGGTATCCTTTGTCATTTCATTTTGCGCCGAAAGCGGAGTGGGCAGGAGCGCGGTGGCTAAACATATGAATATCAGGCGTAAACGGATGAAATGTTGGCTGAGCTGCAATCCATGTTCTTTTTTCATAATGCCTTGGTTTTTTTCTAGGATAATATAGAAATACTCACTTCGAAATTCAGCTTGTACTTTAAGATTTCTTGAAGTATATTTGCAAAATCATGAAAGACAACAAATATATCCGCATCTACAAGAAGGTTAAATCCTACATAGAGCAACATTATGTGATCGTCACGGTCTGGGACCACTATGAGTTCTATTTCTCCAGCATTGCGAATTGCGCCCGTTGGCTGAACGTGTCTTACAATGCGGTAAGACTGTGCCTACGCGGGGAATATACCCTATGCAAGGGATATACGATTGAGTATGTGGATGAAAGGCCGGACGAGAAGGACTACTTTATCGATCCGGACAAATACAGGAATCCCGACCTTCAGTTCGAGACTGGGGAGAAATTCGTTGATTCGGCAGGGAAGAAGAGTCACAGGACCACCTACCAGAGATGATCACTGTCCGTTAATCCTTCTGATCCAGCATTCCTTGGATCGTTCAATCCGCCTGAGCATAGGCCCAGGGACCTTGAGGTGCGGGGAGAAAACATGAAGTGCGTCTATGTGCTGGTGAAAGGAGAAGGTCGGGCCCAAGAAGACCATATAGCTGTCATCGGTTACATCCAGTGTAATGATCGCCTCAGAATTGATTCTTGCGGCTTCTTCACGGCCTACCGGTCCATTTGCGACGTATGCGAGTTCGACTTCGTCCATTCCCAGCACTTCCACGATGTCTCCCTGCTTAAACCGGATTCTTTCCGGAGTCCGCCCTTCGAAGACACCGGGCGCTTCGTCGACTGAAGAGAAATCCCGGAAGTCAATGAGCTGGCCATCCGGACCATATACTCGTTCGGAGAGACAGTGCACTCCCGGAGCAGGGACATCGACAGGGACTTCACGGATAAAGAATGCATAAACATATTCGCGATTTCGTGGATCCTGCGCATATGTTTTTAAAAACTCTTCGGCCAATGTGAATGAACTGGCCATATGCAACTGGATCCAATAGACCTTGAATACCGGATAT
>ODAJ014747668.1_pt1 | contig 19112 bp, 21 predicted proteins | sample 1539241 | NCBI WGS metagenome assembly ODAJ01 (sample SAMN02144231, study PRJEB22623) | gut metagenome | biome: sheep rumen | host: Ovis aries | place: New Zealand | reverse complement strand
TGCGGAACCGCTTGTACGGTGGTGTGAGAGGACAAGTGAACACGAAAAGAGGTGAACACCTCTGATTAGTGTTCACCTCCTACTCGATTTATATCTGTTATTTCACTACGAATTTCTTTCCGTTTCGGATGTATATTCCGTGTTGTGGATTATCTACGCGCTGACCTTGGAGGTTGTAGATAGTGTTATCATCATTTTGATAGTTAACTGTATTTTTAATACCCGATGCTTCAGGTGCTTTTACAACTACTTTTGAAATAATGACACCATGACCTTGAATGACTAAATCATTCACGGAGACAAGTTCGTATGCAGCTTCATTGAATGTCAATGTTGAAGTCTTTGAATCGCCAGATTGGATGCCATAAAAACTTGCAGCACTGAAATCAGCTCCATCAAATGACTTTCCATCCATTGATAGACCAGTGGTGATTTTCTGCCATCCACCTTTATTATACATGAATTGCATGTCGTCATAATCGGTGAAATCGAGTTTATACGTTATTTCCACTTGTACTTTGTTCCCGGCTTCTTTAAGCATTGCGGCTTTAATGGTAATTCCTTGGCCCCATTCCAATACTTTTTCACCTTCAAAAGCAACTGTTCCCTTCGATGAATCATGAACAGGATATTTCCCTTCGAAAGAGCTTCCATGATAAGCCTTTGTTATAGTTTCTGCCAGATCAGGCTGACTAAAAACGACTTCAGAACGATATACTCCGTCTGATAGTCCCATCCAGTAGAAGGTAGCGATATCGTTTTTCTTAGCCTCAGTTACAAAATACTTGCAGAAATCAAGGTAATTGGTCTTATTGTTTGCATAGTTAACATCACTGTCATCGTTCAGCGTACCCCATTCGCCAATGATCACGGGTGCGCCCTTGGCAGCCAGAATCGTCTTCAAGTCACTCATCATTGTGGTGACCTGTGTTTTAATACTCGACAGATTGTTTGATTTCAATCCAGGGTAGGAGTGAATCTGGAAGATGAGGTGGCCGGTAGTCTTGTCATCGGGCAGTTTCATCTGTTTGAGTGGCTCCATGGGCAGTTCGTTATTTCCCCATTTACCACCACAGCACGCTCCGTAAGTATTCACCACCAAATTGCGCTTGTCGTTGTTACCTCCGCTGCTTCTCACTGTATTCACAAAGAGTTGTGCATATTGGTTAATAGCATCGTAAGCATCCTTGGCTTCTGTTTCGTCATAGCCGCCAGTCCGATTACTCATAGCATAGTTCCACGAACCATATTTGTCGAGCATCTCGTTGTAGCTTTCGAAGAGCAACTCTTGGCCGTAGTCCTTGAATTCTGCGGCAATCTGCTGCCAAAGGTATTGGTATGTATCCTTCACATTGTTGTAACAAGTGGTGTTGGCATACAACCAGTGGTCTTCGCCCTCACCAGTATCGTGGTGCACATTGAGGATGCAATACATGCCATTATCGATGACATAATCGACAACCTCGTGGACGCGCTTCATCCACGCTGCATTCACCTTACCGTTGCTGTCCATCTCCTGAAACCACGTCACGGGCACACGGATGGCACCGAATCCAGCCTCCTTCATCATCTTCATCAGTTCAGGCTTGGTGACAGGCTGGCTCCATTTCGTTTCATGTTCTTCTGGGCTATTGAAATTCCAGCCGTCTTTCCCTTCCCAATCGACTGCATCGAGGGTGTTTCCGAGATTCCAGCCGACCCCCATATTCTTGACGGCATCCTTGGCAGACTCGAAATCTGCGGCATTTGTGCTCAGACTGATGAGCAGACTACATACGAAAAGTAGAGCTTTCTTCATACACTTATAGTTTATTTGTTATTGGATTCATGCTGCAAAAATACGATTTATTCGTGAACTGGGCAAATAATCTTTAGAAAGATTTTGAGAATCGGAAGAATTTGTGTATTTTTGCACCTAAATTAATAACAACTTAAAACAAAGCGTAATTATGCAAAGTGATCCCAAGCAGTGCCTCTACTGCACCAATAATCAGACGCTCCACGATCTGATGATCGAGATTTGTGAGCTGTCAGTGTCGCGTGCCTTCCTGTTTAAGGAACAGACTTATCGTGGCCGTTGCCTCGTGGCCTACAAGGACCATGTGAACGATCTCAACGAGCTGTCTGATGAAGACCGCAATGCCTTCATGGCCGACGTGGCCCGTGTGACCCGTGCGATGCAGAAAGCCTTCAATCCGGAGAAAATCAACTATGGTGCCTACAGCGACAAGCTCTCTCACCTGCACTTCCACCTGGCACCCAAGTATGTGGATGGCCCCGACTACGGCGGCACGTTCCAGATGAATCCTGGCAAGGTGTATCTCTCTGACGCTGAGTACGCCGAGATGATCGAGAAAATTAAGGAATACTTATAATTTTGGTTTACAGTTTACGGTTTACAGATGATATGTTGGCAAGCCCATCTGAAACCGTAGAGTAATCAACTGTAAACTGTAAACCGTAAACAGTAAACTAAAGAACAATGGCAATAGTAAAACCATTCAAGGGAATCCGCCCGCCGAAGGAACTGGTGGAGCAAGTGGAAAGCCGCCCCTACGACGTGCTCGACTCTGAGGAGGCGAGGGCAGAGGCTGGCGACAACGAGAAGAGTCTGTATCATATCATCAAGCCCGAGATAGACTTCCCCGTAGGTACGTCGGAGTATGACCCGCGCGTCTATGAGAAGGCTGCCGAGAACTTCCAGAAGTTCCAGGACAAGGGCTGGCTCGTGCAGGACGCACGCGAACATTATTATATCTATGCACAGACGATGCAGGGAAAGACGCAGTATGGTCTGGTGGTATGTGCCCATACCGACGACTATATGGCCGGGCGCATCAAGAAGCACGAACTGACGCGTCGTGACAAGGAGGAGGATCGCATGAAGCACGTGCGTGTGAACAATGCCAACATCGAGCCTGTCTTCTTCGCCTATCCCGACAATGCCGTGCTCAACGAACTCATCATGCGCTATGCCGCCACCAAGCCCGAATACGACTTCATAGCCCCGATCGACGGTTTCCGTCATCAGTTCTGGGTGATCTCTGACGAGAAGGATATGCAGACCATCACCGATGAGTTTGCCAAGATGCCCTCGATGTATATCGCCGACGGGCACCATCGCTCAGCTGCCGCAGCTCTCGTGGGTGCGGAGAAACAGAAGCAGAACCCCAATCACAAGGGCGACGAGGAGTACAACTACTTCATGGCTGTCTGCTTCCAGGCCTCACAGCTGACGATTCTCGACTACAACCGCGTGGTGAAGGATCTCAACGGCATGTCGTCGGAAGAGTTCCTGGCAGCCCTCCAAGTGAATTTCGAGGTTGCGGATAAGGGCACGGAGATATACAAGCCCCAGCAGCTGCATGAGTTCTCGCTCTATCTCGACGGCCACTGGTATAGCCTGAAGGCAAAGGAAGGTACCTACGACAACAGTGATCCTATCGGCGTGCTCGATGTGGATATCTCCTCGCGCCTGATTCTCGACGAGATCCTGAACATCGGTGACCTGCGCTCTTCACAGCGTATCGATTTCGTGGGAGGCCTGCGTGGTCTCGGTGAGCTGAAGCGCCGTGTGGACTCTGGTGAGATGCGTGCCGCACTGGCTCTCTATCCTGTATCGATGCAACAGATCATGGACATTGCCGACTCGGGCAAGATCATGCCCCCGAAGGCCACATGGTTTGAGCCGAAGCTCCGCTCTGGTTTGGTGATCCACAAACTAAGTTAAGACAATGAAGACGAAACATATCCAATACGAGACCCATGGCACCTGTTCGAAATTGATTGACGTGACTGCCGATGAGAATGATGTAATCCAGCAGGTATTCTTCCTGGGAGGCTGCAATGGCAACCTGCAAGGTATCAGCCAGCTGGTGCGCGGCCAGAAGATCGATGATGTGATACCCAAGATCAACGGCATCCGTTGCGGTGCCAAGGGCACATCCTGTCCAGATCAGCTCTGCCGCGCCCTGGAGCAGCTGAAAAGCGCACCGCTGGAAGACTAAGCTGGGGGCTCTTCTCTATTCCGCCTTGCCTTCTGTTGTCTTGAATATGTCAAAGGCTTCATTGTAAGCGGGTGACTGGATGGACAGCAGATTGAGCACGGAGTGGAAGATGTAGTGCTGCTCGAGCATTGCCGGCAACTCTCCTTCAGAGGCGTCCTTCTGGCTCGATGTGGGCTTGTAGTCCCTGAAATGCGGAGAGGTCCATACCAGGAAGGGTATCTCATACTGCACCTTCGGTGCCAGTCGCATGGGGATGCCGTGCATGAAGATATTATTCTCACCAAGTGATTCGCCATGATCGGAAATGAAGATCATGGCGCTTTTCCATTCTTGCATGGAGCGCAGTGTGGAGATAAGACTGTCAAGCAGGAAGTCGGTGTAGAGTAGGGTGTTGTCGTATGCGTTAACTAGCATGCCGGCATCCTTCTCGCCTTCCTCCACGTTTCTGGCCACAGGCTTATACACCTCAAATGGCTTGGGATACTTGTCAGCATAGTTCGGACCGTGGCTTGTACTAGTGTGCAGCACGATTAGCACTTTGTCCTTCTGACTTGACTCGATACGTTCTCGAAGGCCTTTCAGAAGGATGCCGTCGTGATAGATATGTTCGCCTGGGAACATGGTGCCGAGTTCCTCGTTGGTGAGGTATTCATCGATATGGATGGGCGGCTCTCCCCAGTTGGACGTGCGCCACGAGACATCAACACCCATCCTAAAGGCGTAGTTTGGCAGCAGTTCATACAGATCGTCACTGTTCTTGGGTTCAAGGATAGCTTTCGTGCCTGCGGTGGTGTAGGTGGCACACGAGGTGGCCTGATACACCTTCAGCCCCTCTTGTTTCGAAAGCCGGGGATTGGTGTTGCGCTTGTAGCCGTAGAGCTGGAAGTTGGCTTTCCTCGCCGACTCACCGATGACGAGCACCACCACGGCTTTGTCATGATCGGTAATCTTACCGTCGGGCAGCTTGATCTCCTCGGCCTGTTTGTCAAGATTGTCACTTGCCACACGGACACTGTTCACCAGATACGACCAAGGCTGCAGCAATCCACCTAACTCTGTGTCGTGCTGACTGATAAACAGCGTCTGGTTGACATTCGCCAGCGCTATCACGAGCACAATCGCCAACGAACAGCCGCAATAGGTGGCCAGTTTCCTTGCCTTGCCGAAGACAACGGGCTGCAGCAGACAGAATAGGGCAGGAAGCGCACCAAAGACAATGATGAAAAGCCACAGTGACCAACTGAAGAATCCTGAGGCCTCGGAGTATCTGGTGTTGAAGACGTTGCCTACGGTTGTCGCATCAATCATCACACTATAGGTGGAGATGAAATAGACAGCCGTAGCGTTGATCAGTGAGAGTATCGCCAACAGAATCCTGCCTGCAATCCTCATCAAGTACATCGCCAGATAAGTCATCATGAAGTTGAGCACCAGCATAATCGCCACCAACGACGCCAACAGGAAGATTTTCCCGCCTGTATCTTCGTTCGTATTGCCGGCTACATAGTTAAAGAAAGGTATGTTGTATAGCAGCAGCGTGCCCATGCTGACGATACATGAAAACGCAAAGAGCGAAATCGGCTGTCTGAGTCTCTTCTTCAATCCTGCCATCTTGCTAATGATTCTTCTTGTTTGGTAAAAAAGAAACCCGCTGAATTCAGCAGGTTTCAAGGTTTTGCGGAGAGTGAGGCTCCTTTTGCGGAAGGTGAGGTTCCGCAGTTGCTTATCTGTTTAATGAATTGAGTGCCAACTATTTAGCATTTCCCATCGAAACGGTTCAGATTTTTGGGGGTAATACACTGGTAATACATCTTTATATATATAATAATGTATATGATGAGATACCAGACTATCGACCGCTATCCCGTCTGCCGTTCTATGGTCTCAGGTAATTCAAAGAACTCATTGTCTCACCCTGCAAAGGTACAAAAAATTCTCTATATTCGTACACGTTTCAAGTAAAAATTAGCAAAAACAAGCAAAAATGTAAACTAATTGCTCTATAATAGAGTATAGTTGCAGGTTTTGGCGCAGGGAGTTGCAGGTTTTGGCGCAGGGAGTTGCAGGTTTTGGCACAAGGAGTTGCAGGTTTTGGCACAAGGAGTTGCAGGTTTTGGCGCAAGGGTATTTCGTAACATGCTATATTTCAACGAATTGTAATATGTTTTTAACCTATGAATATATTATGAATATAATTTGAAATATAATCTGAATTATATTTTGAATTAAATTCTAAATTAAGGAGCTGGCTCTCAAAAATTTTGTGATTTTTGAGACCACCTCTTTTCCTTCCAGGAGTTGAGATTGAAAGTCGACCTATCGGGGAATGGTATGGACGGCCTGTTTTTGATAGAGTATGGCTAATTAACGAAGAATTGAGCGTAGTTCTCAGGGAGTTAGTGAAGATGTTGAATCTCGATGGAACTGGCATCGCTTTACATCTCCTTCATTATGTGGCAAACGCGACGGAAAATCTCCGCGCTTTATTGAATCTTGTCAAGGATAAAGAGTACGCCGATTAAGACATAACAGTTGTTGCACAAATAATGGACAATTGTGCAGGAATCAGTACTATTTTAACATTTTTACGACCAGGTAAGTCGTGAAAACGTTAATATACGACTTTATTTTTTGCAAGACCCTCCATTTTGATGTTTTAGCGTATTTTTGCGGAAAAAATAAAATATATGTTATGTATAGATTTGAATATGATCCAAAATTCATCAAGCTGTTGGCTAAGGAAGTTGTGAAGGAAATGCGAAAGGTAGAGGAGCAAGAGCCAGAACCCGACTTGATTTCCGTGAAGGCTGCTGCCATGGAACTGAATCTTTCTGAGGATTACGTTCGTAAGATAAAAGATCGCCTGCCCCATGTGAAGCAGGGTGACAAAAAGCAAGGACGTATCCTTTTTGTGCGCGAGGGGCTAAAAGATGCCTATCTCAATGGTGTAGCAAATGTAAAGTGATTCTATTATGGCACAACGAAACGAAAAAGAGCAGAAAAAGGAGTTCATTCTTCACGATGATAATGTTGAAGTTGCAGTCCTTGGCACTCTTGTCTGGTCATGTGGAACAGGTAACTTTGATGCCCTTTTCGAGGCCCGTTTGACGCGCGACCTCTTCTATGATCAGCAGAACGCCACCCTCTTTGATGTTATTAAAGATATGATAGTGAATGAGCGTAAGGCTCCAGACGCTATCACCATCATGGATAAGGTTAACAGGGATGGTATTCGTGGTATTGAACCTGCTGATGTTATTACCAGAACAAACTGGCATTTCGGTCAGGAAGTCAACTTCTATGAGCATGTGCGCATTCTCCGTGACCTCGCCATGCGTCGTAAGGCACAGGCAATGGCTCAGATGCTTGCCAATGACTGTACCGATTCTACCGTTGATATAAATGAAGCTATCAGCAGCATCGAACAGTTGAAAGTCGATGCCGATGCGATGGCCTTCAGCTGTTTCTCACCATTTTTCAAGGGAGCCAATAAGGAGCGTATTCGCGAGTTGTTGGTTGCGAGAGGTCAGAACCTCTCCACCGGCTATCACTTTGGAAAAGAAGAGCTGATGATTCCCCCGAAAGCTCTCACCTTCATTGTGGCCGCTACAGGTCACTGTAAGACCACCTTCCTCATTAACCTTGCCCTGAGAGTATGTCAGGCATACCCTGAAAAGAAAGTATTACTTATAAGTTATGAGGAAGCCTTGGAGAGCATATATGTGAATATGCTCAATACCTATGCGAAGGTTCCGCTTGGCGAGAACAACCGCAACATCATCACGAACCACACCATTGCCAATGGTAACCTGACCAATCTGCTGAAGGTCAGCAGGAGCGAGTATGACGACTATCGTCATTTCTTAGAAAACAAGCAGGCAATGGTCGAGTTTACCGAGAAGGAAAACGAGTTCTATAAGTTGGTTGACGAAGGCCGACTCAATATTCAGTATGTTGATTTTTCCGTTGACACATTAGGCTCGTACATTGTCGAAATGCGTCGGAAAGGGTTCTGTGACATTGCCTTCATCGACTATGTACAACTGCTCAATGCGCCCATCAGGAGCAAGTACCGCTCCAGAGAGGATGAGTTGAAGGAAATCTGCATCAGCCTGAAGGATCTGGCCGTTGATGAGAAGTATGGTTTGCCAATCATCTTCGGTGCGCAGTTCAACCGTCAGGTAAAGTCTGCAAAGGACTTGCTGCCTACTAACATCGGCGAGGCCGGTGACATCGAGCGTATTGCTAATACCATTGTTGCCCTCTGGAACTGTCAGAAGACAGAGGATCAAGGCTCTCCAGAGAAAAATAAGGAGATTGCTGACTACCAAGGTACGAAGGAATACAATTCCTCGGCCATCTTCGCCAAGATTCTGAAGCGTCGTGGCTTTGCCAGTGGCTTTACCGCCACATTCCCGTTTGAAGGTAATATCGGCCGTATTCTGGATAGAGGTGATGCAACTTCCGAAGAAATCAATGGTTCTGCAGCGCCAAAGAGTTACCAAAATCGTTCATCAATATCATTATTTGGAGAATAAAAAGAAAGTGACATGGAAGAAATGAAAACGCTCCAAGGAGACCAGAGACGCCCCAGGCAAGTAGTAACCAGTCCTTGCACATCTATCGCCATTCTCAATGCTGCCAGAGACAAGGTTTCAACTCTCTTTGATAAACTTGATGAATCAAGTCGAGACCATTATGTCTCATTGGCGAAAGAGAAAAATTTGAATCCTGTCTGTTTTTACGATAAGCACGGTGAACGTATGCCACTAAATAGGCTTCAATTATTCATTATTATGCACCTTCAGGAAATGTATAATGACGAAGTCGTAAACAATTACGTTATGGAGGATAAGAAAACGTTTATGCTCGATTTTTTTGGACAGGTTGGTCATGTACATGCCAACCCAACACTGTTAGCCCAGCGTATATATGGTAATCCTCACCCTTCAGGCTATCAGGTTACAAGTATAAGTGCTGCCATAAAAGAATTGTGTTATGATGACGAATATAAAGGATTGCTCCTTTATGACGCTTACGACATAAAGAAGAAGAAACCCATAAAACTTCTCATGTACGACCACCCCTTATCTTGCGGAATCAGTTCTGAGGGAACTACTAAGGGCAAACGAGCCATTCATGAAGGGATTATTCAGTTGCATGAAGCATTTGTGAGTTACACACATAAGAAATTCATTATCTGTGTACCATTGACAAGAAAGATCAGTGAGTTCTACGGCTGGAAACTACCGGATTTACATGCTCTCATTTTTGTGTTATTGTTACAGAAAACAGCAAGCCTTGGTGAGTTTAACTTCAAGATTGGCATTGGTAAATTATCAGAATATCTTGCAATAAAAGATGTTAGACTGCGAAAAAACTATCGCGTCAAGTCCAAAATAGACAGGGCTATTGAATGTGCCAAAGGAATTGGTCTTTTGAAAAAAGAACCTATTATTGGCAGTGCCAAAAACGGTGAGATATTATATACTTTTCACATCAATGAAGGGTATTTCCCTGCCAGAAAAGCCAAACTGGTTATTGAAGAACCAGAAATACCCCTCGTCAATAATGATGAAAAGAACAATTCTATCAATTATAACGAATTCATGTTTCTTTTTAATGAACAGATGGAAGACAAGTCTATTCCAGCAATTAAGAGACTCACTCCCAAGCGAAAAGGACTTCTTGCAGAAATCCTTACGGAGTATTCCAAGGATGATATCGCTATGGTTATCAAGAAAGCTGCTGCATCCTCGTTTCTCAATGGTGGCAGTGGAGGTTTCAAAGCCAGTTTTGAATGGATTTTCAAGCCAGACAATTTTCTGAAAATCTTCGAAGGGAACTTCGATGAAGAATAAAACAAAAACATAAGCTCACACAATCCATTCACAAAGGTTTCTTACATATTGGTGCCTATGAATATTTGCCATGTTGATATCTGGGGTATCGTTCAATGATGTCCAGCTACTTATCTCTGCATCACGCATTGCTTTCAATTCATTGATATATCCGGTGAGTGTAGCTCGACATCCTATAGGTTCGATTTTAGAAAGGGACTCGATTAATCTTTCCCAAAAGGCTACGTTGACACAGGTGTCTTCGTTCTTGATTCTTATTACAATGAAATCATTGGCGCAGAATACATTGTCACGATACTCATCAAACGACAGTTGATTCTCTTCATCATGATATCCACCATCGATTTCGATAATAATTTTTTCGTCAAACATTACAAGGTCTGGATAATATGCGCTCTCACCCTCAAAAGCTATCGCATGGTTTTTAAAGATATGCCTTCTCATACTCATAGGCAAATACCAGTATGCCCACTTTTCCTCAATGGTACGTTTGCGCGGCTGACTCTTTGCCCTCGCCTTCTCATAATTCTTAAGTTCTCTGTATTGTATCATATTATTATAGTATTTGTTTGTATTTTCGATGCAAAATTAAAGCAAATACTTTAATTATACAAACAAATATATAATTATATACTTTAATTTAACAATATTTATTAAACCAAATGCTTTAATATTATTGTTTTCGCTTACCTTTGCAGAAAAAAGAATAAAGAAGAACAAATATGAGGGTAAAAGAGCTACTTAAAATAAAAGGAATTACACAGAAGGAGTTTGCAGAAAAGCTTGGTATGACTCCCATAGGATTGTCGCAAATATTGTCAGGTAAACCATCTTATACAACATTGGAAAAGATAGCTTCGGCACTTGAGGTAGAGGTCTGGGAACTTTTGGTCTCTCCAGAAGACGTTGTAAAAAAATACAGCAATAGCAAGGATGGAGGAAATATTCAAAAATGTCCTCACTGTGGCAAACCGATTATCGTTAAGACGGAAATTTTAAAGAGCTGAGCGTTCTTTAATTATATCATTGTCATTTTGCTGTATTCATTGAGAACAATTAGATGGCTGACCCCAAACGGTTATACATTGCCATTGACCTGAAGTCGTTCTATGCTTCAGTAGAGTGTGTGGACAGAGGGCTTGACCCGCTGACCACCAACCTTGTGGTGGCAGATGTGAGCCGCACGGAGAAAACAATCTGTCTGGCCGTGTCGCCATCTTTGAAAGCATACGGTATCGGTGGAAGGGCACGACTATTTGAAGTGGTGCAGCGGATGCGGAAAGTGAACTTCGAACGGCAGAGCAAAGCACCAGGTCATCGTTTGACGGGCAAATCCGCATCTGATTTAGAATTGAAGCAGCACCCAGACTGGGCTGTTGACTATATCGCCGCGCCACCTCAGATGGCACACTATATTGAGGTTAGCTCAAAGATCTACAAAACTTATCTGAAGTATATTGCGCCAGAGGACATCCATGTCTATTCCATCGATGAGGTGATTATGGATGTAACGGCCTATCTTAGCACATACAAACTGACTGCACATGAACTGGCAATGAAGATGATTCGCGACGTACTAAGTCAGACGGGCATCACGGCTACGGCTGGCATTGGTACAAACATGTATCTCTGCAAGGTGGCAATGGATATTGTAGCCAAAAAGATGCCTGCCGACAAGGACGGAGTACGAATCGCCGAACTGGATGAAATGTCGTATCGCCGTGAGCTTTGGGACTATCGCCCGATAACGAAATTCTGGAGAGTAGGACGCGGTATTGCAGAGAAACTGGCACTATATGGTATTGACACAATGGGCAAGCTGGCGCGAATGTCCGTGCAGAACGAGGAAATACTCTATCGGCTTTTCGGCGTGAATGCAGAGCTGCTGATAGACCATGCCTGGGGCTGGGAACCGTGTACGATGGAGGCTGTAAAAGCTTACAGGCCGGAGACGAACTCCTTCAGCAGCGGACAAGTGTTGCAGGAGCCATACGATTTCAAAAAGGCCCGTGTAGTGATACAGGAAATGGCAGAAGGAATGGCACTCGATCTGGTATCGAAGCGACTGGTGACAGACCAATTAGTATTGACGGTCGGCTATGATGCAGAGAACCTTATTCGCCCTGAGATCCGCGAGAAGTATCATGGCGAGATTACCAACAACTATTACGGCAAGGCCGTGCCGAAACACGCCCATGACACGTTCAACTTCGAGAAGCCGACATCGTCATCAAGGAAAATCATGGATGGCGCAGCAGAACTCTTCGACAGTTGTGTGAATCCTGACTTGCTCATTCGCAGGCTGAACCTAACCACGAACCATGTGGTATCAGAGGAATCCGTTGCTGCAAAGGAAAATGCGCCCCAGCAGCTCGACCTCTTTACTGACTACGAGGCTTTGGAAAAACAGAAGCAGGAGGAAAAGACCCGACTCGACAAGGAGCGCCGGATGCAGGAAGCACAATTGAAAATCAAACAGCGTTTCGGCAAGAATGCCATCCTCAGAGGGCTGAACTTCGAGGAGGGTGCCACCGCCAAGGAACGCAATAATCAGATAGGAGGTCATAAGGCATGACAGATAACTACGACGATATCATCAATCTGCCGCATCACGTATCGAAGCGTCATACTCAGATGTCAATGTGGAACCGTGCAGCCCAGTTTGCGCCTTTCGCCGCATTGACAGGCTACGAGGATGCTATTAAAGATACGGCACATGAGAATGAAAGCAGTTACGAAACAAAGATTAATGACGATGATGAGTAGCATAGTCCTCTTCATATTTCTACTGAGCATCGGCGCGAGTTTCATCCAACGCACCACGGGTTTCGGCTTCGGCATTTTCATCATGACGATGCTGCCGTTCCTTATGCCCAGCTATGGCGAGGCTACAACACTCTCAGGACTGCTGGCCATCACAACTTCTGCAGCTATCGTATGGCGGTTAAGGAGCTGCGTTACCTGGCAACGACTATGCCCGATTTTGTTGGCATTTATCATCGTCTCGACCATTGCTATCTTCGCCCTGACACGTATCGAAGACCATCTTCTACGACGTATTCTTGGTGTGGCACTCATCCTGATTAGCATCTACTTCATGCTGTTTAGCCAGCGCATAAAACTGCCGACGACAAAGAAAGTACAGGTTGGCGCAGGAACGTTGAGCGGACTGATGGGTGGTTTCTTCGGTATGCAAGGCCCGCCTGCCGTGCTTTACTTCATCCAGAGTGAGCCGACGAAGGAGCACTATATGGCGATGGCGCAGACCTATTTTCTGATTGGCAATGTGATGATGACAGGTGTGAGAGCCTACAACGGCTTTTTTGCAACCACCGTAGTTGTTGATTATTTTTATGGTCTCGGCGGTGTCATTATCGGCACATTATTGGGTGCCTACGTCTTCAAACATATCCCCAATCGCATCTTCCGTTACATCGTCTATGCCTATATCTGCATCAGCGGATTCATCATTTTGATAACAAATTAAAGAAACGAAGATATGAAGAATATTTTGACTTGCTTATTCGCTTCGCTTGGGCTTACTACTGCCTGTGCCCAACAGAACTTTGAGAACATGGAAGTGAAGGAGTTTGCCGAACTGATAACAGACTCCAACGTGGTAATCCTCGACGTGCGTAAGGCCGACGAGTTTGCCGAAGGACATATCAAAGGAGCTGTTCTTATTGACCAGTTCCAAAGCGACTTCATCGAACAAGCCAAGGCAAAGCTGCCGAAAGATAAGACTATCGCCATTTATTGCCGCAGTGGTCGCCGCTCTGCCAATGCTGCTGGTAAACTGGCAGATGTTGGCTATAAGTGCGTAAACCTCAAAGGTGGCATTATCGCGTGGAAAGAGGCGAATATGCCAGTGATTACATCGGAACAAGATATGAATGGCTTGATAATAAGAATCGCAGAAATCGAAGTCCATCCCCAGTATCTGAAGGAATATCTGGAGGCCGCAAGGAGTGTCGGAGCGGAATCAGTGAAGAAAGAGCCTGGCGTTATCTGTATCTTTCCCAATCAAATGACGGAAGATGAGAATAAGATTCGCATTGTTGAGATTTACAGGAACAAGGAAGCCTACGAGCATCACCTGAAAACTGAGCATTTCCAGACTTACAAGCAGGGAACGCTCCACATGGTGAAGTCACTTAATCTGGTTGATCTCAGCCCACTTGATAAAGAAGCGATGCCTTTGATATTCACTAAAATCCAGTAATGACTATGGCTTACATGAATAAATACCAGTCAGATGACTATCGGCGTGAAGAGCTGATACGCATTATTGAGCACTCTGTAGAGAAGTTGACATTAGCCGAGTTAGAGGCTTTATATTACGATATGACAACAAAGTCCTATATTAACGACTGACCATCTTTTGATAAGCCAACCTTTCGTCACCTGACAGCAGATAAATGATGCCGCAATAGGTGAAGCCGTGCTTCAGGATGTTGTGCTGCATAATCTTGTTGTCGCGGTGAGTATCTATGCGGATGTTCGTATCATGTGAGAAGCAGAAATCCATGATGCTGCTGAATATGCCGTGAGCATCAGAATAACTGGCAATGCGATGTACTACATGATAAGGTTGAACTTCATCTATCCATTCGCCATCATAGATTTTGGCATATGTTGGTTCTGGTGATTGCAGGAAAGCAAAGTAGCTAACAACTTTACCGTCATCTTCAACCACAAAGCCGCCATTTCGTTCCATATCAGCCGTAATGACAGCCTCCGACGGGTAGCCTTCTCCCCATTGGTGCATATTGCCGGAATGCCGCATAATACTCTTCGCAGCATTCATGACTTGCATGATCTCAGCCATGTCCGTCGGCCTTGCTTCTCTGATAATCCTGCTCATTTCTTTTTCCTGGCTTTCCTTGCAAACTCAAATAGCGACAGAGGCAGGTGGCAATAACCATCGGGATTCTTGTCGAGGTAGTCCTGATGATACTCCTCGGCTGTGTAGAAGTTCTGCAGAGGCAGTTTCTCCACGGCCAGGGGCTGCTCATAGTTCTTCTGCTCTTCAGCATACACCTTCTCGATGATTGGCAAATCCGCTGGGTCAGTATAATAGACACCAGTACGATAGCGCGTTCCCTCGTCGTGTCCCTGTTTGTTGAGACTCGTCGGGTCGATGGCCTTGAAGAACATCTGCAACAGGAATTCAAGGCTGACCACATCGGGATAGAACCGCACAAAGACGGTCTCTGCAAAGCCTGTCTGGTCGGTATATACCTCCTTATACGTCGGATTCTCCGTGTGTCCGTTGGCGAATCCCACTTCAGTGATGGCCACGCCCTCAATCTGCTTGAAGTAATGCTCCGTTCCCCAAAAACATCCACCTGCAAAGTAAATATCCTTTGTAGGCTTTGTTTCAAGAATCCCGTCCACCTCGTGCTCTACGAAGGGGCCCGCCTTGCACTCCAATAGAACGCTCGGCTCCAAACACTCCAGCCCATGCCAGACGTTCTTAGGAATGTCCACACCATAGCGGCCATTTTCCAGGCTGATGACGCAGGACTCCTGTATCTCACCCTCGTCATTATAGGTTGTCACTCGGACCTTTCCTTTCAGTATCACAAAGGTCTCGTCCTTGTCGGGATGGTGATGCACAGGGATAAAAGTGCCAGGCTCCAAAGCATTGAGGAATCGGTGGCACTTGTCCTGCAAACTCTGATGGAAGTTGTAATTCATCCTCAGCCTTGCTGACTTCTTGGCTTCCTCAGCCAATCCGTTCATTAAGTTATCGTCTATTATCTTCATAATCTCACTGTTATCAATGATGTTTGTTGATATATCTCGTATCTAAATAATCAAGCCATGAGATGTTTCTTGCGCTTTGATAATGATCTCTCAGGATGTTGAAGAAACATTCGTATGTAATGCCATGAAAAGTGCTCTTGCCTTTATCTGTCAACAACTCTTCGTATGCTGCGATAGTTCCCATGTGATTACCAGAAGAATGAAAATGGAGATTGCTTGCAGGATATAACGTAAGAGAGTCAAAATAATCAGCCTTATCTTGCTGAAGCATTGCCAAGCCAAGGATGTGGTTTCTCCACAACTGAATGAAGTCAGGATTGTTGAACTGCATGGGGTCGTTGTTGATGAAGCATCCACTATTACGAGTCGTAACCGAATAAGCAGACTGGGGATCCTGCATCATCGCAAACTCCTTATTCCCCACACTATAACCTTCTTCGGTATATTTCACCTCTATCCCTATCACGCCTTTTTCACCCTTTGATGTTTCGTATTCTACATAAACATCGAAAGCAGTCCTGTCGTTTATCGTATTGGGAGCATATTCAATCAGCCATTTGCGAATCGTCTTGATGTCTCTATGAGGGAGAATTTCAGAGAAACAGCGTGAAGCAGTCACCAAGTCGGTCATCATTGGAACGAAGATGTTGTAAGGCACATGCTCGCTTCGCAACATGTTGGCCATCAAGCCGAAGTCTTTGGGTATTCTACCTCTATGCTCTAAGAATTCCTTTCTTATCTCTTCGTGGTATTCAGGAACAAAGTTCATCAGCCGTGCAGCATCAGCAGGTGTAAGGATAGCAATATCGGTTTCTGTTGTACGCCGATGCTCAAACTCTTCAGCGGTCTCGTTTGCACCTTGACGGGTTGAGTGGTTGCGTCCCATCTGCAATTTCAGGACATTTTCCCTGAACCAAGCCTGATGTTGGCGGCAACCTCTTTTGTAGTCGCTGTCACCTCCATAATGTGCCTTAGCTGGTTGAGCACCCTTCGAGGAGCCAATATACTCAATCTTGATGCCTCGTCCTGCTTCACACAGATTGCTGATAATCCTATTAAAACTCAACTTGTCGTAATCGGAAGAGTTGGCAAGAATGAACATGATCTTGGGGCGTTCCGAAAAATAGTATTCAATAGGTGTCCCTTCAAACAGCTGCAACTGAGTTTTCTGCTTGATGATACTCGTAACGTCTCCAAGAAGAATTTGCCTGACATATTCATTGTTGATGATGGCCTGTGACATTCTCACATGATCCTCAATTCCTGATTTGCCTTCAACAGCTCCCAATCCACATTTCACCTCTGCCAGATAGATTTCATGCCTGCCTTCTTCATTAGGCTTGTTGCTGACAACGAGTAAATCGACTTTTGTTTTATCCTTCAACCTATATTCCACAGGAATAGCCGCTTGGTCAGGTGCCCATTCCATATCGATAGCAAGATAATCTCCGTCAAAAGAGCTGTGTTCCGCTTTATATTGCTGCTGAACGATAAATTCATCATGCGATTTGTAGGTTTTGCACAGCGCCTTGGCATCTTCAAAATACTGCCTGACCTTGCGTATATCTTGCAAGTCAGAAGGTTCGTTAAGCTGAACGGTCAATGTCAAGCCATCTTTTCTGTTTGTATAATAGCGAGGGTTGAGCATGGTGATATTGTCTGAGGCATTCTTCCTGTGTGATATTCTAAGAATCAGGTTCTTCTGACAATATATCATCACCTCATCCTTCACTCTGATTTCAAATGCCAACTCTTTGTCGGACTTCACATACTGAAGGAAGTCATAGTAAACACCCCCTATGAGATATTTAGACAAACTTGCAGATGATAAACTTCTTGGCATTACTATTTCTCTTCTATGCTTACTTTTGATTCAATTGTTCTTCCAGAAACTCAGCTGCATCGGCCACAAAGTCTGGGCATTCACGGAGTACCGCCTTTGTGCCGACGCCTTTTAACAGTTTGCATTGTGTAGCCCCGTTTCTCTCTTGGAACTTGGTCATTATCTGGCGCATTTGTTTCATGGACTTAGCCTTATCCTTGTTGACCAGTCCCAGAACGATGCCTGCACCAACAAGACTTCCACACGTACCCTCCATGTTTCCCATTCCTGCTCCAAAGGAGTTCGCAATGTTCATGGCCAGTTCTTCATCAATTCCTGCTATATCGACGTAGGTATGCAGAATTGCCTGTGCGCAGTTATGACTTCCGCATCGTTTCTTCTCTGCTGCTATATGTTTCCTTGTATTCATATCAAATTATTATTGTTCCACATTTGAAAGAATGTAATTGTTCACCCATCAAGTCTTTCATCACCTCAAACACATGGTCACCTGTGCAATGGCTTGTATAGAATCGTGTTTCAGGATATCTTTCTTTCAATCTTTGAGCCAAAGCCACCAGTTCTTCGTCCGTCTCCTGACCGTCGAGCAAGTGGAAACCACCAACAACGGTATGAACGTGCCAAGGACAGGCTGCCAAAATGTTCTCAAGACCACTATGAGCACAGCCCGTGAATAGTAGACCATCGGCATATAGAGCCAGTTCATGACGGAAATCGTCATGGATATAATCTCCATTGGCATCCTGAACATAAAGATTCTGATTACCCTTGGGCATTGGATGAATCTGAGGTATATAGGCAATAGCGTGAAGACCTTCTGCTATCTCACAGGTCTGGTCTATTGAGATAAGTCTGTCATCGTCGATCTCTGGCCACTCCGTAGTAATGTTATGCAGATTACCTCGCTTGGAAAAGAACTTGCCGCCCATAGCATCGGGAGAGACGATAACCTGGGCCTTTTGATCATGCTCTAATATGTATCGTAAACCTCCTGCATGGTCGCTATGCCCGTGTGAAATGAAAACATAGTCCACATCGCTGAGATCTATACCCAACTGTCCTGCGTTTCGGATAAACAAGTCACTTGCTCCAGTATCAAGCAGGATCTTGTGTTGTTCTGTTTCCAACAGAATAGAAAGACCATGTTCTGTGGATAGATGACTATCACTGCTTCGATTATCTGATAATACAGTCCACTTCATCGCTCACTCATCTTCGTTATTCTTGCCAAATAATCGTAATGATCACCTTCAGCAACTACCTCTGCAACATAGCCGTTCTTCGCTGCTTTCTCCTTCAGAGTGTCAGCGTCAATATAAAGCCAGTCGAAAGGTTCGCCAATGGTGTCCTTGTATTGCATTTGGAAGCTATGCTCTCCGTAATAGTCCATTTCGTTTGGAATATCTATCATGCCGTTTTCGTCCTCAAATACATAGCTGATATCCGATGAATCACATAATACCTGACCTCCTGGAGCCAGTATATTGTCTAACTGACGGAAGAATTTGGGCAGACGCTCCAAGGTTCCGACAATGCCAATACCATTCATTAGCATCAAAATGGTATCGTATTGTCCCTTCAAAGTAAAGAAATCCTGTTCAAGCACATTCTTAACCCCACGCTCTTTCATGG
>ODAJ011972844.1_pt1 | contig 19116 bp, 18 predicted proteins | sample 1539241 | NCBI WGS metagenome assembly ODAJ01 (sample SAMN02144231, study PRJEB22623) | gut metagenome | biome: sheep rumen | host: Ovis aries | place: New Zealand | reverse complement strand
ATCGCTAGCCTCAATCTCTTTGAGGTTATTGTGGAGTACCTCAGCCATAGGAGAACCGGTAACGTATGTACGCTCCTTAGGCAGACCGGTATCAGCCAGATACCTGCGGGCGTGCTCACTGTACGCCATATTTACATCGCTGATGATGTCCACAATCCTGCGGTTGGTCTCCTCGGGCAGGCACTCATCCTTGCATCTATTACCTGCTTCCATGTGGAAGATAGGGATATGCAGGCGCTTGGCACCAATCACGCTGAGGCAACTGTTGGTATCACCAAGTACCAATACTGCATCCGGCTTCACCTCCACCATCAGCTGGTAGCTCTTGGCAATGATATTTCCCATAGTCTCACCCAGGTCGTTGCCTACTGCCTCCATATACACATCAGGATCTGCCAGCTTCAGGTCCTTGAAGAACACCCCATTCAGGTTATAGTCATAGTTCTGACCGGTATGTGCCAACAAGGTATCAAAATACTTGCGGCACTCATTTATTACTGCTGCTAATCTAATAATCTCAGGACGTGTTCCCACAATTATCAGCAGCTTCAGTTTACCATTATTCTTAAATTCAGCCATAATTTCCGGCCCCCGAGCCCCCTATAGGGGAGCGTTTTCATTGAGGGCAATTATTATTTTTGTTAATACTAAATCTATTCCGTTAAAAAGTTCTTCGTTTGTAAAGCGAATCACTTTGTATCCCATTTCTTGTAAATCCGCAGTACGTTGTTCATCACTTATCTGCTGTTCTGGCAAGGAATGATAACCGCCATCCAACTCAATGATAAGCATTTTCTCTAAACAGGCAAAATCAGCAATAAATTGTCCAATGATGTGTTGTCTACGAAATCGAACGCCAAGCTGCTTATTGCTAAGATTGAACCACAGCAGCCTCTCAGCCTCAGTAGGGTTATTCCTATTCTCCTTAGCAAACTTCCACAACAAAGGATATCAATCACATCAGCAGAATGCCTAACACAACTTTTCATACTGGGACATCTCCCCTTTAGGGGGTATGGGGGCCACACTCCCCTTTAGGGGGGTTGGGGGCCTTTACACAAGATTAGGAATACCATTAAGTTCATTCTGGATGTAAGTCAAAGAAGCTATCTTCTCCTTAGTCTCCTCCAGATTCAGAATCCTCGTGTTATTCGAGTTGAACTCATCAATCAATGCACGCTTGGTATCACCCTCCTTGAAGTACTTATCGTAGTTCAAATCACGATTGTCAGCAGGTACTGCATAGAAGTTTCCCATGTCGATAGCCTTGGCAGCCTCTTCCTTGGTCAGCAAGGTCTCATACATCTTCTCACCGTGGCGAATACCTATCACCTTGATCACCTCTTTCTTACCACCAAATAACTCACAAACAGCCTCAGCCTGAGTCTGAATCGTGCAAGCGGGAGCTTTCTGCACCAGAATGTCACCATTCTTGCCGTTTTCGAAGGCAAACAGCACCAAATCCACAGCCTCCTCAAGGGACATAATGAAGCGGGTCATCTTAGGTTCGGTCAGTGTAATAGGATTGCCCTTGCGGATTTGGTCAATCCAAAGAGGAATAACCGAACCACGGCTGCACATCACGTTACCGTATCGGGTGCAGCAAATCTTGGTGTCGCCACTCAAACGGCTCTTAGCCACTGCTATCTTCTCCTCAATAGCCTTGGTGATACCCATCGCATTGATGGGATAAGCAGCCTTGTCTGTGCTCAAACAAATGACGCACTTAACACCGGCATCAATAGCAGCATCCAGCGTATTGTCTGTACCAATCACATTCGTCTTCACAGCCTCCATCGGGAAGAACTCACAACTAGGAACCTGCTTCAGAGCTGCTGCATGGAACACATAATCTACACCCTTCATAGCGTACTTCAGCGTGCTCTTGTTACGTACGTCACCAATGTAGAATTTAATCTTGTTGGCCACCTCCGGCATACGTGCCTGGAAGTCGTGACGCATATCATCCTGCTTCTTCTCGTCGCGGCTGAAAACACGAATCTCTCCAATGTCAGTGCGGAGGAAACGGTTCAACACTGCATTACCAAAACTACCTGTGCCTCCAGTAATCAGGAGGGTCTTGTCTTTAAATACACTCATATTATTATTCTGATTGTTATTTATTTAAAACTGCTTAATGTTCTTATTTTCCGAATGCATAACCAATTACAACAGCTGCATTAGCAGTAAAATACCTGCTTGGTCTACTAAAGATAGAGCCTCTTAAACCTATCTGAAAACCTTTATACACCTTTATTCCAGCACTCAAAGCACCATATTTTTGCAATTTTTCAATCCAGTAAGGGTCATACATGATACCAGCACGAGCCTCTATATAAGGCTTTACTTTCGCATTACTAAAGGTATATCTTCCTGCTAAATAGAAGGGATACATATTCTCCTTGTCACGATACGAATGATAATATCCCAGCCCCGCACCAACAAACCAATCCTTGATTTGATAGCCATGAGTAGTAGATATCATAGTGTACCACTGCATATTATTCGTACTAATAGTTTGAGCAGTATTCAAATTGTACGCATCACCAACAGCAAAGTCCACGTATCCTTTATAGCCTTTACTGTCTTGAGCACTCAAACAGAATACACACATAAAGCACGGGTAAAGTACAATATACCTTTTCATCGCATCAATAGTTAACCGTTCTCACATCAACTTCCTCTCCGGAAGCATCATCATAACCATTTCTTGCTTTGGCACCAATCGTGAACAGTTTAATTTCTCTCTTGACTTTATTCATAACCACAACTTCAAAATGCTGTTCACTAATAGTTCCCGGTATCCTTTTCACGTTGATATCACCATAATACGTTGCATGCCTATCACTTGCTGAAATAATGTATGGAACTCCCGTAACTCCTATATGAATCCTATCTCTGTGAGTATGCCCTATCAAAACACATGCAATTGTCCCCTTACCATTATAATTATCAATAGCATTAACGAAATCAAGTGCACCAACAGGGGAAACTCCCAATTTATTTGTAGAAGCTGTGACAATGTAAAGTGAATGTGTAAATACTATCACAGTCCAGCCCTCCTCAACATTCAATGCGGTATTCTTGAACCAATCTAACTGTTCTTTTGTGTAGCATGATTCACAATCTCCATTCATATACAGCCCAAATGAAGAAAGACCAATATATCTAACCTTTGAACCATAATCATCAAAATAAAAATAGGATTTATCCCCATCTCCATATACTATATCATCATTGTGACCTCTTAGTTCATCTGCAACCCTTTCAAAAGGCGACTCATATCTGGATGCATCTACTATTTCGTGGTTTCCTGTAACTGTATATATGCGATTTGAGCCTATCGCATTTTTTAATTGGGCTATAGCATTCTCGCAGATCACTTGTGAATTCCCAGTATCGCCACCATTTAGAATTTTGTTCACCCCAGTTTTGGAGGCAATATACTTGATTAGCAGTGGTGATTTCCTCGTATTCAGATCAGGTTCCCAGTGAATATCAGTTATCCAAAAGAATGTTTCGCAGCCGTCTGAGCATTCTGCTATTGCATCATTAATAGCCTTTACCCTATTATCCAGATAATTGTTCTCAAAGTAATAATCCGGGATATCTGAAATGTTGACTTCTTCAGATAGTTTATCGCACGAGCTAAAGTTTGTTACCGTTAGCAATGCGATTAATGAAGCAAGTAGAGAAAACAAAAGCGATCTTTTGGTCATCTTTATATCTTGTAATTAGTCAGTACGTCCAACGGCTCCCACCCAAGTTCCTTTCGAGCCTTCTCATTGCTGAAAGTCAGACTCTTGGTCATCTTCTCCAATTTATAACTATTGATAGGAGCCTTTGTGCCCAACATATCACCCACCTTTGCCATACACCACGCCATCCAGTACGGGATGCTGATGGGCTTGCGCTTGCCCAATTGTCGGGCCACCGATGCCGACAGCTCACCAAAGGTGGGCTGATACGTATCGCAGACATTATACACGCCACCCTTCTCCGCCAGCAGCGGCAGCAGCCGGGCGATGTCCTCCGCCATCAGCACGCTCTTCCTCACCTTTCCCCCGGCGATGTTCAGGTAGAAGCCCTTGCGGATGCCATCCACCATCGCCCCCAGGTTCCCCGGAGCCCGATGTCCGGCCAGCAGCGACGGCCGCAGGATGCCCAGCACCACACCGTGCTTCCCGCACCACTCCGTCAGGTACTCCTCCGCCATAATCTTGCTCTTGGCATAAGGCGAATCACCCTCCAGCGGATGCTCCTCGCTGATGAGTTCCCCAAACTCGCAGCCATACACCGCCACCGTGCTGATAAACACCAGCGCCTTCGGCACGCCAGCCTTCTCCAATGCTGTGCACAGGTTCACCGTTCCCTGATAGTTCACATCAAAGAACACCTGCTTCTCCGCCTCCGTCTTCGGCACCGTGTGCGCCTTTCCTGCTGCGTGCAGCACCAGGCTGTAGTGTGTATTGATAGGCGGCACTTCCTTCGCAAGATTAAACTTGATGTCATCATCATCGGTCAAGCCAATAGTATGCACATCATACGACTTCTCTAATATAGGGCGAATATTATAGCCCAAGAAACCTGAGGCCCCTGTAAACAATAGTTTCTGCATAAATGGATGTAACAAGTTAAGGGTCACTCGATGCAGGAGTGACCTCTTTCATTATAAGAATATGATTATGATATTACCAACAAACGAGTCCGTAACGTTCCAATGCTTTCCGCATCAGACATGGCTTACGTTCAATATAGTATTTTTCCGGTATTGGTTTTTCTTCCTCTATCTCAACATGGATATTCTTCTTGTTCATCAGAATCCCAAGAATATAGTCAAAGATAGGTTTTCTCCATTTGCTCTCACTGTCCAACTCTTTCTCGTCAGAGTTTGCAGCAAAAGTTTGCAGCTGTATATGCCAGTAGTTCAGGTTTGATGGTGCATGTTTCAAATAGGTGTGAGCCACCACTTTCACCAGTCCCGACTCCTTGAACTTATCTTCTATCATTTTATGCTTATGAGCGTCAGATAATAGCACATTGTATTCCTTCTTATCGACATTCTTCTCGTATGGAATGGTTATATCCTGGAAGATCGATGCTTTGAAATATATGGGAAAGCCCACTACTCGTTCATAGCATCTTCTATATCGTAAGATAAATATCGCTTTCTTCTCCTTCCAAGGCTTGCTACCCTCATGCATCTGACGAATACAGATATGCCTCTGGCTATCAAACAAAGCCCCCTCGATATTCATCGAATACCCCACAATCTTATCGCCAAACGCATCACGTTCTATCTTCCAACCATTACCATAACGAGTAGCTACTTCCTCGAATACTCCTTCCCCTCGTCTCGACACCCAAAAATCTGTCATTTCAGCATACAACTGCTTGACATCTATTTCTTCACGGTAATAAGTTCTTGGAAGAATGACGGTCGGATAACAAAACATCTCTACAGGTTATTCAAATTCTGCAAGCAGCTCGCTAAACTTGGTTTTCAGCGTCGGCAGCTTTATCATATTAGATATGACAAGTTCATCGTTATATGACACAGAATAGGCCACTACATCTTTCTCGTCTACTTCAAAGTATTTGCCAACAGTCAATTCAAGACCGTTCTCAAACAGCAATGAGAAATCAATCATATCTCCTTTCTCACTGTATTCCACAAACGAATCACTGAAATGGAAAGAACTAAGCATACCTGCCATCTTTTCGAACGTCATGCGACGCATCTTGTCGATTCTGTGACCTTTATGCTGATTAAACGATTTCAGCAACCTCTTATACCGTTTTTGACAGGCCAGTTCTTCCTGCGAAATAACAGTCATCATAGCATCTGCCTTACCATATGCAGTCTGCTCATAACTATTTCCTACAGGAAACACAAGTCTCAAACTGGAACCAGAATCAGTTACAGGTTGCGCTATCATTTCACTGGGCATAGATGACACTACTACATACCTCGGCTGGGTATTGTCATAGTTCGGATCCATCTCCTGTGAGAAAGTATCCGACTTGGGAACCTTATATCCTAATGCTAGAGATTCTATCATACTCCAAAATAGTTGTTCATCAGTTTCTCCTTCTCTTTCAGTGCTTTTTCAAAAAAGGGTTTCACATCGGAAGGCTCCAACTTCACGTCGCTTTGTGGAACGGTATTTATATCCAATGTGATGATGATGCTGTCATTCTCCTTGACGTTATTCTTATTATACCGATAGCCATCAAATATATTATGGTGCATGTTTAGTGTAAGTTTTTTGCCGTTTAGGTCGAACCCTTTCTTTAAAAGGAATGTCAGATTTACTTCCTGCATACTCACACCAGCCTGCGTGGTACTAGTGAACATCGTTGCCCACCATTCCTTGCAGTTAAAGCCGTCCAACTGATCCATGGCAAAAGTAGGACAATAGGCCAGTCTTGTGTTGTGACCTAAATAATCTGTAATTTTTGATAGTACTTTTACACAGAACTCAGCAAACTCCTCTTCACTCGAAATAAAGTCATTGTATCGACCTTCTATCACATCAACGCTCTGTGGATTGAATACTATTGAACGACCATCTTTCACAATCTTCCAAGGCCCACCAATTGTCATTTGTTGTCCCAAAGGAAATGATGCCTGTGGCAAGAAAGGGACTATAACTGGTTGTACCTGACCTCCTGGGAGTAGGGGAAGGAACTTGTTCTTCAACTCTTCCGTGAAACCGATGGTCGAAGGGGTAAATATTGTTCCTCTAAGTTGTACTATTGATGGATTCATAAGTCGTTTTCTTTTCTTTTAGCCATTTATTTTTCGCATGTGCCACAAAATGCTTTGCAAATATAGAGAATTATCTTTAGAATTGCATGTAAAAACACTTCTGCCATCCTTAACTTTTGTATAATTAAGGAGAATTAACATGCTTTTAAGACTTTTCTATCGCAATCCTCTCCTTTTATCATTCTTTTTACCGTCTGAACCATGATGTCTCAAAGTCTTTCCGTGCTACATTTCGAACAATTTATCAAGACACATTTCAGTAGCTCTGCCGCCCAGATGAATCATTTTTTCCTTTATCATCTCTCTTGTTTTTTCACACGCTGCCTTATAATCCATCTGTTTTATATAATCCAGCACTTCATCCTCTGTTCTCAAAATACCACTGGGCATTTCTGTGCTATAATCAACATACAGCCCTCGTTCATCTCGGTATTCTTCATAATCGTATGTAAAGCACACTATTGGCCTTTCCAATATCGAATAATCCGCCATGGATGCAGAATAATCACTTATCAGAATGTCAGACACCTTGAACAAGTCATTCACATTGGGGTAGGCGGAATAATCACGTAATGTATCATTAAACTCCAACCCCAGTAGTTTATTCGTATATGCATGCATCCGGAAAAGAACAATATAGTCCTCTTTCAAAGCCTCTTCCCATTTCTTTGCATCAACAGGAGGTTTAATAGCACAAGTCTTTCCATTATCTGTGCTGTCACGCCAAGTTGGTGCATACAGTATAATTTTTTTGTCCTCTGATAATTTGAGACGTTTTTTTATTTCTGATATTTCTTGTGGCGTAACCCTATACAATTCATCGTTTCTGGGGAGTCCAGTAGGTATCAAAGATTCCTCTCTTACCTTGAATGCACGTTTATAGATTCCCTTTTCAAAATCACTGGCATAACAGAACAGGTCAACACTCCCGAAATCGAAGTCATTGCGCCCCCCCGCATCATTCCCCACGTGCTTGAAGGGTGTACCATGCCAAGTATTGAGATAACGACAACTCTTCTTCTTATAATGCAGGCTTCTTTCAATATTCACACAAGTCACCCAATACTTTGCTTTTAAAGTGTATTTGAAATATTCTATTGTATCCGATTTTACCTTAATGGGATTCCCCGGCACATCAACATTAGCAGGATCCTCCAATGCCCATACACATTTATACTGACCATACATATCTGGATGGACCAACATATACTCGTATAAAGCCCTCGGACTATCGTTATACTTTCTAGTATGCCCACTAAAGATTATCATCTTTTCGTCAGTAGGGATAAAACATCCCCAGACTCGCAAAGCACAACTCGCCGTCCATGTAAACAAGCGATTGACGACATAATTATGCTTCAGCAAATAGTCTAACCTGGCCCGAAAGCCATGCATCTGTTTCTCAGCCATAAAAAAATCTATTTGTAGCAATACCCGCCATTCACCTCAATCTGGCTGCCGTTAACGAACGGATTGTCAATGCAGAACCTAAATGCATCCACAATCTCATCCACGGTAGCAAAGCGATGAATAGCAGTTTTCTTATATATGTTTTGTTTAATCTCTTCTGGTTTCTCATTCTGCCAAGGGGTTGCCACGAATCCGGGCACGATGGTATTCACTGTCGTCCCCGTCCCTTCAAACTCCTTGACAAGGTTCTTGGCCAAAGCGCACACTGCCGACTTCGTTACACCGTATGCAAGCACCGTTGCGTGCGGATGAACAGCCATTTGTGAACCTGTAAAAAGAATCCGACTCCCCGGAGGGATTATCGGAAAGAACTCCCGAACCATAATATAATGTGAATTGACCGCCACCTCCATCTGCCTGTCCCAATCTGCATCGGTTGTCTCAGTGAAGGACTTGCGGATACTCATACCCGCATTGCATACCAGACAATCCAGATGGTCGGTCTTTGACTTCACATAATTGATAAAGGCATACACCTCTTCGCGTTTTGTATGATCAACCAGATGAGCCTCGTAATTATCAATCTTCTCTGTGAATTCAGGCCCCACATACGTTGTAAAGACATAATAGCCTTTACCGACCAACATCTTGGCTACTCCCAATCCCATTCCGGAAGTGCCACCAGTTACAACTGCATATTTCATATGTTTGTTACGCTCTCGTTATTCCTATATTTCTCGATTATTTCTGCTATCGCCACACTCTCACGCCTGCGCAGTTTATAGCAGCTGCGTCTGTCGTTTACGATCATAGACAGCCACTCCTGGATCTCATAGCGCAGTCCCTCTCCATCATAGCTATAGAAGTACTTCTTGTTTTTGGTCTGGTCTTCATAACGCACCTCAAAGAAATCAGTCAACCACCAAGGAGCCGGGACATAAATATAGCCCTTAGTGCCAGAGATGACCAGATTGCCTTCTGTCTTCACGCCAATACCTAACGTGAACGAAGAAGTAGCGTGAGGATAGTTCAGAACACCCTTGGTGTAGATGTCAACACCATTCTCCATCCGGCTATGGAAGTTCACATCCTTCCAGTCGGTGCCCAGCAATTTTATGATGGCCATTAGTGTAAGCGGTGCGTGTTCTGTCATTGCTCCGCCAGCTTGTGCAGCATCCAACTCGCGTGTCGGTGGCGGGACCATCTTACTGAGCGAAGCCTTCACATCTACCACATCGCCAATGATACCGCTCTTCACCAGCGTTACGATATGCCCAAAGGCAGGACAGTAAGCCGTCTTACTAGCTTCCATCAGCACGAGGTTCTTTTCCTCGGCAAGACGGTACAGTTCCAGTGCCTGTTCTTTGGACAGCACAAACGGGATCTCGCAGAGCACGTGTTTCCCTGCCTGTAACGACCGCTTGGCATAATCATAGTGTGACAAATGTGGTGAGGCCACATAGACAGCATCCACCTTCTGGATGAACTCTTCAAACTCTATAAAGGCCTCTAACCCGTGCATCTTCGCAAACGCGTCCGCTTTCTCCTTCTCGGGATTCAACACTGCCACCACTTCAGCTCCATTCACCACCTTGGTCTCCGGCACAAAACGGTGTGCGATACGTCCGCTGCCTATGACACCAATGCGAAATACATCCTGACTCTCAGCTCGAAGCATCGTGGAAGATATGCCCTCAGTACGAGGGAGATAAACCACCTTGCAGTATTCGTTCAGGTAGTCAAACTTCCCTTCCCAATCGCTTCCGATGGCAAAGATGTCCACATCGTATTTCTGGATGTCGTCTATCTTCTGTCCAAGGTAGTCCTCGATGATTACTTCGTCTGCATACCCTGTGGCCTTCACTGCCTCAACGCGTTCCAACACATTGTTGCGCACGTTGAGCTTGCCACGGCCACGGTCGAAGCTATCGCTGGTGACACCCACTATCAGGTAGTCGCCCAGTTCCTTTGCGCGCCGCAGGAGGTTGAGATGCCCTTGGTGCAGCAGGTCGTAGGTTCCATAGGTTATTACTTTTGTCATTGTTCTATTTCTTAGCGATGCTTTTATAGACTTCCAGATAATGCATCAGATGCGGCGTGCTCGCGTATGCCTTTTTACCATATTCATACGCCCGCAGTCCCATTGCCTTGCACTCGTCGGGATGTTCAAAAAGGTAACGGATAGCCTTCACCGACGCATCATAATCCGTGTTAGGCACTGAAATACCTATATTGTTCTCATTGAAATCCTTGTAGTACCAGGACTCGGCATCTACCGAGTTGATTACAGGCCTCTTGCAAGCCATCAGCAGTCCGGCTTTGCTGGGGACGCTGTTCCAGATTACACCTTGCTTCAATGGGATATAGCACACCGAACAGGCGCTATACACATCCGACACCATATCTTGCGGTTGAATAGGCAAGAAGTCAATGTTGGTAATGCCCATCGCCTTGGCCTCGTCTTTCAGCTGCTGGTATTGGCTTCCAAAGGCTATGATCTGGATTCTAATCCTTGGCTCATCTTTCAATCCGTTGGCGATATGAAGGAAAGCCTTGTAGTCGCAGTTGTAGCCAACCGTCCCGGCATATTGAACATAGAACAGGTCTTTGGAGAGGTTTTGCTCCTTTACGAATCTGTTTTCCTCCCAAGGCACCTCGTGTACAATCTGGTCATTATACCAGTTCAATATCACCTCCACTTTGTCAGGACTCACGCCTTGTTCCACCACACTCTTCTTCATATCCTCGCTGATGACCGTTATCTTGTCGGCCTTTCTGTAGGCTATCTTCTGGAAGGCATAGAAGAACTTCTGCATCCATTTTTTTGTCATCACACCATTGGCGATAGAACTGCCGGGGAACATATCCTGTATATTCCACACGGCGGGTATCTTGCAATAGTGCTTGGCTATGCTCACTGTAAAGGGAGCAGCAGCACTCGACTGGATAAACATCACGTCATAATTCCTCGCCAACTTCAGATGCTTGCGGCAATCCCAAGCATATTTAGCCAGCGAGTAGTAGCGTTTCATAAACTGGTTCTTGGCGGGTGATTGCTGATACACCGCTTCGTACTTGAAATGCGGATTATTTATCCATTCCTGCGGTATCTTTGGGTCTCCGTGCGTGACCTTGCTGCAGATCATAAACACCTCGTGGCCCAGTTCCAACGCTTTTGAGATCTTGGCATACATCAGGTGGTTCGATGGTCCGTGATGGTCGAAACCGCCACCTAAAAAATAGAATATCTTCATAATTATCTCGTAGTCTTTTTCTGATTAATACAACGTAAGTCAAAAACAAACGGTAAATATCTTACTAAAACAAAAGTCATAGCATAGGCAACACCTATTGATAAAACGAACACTATCAGCAATCCCCACAATTGGTCGTGCCCAATAAATCTTTTCGTTAACATAGAAAAAATCATCGGCAACGCTCCAGAAAGGAAATAGAAGCAAATCGAATTCTGTCCGATAAAAGTAAGCACTGAGATAGGTTTTAATAATTTGCAAATGCTAATAAGGAGCACACATCCAAGCAAAGAAGCTAAATATCCCATCCAATTAATGTCCATAGTAGAAATCAATACCCTCGCTGTATGATTTGAATCGCTGAATATAACTACATATAACATTAGCAAAAGAAGCAGTCCAACTTTGCTAAACCACTTTTCTATATTTCTCTCATAGCGCCAATAGAGTCCACCCATAACAATAAAACCTAAAGCCATAAAGCCCCTTCGATATGCCCAGGGATCACGGCCAAAGCCGAACAGATGAAAGTCAATTTGAGCCAGGTAATAGCCGAAGAAGGCTACAACAAGCCCCATAACTGCATAGAACCATACATTAGCTCTCCTACTCAATAATAGCAGAAGAACTATCATTTCTGCCACAGCCAACGAACTGGTGAACCAATAAGTCCCCCCCCACAGTATTTGATATAAATGTATAAATGCCAAGCGATTGCCCCCTCAATATGTGTTTAGGAACATATTCAATCATAGAGAACAAAACCGTTGGAATGGCTATCTTGAAGACGATATTCATAAAGAGATTCCTACCACCTTCCGCCAAATATTCTTTCTGGTCTTGAGTTATAAGTGGCGGTTGCAATTGCTTTCTGAAAAGCAGATATCCGCTCACGAAGAAAAAAGCATTTACATAGAAAGGATGTATATAATCATTCACCTTCTGCATCCAACAGCCATAATACAATTGGCAGTGAATGAAGAACACTGATATAATACATATTGCCTTTACAGCATTAATCCAATTGATATTCTTCGAACTATTGTTATCCATAGACAACTTAACAGACGAAATCCCTGATTATTTGTTTCCCGGAATTATATTCAGCATAAACCCGTTCAAGTTCTTTATCGCAAGACTTGTTAAATGTCTCTCTATCAAGAGAAGAATAGTAGTTAAAAAGCTTGTTGCAAAAACTATCATCCCAAGGGTCAAGCGCAACTCCGACACCTTTACTTGTACTTATTTTTGTCATAAAAGCATCCTTAAAACCCACTTGTGGAATACGGAAAATAATTCCGTCATAGTATTTGTTTCCCATCGCAAGAAGCGAATTGGGATTAAGATAGATGTTATCCAAAATGTCAGCATTCTTCACAAATTCATATCGATCTTCAGGATTGTACTCCCCGTGGAAGAATATATTTTTATATTGTTTATCTGCAACATATTGTTTAAGCACAAGAGCATCGTGCTGTTCCCTGCCATAATAGTGAAGCTCAAACCTGTCATCCGCTGCAATCCTATCTATCAAAGCACTATTGATATCAACATACCGGATAAACCCCCAGAATGACAAACGGATTTTGTCACTTGGATTCTTCTTATAATCCCTGTGTTTCAGCGAATCCTCGAGCAAATTATGGGAAGTATATATCTTATGGCTCTCCGAAGCAGGTAAGAACTTGCGGAATGCATCGCTGCTGACAAATGTGCAATGGGAAGCCTTTACAGTTTGACCCACAAGGAAACGGAAAAACGAGTTGTACTCATAGGTAGAATCACGATAATCAAGGATGTATTTATATTTAAACTTGCCTAAGAGCATATCAAGTATCATTAGGCCTGAAAGTGAATGGAGAATGATCAGCTTATCATACTTATTCTCTTTAAGTATTCCCTTGCAGAAGTGGCGGAACTTTCTGAACTTAAGGAACTTCTCTTTCAGTGGAACATCATTTACCATAAAACATTTGAACTCGTGAAGGGTAATGCCGTCAAATCTTGAAACGTCTTCCGGCTTCTCGTCACGATTCCAATATGCCAAGTGAATCTCATTCTTATCCCAGTCAATATTGTCCAGATAGAAATGAGCATAAGGCATATACTTTAACTTGCCAGGGCCAATTATAAGTATTTTCATTCTGCAATCAGTTTTATGACACGTGATGCCTGCTTGACATTGTTTTTTTCTTCCAATACAAATCGCTTGGCCTTCGCACCTAAATCATCTAATTCCTCATCAGTATGAGACAAGGCTTTCTTCAATGCATCAGAATACCCTTCGACAGATTCATCCTCGATTAAAAAGACATAAGGATAATACTCGGGAGGCATACCAGGCAATTTCGTCGTTAACAAAGGAGTACCTGAAGCCATATATTCAATGTTTTTTGACGGGAATGAGTATTTCGTGAATTCCTCGTTTGTCGGACGCGGATTTACCAGCAACGTGGCCTCCAATTCCGCCTTGACTACTTCACTATTGGAGACTACCCCCTTGTATATAATACGAGAGTCTTCCTTACTATATTTGTTCGCCAGTTCTGAAACAAAAGGACCACTTCCATATATCATCAAGCGAAGTTGCTCATCCCTCTGCATCATAAAAGCTTCTGTCAAATTCTTCAGCCCATAACGTTCATGAATTCCCCCAGCATACATTACAACACGCTCCTTACCCTTATTCGACACATCTTGGTTATGGGGAATATCTGAATCGCTCATACCCTCCATGACAATATAGGGACGATGACTGCTGTTCACAATGTTCATAGCCTCCGTGAGGAAAACGAACTTGTCATAGTTGTCAAAACTCCATTTCATCACCTTTGTCGCCATTCGAGTGATAAACGGCATCTTTTGATTATTGCCAAACCGCACCATCAATCCCGGCATATCCGTCATCACACCTATAATTTGGGTATTGGAACACTTACATGCCTTAATTGCCGCCGCACATAATCCAGCATTGAGTACGTCGCAGACAACGGCATCAATCCTTTGACGCCTTATTATCCGTCTAATTTTCAAATAAGCACCCACTATTATGAATACCTGCCTAACAAATGGAAAGTTTAAGAAAGGAAGATAGTTGTAAACTATTCCTTTTTCAGATTCCTCCATAGCTTTCCACCAAATCTGCCTTGAATTATGGCGACCCACTGGGGGAGCTGACAGTATGGTTACATCAATTCCATTATCAACTAGTCCTCGAGCCAGCAGCCTATTGAACTTCTGAACCGCAAAACCAGGGTCCTTGCCAGATTGTATATGAAGTTGCTCTATCAATTGACTGGAAGAAAGAGCAGACAAAAACAGTAATCTCATTTATTATAATCCATTTGGCCGTTTAAAATTTTTATTCTATATTACTTCGAAAATTGTATGAAATTCGGAATAAGATTTTTCCCAAACAGGATCTGAAAAGAACACTAAATAGCCGTAGAGTAACATCACACAATAAATGCCAATTGCAGCCACCCTTAATTTAGGTCTAGTAATCATACTATACATTCTTGGTATACCAATTACTTGGTATGCCACGAAATAATATGAGAAACGGAGTAACATTGTTAAAACATTGCCAAATGGAGCTACAATGAAGCTCATAAGACATAATATTATCAAAATGTTATCATCTGGATATTTAACTTTCTTTATCATTAGAATTATTCCTATGATAAATGGTAGTAAGTTAAGGACAAATCCTAAACTATATGTCCTTTCCAACAATTGACTTGTCATATAGTAATCAACTTGATCATTTGCAAAAAAATACTCAAATGAACTTACTGATATAAAGATTTCCGGAGCAAGAGTTGTGCTAAAATACAGAGATAAAAGAAGAGCTAGCATTAGGATAGCTATAGGACTTGCATTTCTCAATTTTGCTTTTCCCAGCAATGCAAATGGTAGCAATAGTAGAGCTGACTTATGAAAAGAGGCTGCAATAAGAATCGTCAACAAAGATGGGATTAATCGACCTTTACGAATAAAGGGCCAAGCTGCAAAAAAGAGAGCGACAGCCATACCTTGCCTCATCATTGAAAAATTTAGGAGGTATAAAGAAGTACTTAACAAATATATAGAAACAGCAAAAGGTCTCCATTCTTTCTCTACGTTATTTTTGATAATGCAAAAATATATTATATTAAGAACAATATTTATAAAAGCTACTAAGGCAAAAAAGCCAAATCTGTCAAATACATGATTTAGTACGACCCAACCAGGATCCCAATTATAATCATTTAAGATGTTATCCAGAGATAGTTTTTGATGAGAATACATTTTAAACCACGTCATGTATTCATCGTAATCATTACCATATTTATAATGAATACACCCCAACAGTGTAACTAAAATGAAACCGTAAAGCATACCTCTTTTCAGAACATCTTTACTTTCCAAGAAAGTTAGTAGTATTGCAATAAAAGAACAAATAATTACAACTATCATATTCAATTACTATTTAATACGCCTATTCAAAGGTTGAAACTATTTGTCTAACATAATCTCATCAAGATTGAGATGACAGCCTAAAATGTAATCCCATTTATCAGGCACGAATGGGACAAGACCTGAATCATGGTAAAAAGTTAACTCACCGAAGTAAATCTTATTATTTACTAAATAAAAGTCCACTCGAACGAATGGAATACCCTCAGAGAGTGCTGTTGCCAGTTCTTTCATTCTTTCAAATTCAGCGAAGGGTCTTAGGATGTTCTGAGAGTTTTTATGCCCTCGGCTTTGAATCTCCAATTTGTTGAGTTGCATATCGTAATAGTCAAAAAAAGGAGGGTCATGTCTAGAGTTCTGTCTGTTACTAGCATAAAACAATATTTTGGGAACACCATTGAAACAAAAAAATTTATAATCAACCAAATCTCCGCCATTTCTATTTACCAATAGCTTCTCTGCCAAGAACCTTGGACAAACATCTTTATAAACCCACTCTCCCATCGACATATATATGTCATTCCTGGCCGATGCTTCAAGTTTCTTTTTAGCATCCTCACGGTTGCATAATCTCTTGTCTGTGCAGATAATAACTCCTGTATTGCCTCCTCCATTGGTGGTTTTCAAGACAAACTGATTAGGCAAAGCATCAAAATCAATCATGTCGAACGAATCCCAAGAACCTAGCGTTGGAATTATATACTCTTCTCCTATAATATCAGCCACATACTTTTTCACTTCTAACTTATCAACAAGCTTGTGATACAACGGATTATGATCATACAACTTTAGCCATTGCATCTTCTCATTGAATGTTTTAGGAGCCTTCAGATTCAGACGCTTACCAAAAGATAACCAATATAAACCTTTCACTAATGCCTTTTGATTATGAAATAAATGTGCATATCGAAGCATTATTCCAATTGGAAGTCTTGCAGGACGTTCAATTAACCTTTTTACTCTATCAATTATTCTCATTCTTATTTATTGAAATTACTTCATTATATATTTCCATTAGAGTATCTTCTAACAGTTGAGGATTATGACGTCTTCGGGCTGTAGATTTAGCATTGTTAGAGAACTTCATAGCCAACTCGTCAGAATCGAATATCTGTTTAATGTATTCTGCCAACATATTTGGTTCATTGTAACAATACAAAAAACCTTCCTCGTTATGTTTGAGCATATCCATATTACCTCCAACAAAGGTAGCAATTGTGGGAGTTCCTGTTATTTCTGCTTCCGCCAAGGAATTAGGAGCATTTTCTATAGACGAAGGAATAATGACAGCATTTACAGATGCCGTCCTTGCAGCCATCTGTTCCGCATCAAGAATCCCGGTATAATAGACATTGTTTTCTACATCTAAGTCCTTTATTAGATGCTTAAGATAATTAACATATCCACTGCAGGTCAACCTCTGACGTAATAACTTTGGATGGAGTCTGTCATAACCTGCCACATAAAGCTTAATATCAGGGTACTTTGTTTTCAACTTAGCGATGGCCATCAAGACAAAATGCAACCCCTTAAGAGGACTTAAAGCTTGACTGACAAACAAAGAATGCCTTTCCATCGTAGAAGGATTCCACTCAAATCTGAAAAAAGGCTCTCGAATCATTCGTGGACAAAAGAAATACTTCAAATCAGGATTAATGTTTAAAGCAGAGACTCTGTCCCAAGTAGATCTGCCCTCAACATATCTCAGTAAATTAAACTGTTTTATTTCAGTTTTTGAACGTTTGATATAGTTTTTCCTCCCAGAAAAAAAACCTGTGGGGCTAAATAGATCCTGAAGTTTTGAGTATTTAAGCATAGTAGAGAAATCAAGCCCACCATAGTAATGATGTTGATACTCCGTTAGAATACCCTGTAAAGAACCTATTATCGGAAAATCTCTATGGTTTTGCAACAGAAGAATGTTATGGGATTGTTCAGTCCCATACGCATGTATCACATCTGGTACAAAATCCGCCAAAATCTCTCCCCAATAGTCTATCCTGTCGCAGTTCTTGGGCAAAATGTAATATTTAATCCCATCAATCTCATGAGTTTTTAATGAGTCAACTTGTGCACTGGTAGCCATTGCTAACTTCACATCATCTCTTTTCTTCAGACGCTTACTCATTGCGTCGACCCAAGAAATCGCATGCCCTCCAGACAAACCTAATTGTTTGGCCACGTCTGGGACTAACGCATTAACAGTCCACAATATATTCATTTTTACTTAATATTCCGTTAAATGAAAAAACATATAAGTATGTCGTAATTAGTTGTCCCTTTTGAAAATGAAAAGAAAGTAACGTAAAAACAATATGGTTTTCTGTTTAATAGACTCCTTGGCGTTAGGCAATTCCCCTTTTAGATAATGATGAAACATCATAAAAAACGTCTTTAATGAAGGGGACGTATAATAATTAGTCAGAAGTAGCCGATAATAAATATAATGTTTGTCAACTATGCTCGTCGCAATATGGTTTAAGCAATAATCCCATGTCTCTGCAGATTGAGTAGTGTAGTAATCAGATTTTTTTTTGTCAGCGAGTTTTGTTGAAACTCCAATACCTGTATAATAGATAGACGCAACAAATGGTAAATAATACGCCTCTTGTATATGTAAATGAGGCTGAGAATCATAATGCGTCTCTGTCAAACTTAATCCCTTTCCTTTTAAAACTGGTTCATATTGATCACGAACACTTTTAGTCGCCATTAATGAACGACCACAAATCTCTCCGCGAATTTTAAGACTCCAAAGATTATTTCCTGAGATTGCTTTTTCTTGAGTTACAACCTTCTCTGTGCCATTTGGAGATATAGCCTTCCAGTCAGAATAGATACCAACAGCTTTTGATGTATCAATTTTATTATTAATTATAAACTCTTGAAGAGCCTTAAAGTATCCGTCACATAATGCATCATCTCCAGACAAATCATAAACCAAATCATAGTCACTCGGTAAATAGGTATTCGACTGCGCGACATTACCATATATTCCCAAATTATGTTCGTTCCGATGAATATCCATTATCTCGGGATACTTTTCTTTATACTCTTGAAGGATCTCCCACGTTCTGTCTTTAGAGCTGTCATCACTTACAATTATCCGGAAAAGCCCCCAATCTTTTTGGTTAAGGATAGAATCTAATGTTCGGTCTATCACACGTTCCTGATTATATGAAACAATACATATTACAATTTTCTTCATATTGTTTATAATGT
>ODAJ014734080.1_pt1 | contig 19118 bp, 21 predicted proteins | sample 1539241 | NCBI WGS metagenome assembly ODAJ01 (sample SAMN02144231, study PRJEB22623) | gut metagenome | biome: sheep rumen | host: Ovis aries | place: New Zealand | reverse complement strand
TCTCAAAAACGGTTACGGTTACAGTTGTAACCATGTAACCTTTTTATCCAGCCAAAATACTCTATCATGTTATAAACATCTAATTTTCAATAAATTACATTTTGTTTATATGTCTTTATCCACCTCTGCGGTTACATGGTTACAGTTGTAACCGTAACCATTTCGTGTTGTCGGAAAGTACACCTAAGGGTTACAGGGAGCAAATGCCGGAACACTAGGGACAGGTCAGCGTTTCACTCCTAAAAAACGGACGGTTCCTGTAATCTGCTTTGAATCTGGAATGGATAGTCTCGTTTAATAGCTTTATGGCCTGACGGAAGATGAACCAGAGGTCGCTGTTCCCAAAGGGATTTAAAGCAAATCAAAATCATATGGGGCAGGAACTTTGATTCACAGCAATGATGCTCAGTCAGAAATAATGTGAGAAGTTTGGCGTTCTCAATTTTTTGTGGTATTTTTGCATCATTGAACAAAACGGAAACGATTATGACTATTGGAGACAAGGCGCCCGAGATTCTGGGCAAGGACGAACAGGGACGGGACATCCGTCGAGTGATTACAAGGGACGTAAACTAGTGCTATACTTCTACCCGAAGGACAATACGAGTGGATTACTGGTTAACGGCATTGAACATTTGCCGATAGGCTTCCACTTTCTTGTCGAAAGCCAGCGGATAGGCGCGAGAGGAGGAAGGTAGGCGCCAAAGGGTGATGGATGAGGGATGGTGTAGGAAGGTGGATACGGAAACGGAGGTGTTCACTTTTGGAATATCCGGGATGCTTAGTGAGGCACAGATGGTCTCGGTGGCTTTCTCGCCTGTGGTGACGATAGCACGGAGGTGGGGCAGCTGGCGGATGAGTGCTGGGATGTCGGTGGGTTCTACAACTTCCAGGAACTTGTCGGAGGCATTGTCCTGCAGGCGTCGGATGGCGGTGGAGGTGTCGAAGAAGGCGAGGCCTTTCTCTTGGCAGAAGGCTATGATTTCGTCTATCTTGAAGCATTTGTTCTCCAAATCAACAAAGTGGTTTTTATCGCCAAAGAACAACTGTCCCTCGATACGCCAGTGGTCGTTGATGAAGTTGGGGTAATAGAAGTCCATACACCACCGCTTACGTTGTGGCGGAAAGCTGCCGAGGAACAATATACGGGCATTGTCTGGCAAGAAAGGAAGGAGTGGATGATATTCTACGCCGTCCTTGCTTCGTGCGATGTTTTCTGTGTTCAGATAAGAGGTCATCGCCTTTTATTCGTAGTGTCTGATGCGGACATCAATGTCTTTCAGCTGTGAGGGGATGGTGCTGACATCGGTTCTGCCGTAGTGATAGGGGAACAGCACCTTGGGCTTGATGACTTTAGCGGCTCTTACAAGTTGGTCGGGAGTCATCGTGTAGGGCTGGTTGCAGGGCAGGAAGGCGATGTCGATGTCTTTGATGTTGGCCATTTCAGGAATGTCCTCGGTATCGCCGGCAATATAGATACGAAGGCCGTCGAGGGTAAGGATATAGCCGTTGTCGCGCCCTTTGGGGTGGAACTGCTGGCGTCCCTCTGTGGTGTTATAAGCTGGTACAGCCTCGATGAACAGGAGTGATTGACCATTCTCCATTGCTTCTCCGGCACCATACATTTCTACACATCGTTTGTTCATGATGAGGCGCGTTTTCTTGCCTGTGAGCTGCTTGATGGCTTCTTTGTCGAAATGGTCACCATGTTCGTGGGTGACCAATAGGTAGTCGGCCTTGGGCATTACCGCGTAGTTGATGGTCTTGTTGCCCAGCTTCGTAACGGGATCCACCATAATCTCGCATCCGTCGTATTCTATGCGGATGCTGGCGTGAACCAGAGCATGGAATTTCACTTCCTTACCACTCTTGGTCTTGAAAACATCTACTTCATAATTCTCTTGACTGTAGGCTGTGAGCCCCAGCATGGCCAATAGGCAGGTCATCAGTTTTTTCATCGTAATCTCTATTTGTTTTTGCAAAGATACGAAGATTTTGGTATAAAATACTCCGTCTAGGTAAAAAAATGTTGATTTTGTTTTGTTTTGCTCACGACTTTTCGTAACTTTGGCTTCGCCGAATTTACTTTGCACTCAAAAAAGTTCAAATAAATTTGGCTTTTTCTTCGTTATTTCGTAACTTTGTCGAATAATTCGTGAAGCAACTCGCACTATGGAGAGAAAAGAATTTGAATCGTACTTGAAAAAGTATGGAGAGAAGATAGAACAAATCAGACAGTCGGCTCATGATTTGCATCAGAGTGTTAACCAAACCTATGGCGAAGATTTGCCTTATGGATACCATTTGGATATGGTGGTGCAGGGCATTCGGGATTTTGGTCATCTGGTGTGTGCAAGGGAGGAGGATGTGCTACCTTTGTTCTTCGGAGGTTATTATCACGACAGTATCGAGGATGCGCGTCTGACGTATAACGATGTGAAGAAGGTGGCACGAAGCTTTTTGACTGAGGAACAAGCTGTAATGGCAACTGAGATAGCCTATGCGCTAACTAATGACAAAGGTCGCACGCGTGCTGAAAGAGCGGGAGAGAAGTATTATCAAGGAATACGTGAGACTCCATACGCTCCGTTTGTCAAGTTGTGTGACCGACTGGCAAACATCACTTTCAGTTGCTCGGCAGATAATTCCGACAGCAGACGAATGAGGGAGGTCTATAAGGGTGAGATGCCCCACTTCCTGCAATGTATAAATCCGCATAGTGACGATCCGCGTTTCAAACTGCCACAGGAAACGGTGCTCAGACTGGCTGAGTGCTTGATTGACGACTTGGAGCGTGAGGAGCACGAAGGCAAGGTCTGGTGGTACGATTATTAAGGGAAAAGTGAAAAATGAAAAGTGAAAAATTTCTTGCCGTGCAAGCGACCAAAGGTCGAGCGGCTTCCGCAGATTTAAGTGTTGAGTGAAAAGTTAAGGAAATGGCATTAGGAAAATGGATTGGAGGCTTCCTCGGCTTTATGAGTGGTGGCCCGTTGGGGGCTTTGGCTGGTATTGTGCTGGGAGGATTGTTTGACTCTGTGCTCGATGCGGTGAATACGCCTGAGACACAAGGTACTTTCGACTCGGCTTTCGAACGCCAACGTGCTCAGCAACAGGCTTATCAGGGACAAAGGAACAGCTTCTTGTTTTCAATGCTGGTGCTGGCTTCTTATATCATCAAAGCGGATGGCAAGGTGATGCACTCGGAGATGGAACTGGTGCGTAACATGTTGCGACAGAACTTTGGCAATGTGGCTCAGCAACAGGGCGAGGAGATTCTTCGCAGATTGTTCGATGAGCAGAAAAGGGTGGGGAACTATCAGTTCCGGCAAACCGTTATGCAATGCTGTCAGCAGATAGCTATGAATATGGAATATTCCCAGCGCTTGCAGTTGCTGAACTTCCTGGTTATGATTTCGCAGGCCGACGGACGCGTGGATGCTACCGAGGTGACGGCCATGAAGGAGTGTGCCCAGTGGATGCAGATGTCTGCGGACGAAGTGGACTCGATGCTGGGATTGGGCAAAAACGACCTGGAGTCGGCCTATAAGGTGCTGGGTGTCAGCCCGAATGCTTCTGACGATGAGGTGAAAAAGGCATATCGTCGTTTGGCTCTTGAGCACCATCCAGACAAAGTAGCAGCCCTTGGCGAGGACATCCGCAGGGCTGCCGAAAAGAAATTCCAGGAAATTAATGCTGCAAAGGACAAGATTTGGAAGGCCCGTGGGCTGTAAAGTCAAGGATATTTATAAATAAGGTAAAAACGGGACGTAATGTTTGCACGTCTCGTTTTTTTATTGTACCTTTGTACGCCAAATTGTAGATTGTAGAAAAGTAAGTTACATATATGTTTGAAAATTTAAGTGACAGACTTGAACGGTCGTTCAAGATACTGAAAGGTGAGGGGAAAATCACCGAGATTAACGTTGCTGAGACGCTGAAAGACGTACGCAAGGCACTGTTGGATGCCGACGTGAACTATAAGGTTGCCAAGACATTCACGGATACCGTCAAGCAGAAGGCGATGGGTATGAACGTGCTTACCGCTGTGAAGCCCAGTCAGCTGATGGTGAAGATTGTACACGACGAGCTGGCTGAACTGATGGGCGGCAAGGCTGTGGAACTGAAACTGGAGGGTCGTCCTGCCATTATCCTGATGTCCGGCTTGCAGGGCTCAGGTAAGACCACGTTCTCGGGTAAGCTGGCCAACCTGTTGAAGACGCGCGACCACAAGAACCCGTTGCTGGTGGCTTGTGACGTTTATCGTCCTGCTGCTATCCAACAGTTGCACGTGGTGGGTGAAAGTATTGGCGTTCCCGTCTATTCAGAACCTGAGAACAAGAACGTGGTGGAGATAGCCAATAATGCTATCCGCGAAGCCAAGCAGAAGAATTACAATGTGGTCATCATCGATACTGCCGGTCGTCTGGCCGTTGACGAGGAGATGATGAACGAGATAGCTAACCTGAAAGAGGCAGTCAATCCTGACGAGACGCTCTTCGTGGTGGACGCAATGACGGGTCAGGATGCTGTGAACACCGCCAAGGAGTTCAACGACCGTCTGGACTTCGACGGCGTGGTACTGACCAAGCTTGACGGTGATACTCGCGGCGGTGCTGCGCTCTCCATCCGCACCGTCGTTACGAAACCCATTAAGTTTGTGGGTACGGGCGAGAAGATGGAGGCTATCGACGTGTTCCACCCCGAGCGTATGGCCGACCGTATTCTGGGTATGGGCGATATCGTCAGTCTGGTGGAGCGTGCTCAGCAGCAGTTTGACGAGGAAGAAGCCAAGCGTCTGGAGAAGAAAATCCGCAAGAACAAGTTTGACTTCGACGACTTCATGGGTCAGATACAGCAGATCAAGAAGATGGGTAACATCAAGGACCTGGCTTCGATGATTCCTGGTGTCGGTAAGGCGCTGAAGGATGTGGATATTGACGACAATGCCTTCAAGGGTATTGAGGCTATCATCAATTCAATGACACCGAAAGAGCGTGCCAATCCTGACATCATCAACCAGAGCCGTCGAATGCGTATAGCCAAAGGTTCTGGCACGAAGATTGAGGAGGTGAACCGACTGATGAAGCAGTTCGACCAGACTCGTAAGGTGATGAGAATGGTGGCTGGTGGTGGCAACTCGAAGATGATGCAGATGGCCGCAGCCATGAAGGGCAAAATGCCGAAGTTCTAACAAATTCTTATAGGCCCCATAAGACCTATAGGACTCATAAGACTCATAGGACTCATAAGACTTATAAAAAGATATGCAACTGATTGACGGAAAAGCAACAGCAACAGCCATCAAGGCCGAGATTGCTGAAGAGGTAAAAGAGATTGTGGCCAAGGGTGGCAAACAGCCCCATTTGGCAGCTATTTTGGTGGGTCACGATGGTGGCTCGGAAACTTATGTGAAGAACAAGGTGCTGGCTTGCGAGGCCTGTGGCTTCAAGAGCACCCTGATACGCTTTGAAGATAACATCACAGAAGATGAGTTGCTGGCGTGTGTCGATAAGCTGAACAAAGATGCTGATGTCGATGGATTCATTGTGCAACTGCCTTTGCCCAAGCATATTGACGAGCAGAAGATTATCGAGGCTATCGACTACCGCAAGGATGTGGACGGTTTCCATCCCATCAATGTGGGGCGTATGGCGATTGGCCTTCCTTGCTTTATCTCAGCTACTCCGTTGGGAATCATCACGTTGCTGAAGAGATACAATATCGAGACCAGTGGTAAGAAATGTGTCATCCTGGGGCGCTCGAACATTGTTGGCAAGCCAATGGCTCAGCTGATGATGCAGAAGCAGTATGGCGATGCTACGGTAACCGTTTGCCACTCTCGCTCCAAAACGCTGAAGGAGGAATGTCGCGCTGCTGACATCATCATTGCAGCTATTGGTCAGCCTGACTTTGTGACAGCTGATATGGTGAAGCCCGGTGCTGTCATCATTGACGTGGGTACTACCCGTGTTCCTGATGCTACCCGTAAGAGCGGATTCCGTCTGAATGGCGACGTGAAGTTTGACGAGGTGGCAGAGAAGTGTTCGTTTATCACACCTGTACCGGGTGGGGTAGGACCGATGACTATCTGCTCGCTGATGAAAAATACGCTTCTTGCTTCGCAAATGAGAAATGAAAAATGAGAAGTGAGAAATGTAAATGAAGAAATGATGAAATGACGGCGCAGGAGTGGTACGAGCAAGGCAATGCTTTAAGAAAGCAGGGGCAGTTTGGAGAGGCTATCAACTGCTATATTCAGGCCATAGAGCTTGACCCCGACAGTCCTGCCGTAGAGGCGAAACGGATGCTCGACGACATCATGGCGTATTACAATAAAGATAATTATAATCCATAAACAAATACGAAAGATATGGCTAAGATGAAAGGTGCCATTGTGGTGAATACCGACCGTTGCAAGGGATGTGTGCTCTGTGTGAGTGCTTGTCCGCAAGGCGTCATTGCATTGGCTAATCGTGTTAACATGCGAGGCTATCCCTATGTGGAGCCTGCGCAGATAGACAAGTGTACGGGATGTACCTCGTGCGCTGTGGTTTGTCCTGACGGATGTATCACCGTTTATCGTAAAAAAGTGGAGGAGTAAAAAGATGGCAGAGAAAGAGGTAACACTAATGAAGGGTAACGAGGCGATAGCCCACGCTGCCATCCGTTGTGGTGCAGACGGATATTTCGGATATCCTATTACCCCACAGAGTGAAGTGATAGAAACGCTGGCCGAGCTGAAACCTTGGGAGACTACGGGAATGGTGGTCTTGCAGGCTGAGAGTGAGGTGGCCAGTATCAATATGATATATGGAGGTGCTGCGGCTGGCAAGAAGGTGCTCACCTCGTCATCATCACCTGGTGTCGCACTGATGCAGGAGGGTATCACCTATATGGCTGGTGCTGAACTGCCGGGTGTTTTTGTCAATGTGCAACGTGGTGGTCCCGGACTGGGAACTATCCAGCCTTCACAGGGTGACTATTTCCAGGCTACCCGTGGTGGTGGTAACGGTGACTATAATGTGATTGTGCTGGCTCCCAACTCTGTGCAGGAGATGGCAGACTTCGTTGACTTGGCTTTCGAGCTGGCTTTCAAATATCGCAATCCTGCCATGATTTTGTCGGATGGTGTGATTGGTCAGATGATGGAGAAAATTGTGCTGCCTCCTTACAAGCCCCGTCGCACAGAAGAGGAGATTCGCAAGGAGTGCCCTTGGGCAACGATTGGTCGCACGAAAGACCGTAAGCCCAACATCATCACATCGCTGGAACTGAAACCCGAGGCGATGGAGGCTCGTAACCTGCATTTGCAGGAGAAATACAAGGAGATCAAGGAGAAGGAAGTGCGCTATGAGACGCTGTTCTGTGAGGATGCAGAATATCTGATTGTAGCCTTCGGCTCTGCTGCCCGTCTGACGCAAAAGGCTATTGAGATAGCCCGTGCAGAGGGTATCAAGGTTGGACTTCTGCGTCCTATCACACTATGGCCGTTCCCTTCGAAGCAGATTGCTGAAATGGCTCAGGGCAAGAAGGGCGTGTTGGTTGTAGAGATCAATGCCGGTCAGATGGTGCAGGACGTTCGCCTGGCTATCAATGGCGCATTGCCTGTTGAGCATTTCGGTCGTTTGGGTGGTATCGTGCCAGAGCCAGAGGAGATTGTTGAAGCATTGAAGAAGATAGAAGTAAGAGGTTAGAAGATATGGAAAACAATATCATTGCACCAGAGAATCTGGTATATCAGAAGCCGACGCTGATGAACGACAACCACATGCACTATTGCCCAGGTTGTTCGCATGGTGTGGTACATAAACTCGTGGCTGAGGTCATCGAGGAGATGGGAATGGAGGACAAGACCATCGGTGTGAGTCCTGTAGGTTGTGCCGTATTCGCCTATAACTATCTGGATATCGACTGGCAGGAGGCTGCACATGGTCGTGCACCTGCTGTGGCTACGGCTATCAAGCGTTTGTGGCCAGACCGCCTGGTGTTCACTTATCAGGGTGATGGTGACTTGGCTTGTATCGGAACTTGTGAGACGATTCATGCGCTGAACCGTGGTGAGAACATAGCCATCATCTTCATCAATAATGCTATTTATGGTATGACGGGTGGTCAGATGGCTCCTACCACGCTGATTGGTCAGAAGACATCCACTTGTCCTTATGGTCGTGACCCGGAGATTCACGGCTATCCCTTGAAGATTGCAGATATTGCGGCCAGTCTGGAAGGAACATGCTATGTAACACGTCAGAGTGTGGAGAGCGTGGCATCTATCAACAAGGCTAAGAAAGCTATCCGCAAAGCCTTCGAGGCTTCAATGGCTGGCAAGGGATCGTCGTTGGTGGAGATTGTCTCTACCTGTAACAGTGGTTGGAAACTGACACCAGTACAGGCCAACGAGTGGATGAAGGAGAACATGTTCCCCTTCTATCCCAAGGGTGACCTTAAGGACACGACAGGAGAGAAGTGAAAAGTGAAGAGTGAATAGTGAAAAATTTGCTACCGCACAGATAAGTGAAAAGTGAATAGTTATGAAGAAAGAAATAATTATTTCAGGATTTGGAGGTCAGGGAGTGCTCTCAATGGGTAAGATTCTTGCATATTCGGGACTGATGGACGATAAAGAGGTGACATGGATGCCCGCTTACGGACCAGAACAACGTGGTGGTACGGCTAATGTGACCGTTATCGTGAGTGATGAGAAAATCTCGTCGCCTATCTTGAGTAAGTTTGATATTGCCATTGTACTGAATCAGCCTTCTTTGGAAAAGTTTGAGCCCAAGCTGAAGCCAGGTGGCATCCTGATTTACGATGGTTATGGCATTTTGAATCCACCAACGAGAAAGGATATCACCATCTATCGTATTGATGCGATGGACAAGGCTGCCGAGATGAAGAACGGAAAGGTGTTCAACATGATTGTGTTGGGCGGTCTTCTTAAGGTGGCGCCTGTAGTAAGCACAACAGGTGTAGAGAAAGCCCTCCGCAAGACATTGCCTGAACGTCATCACGACTTGATTCCATTGAATATGCAAGCCATTGAAGAGGGTGGTAAGATTATCACCTTAGTAGGCTAGAACATCCCATAGGTCCCGTATGCGTTTCTCCGGGTCCCATTTCTTATCGAAAGTCCAGAGTGCCGTGACCCCATGGAACTCTGGCTTTTCTTCTGACTCCTTCAAATTGTCTTTCAGCCAACCGGTGTCACCTCCCTCGCGGGTACAGCCATAGTAATAGACACGCTGTCCCCAAGGACATGGGTCGAGCACTTTATCGCTATAAGCATAGCTGATATTGTTGTTGAGAATGTTCTTTGTCATCTTACAGTTGACGATGAAGAACTGGGAGTCGTGATGATACCGACCGAGTTGGGTGGGGCTTTTGGCATCAAAGGTAGAGTTGGTGATAACCAGCTTCTTAGAACGGTCGCCACGTCCGTCGTGCCAAATCAGCGCATGCCCGTCTCCTTCGAAACGACAACGGGTAGCATAACACCAGCCTCGCGGACAGAGGAAGTCAACACCCCAGCAGCGCAGGTAAAGGTCGGAATGATAATACATACCATTGCCCCCTGGCGCCCAAAGAGATAGCGCATCATTGCCATCAGCCCATACATTGCTGTTGATAACGATGGTGCGGGTGGCTCGTCCGAAGATACTCATCTGATGAGCTGTATTGCCTGGTTCTACCGCTGTGCCATAGTTGTTATATACGGTTAGTCCGCTGATGATACAGTCGTCAGCACCTTCTTGCAGTACGATGACACCATTGCCAACGGGTTTACCCTTGTATTCCTTGATGGTCTGCTTCTTCGACAATTCGGCCAGTACAATCATAGTGCTGTCACGTTGTTCGCCTACCAGCACGATGTTGGGACGGTCAATGATGACTTTCTCGTTATAGGTACCTTTTTTAATCAGAATCTTATAAGGCTGGGCAGGCTTTTCAGGCGCTTTTTCTATGGCTGCTTGAATGCTTTGTCCCGGCTTGACAACAGCATCGAAAGCCTTCTGGTCAGGCTGGGGCTTACGGAACATGTCTATCGTTCCGTTCTCGTTGGCTCCCTTGGTCTGCAGACTGATCTTTACTTGATGCTTAGGGTCGTACTTGTTAGCCCATTGCTCATAAAGAGGATACAGGGAAGCAGGACGATTACCATACCAAGAATAGCCATTACGACGCTCTGGTCCAATCTCCTCTAAATGGCGACGGGGAATACCATCGCGGTCGCAGACAAATGGTTCACAGTATTTTAAATCATAATATCTTGCCCACAACGGTTCGGCATTGGGATCATTGACCAGGCGGGTGTCACGGTCACGACTGCTTCTACGCCCTGTTCGCTCGATGCGTAAGCCTGTCAACTTGTATTTGTCAAACCATTGCATAGCCGCATGAATAGCCTGTTTCACCCTTTTGTCGGGATTGGGCAATGTCATGAGTAACTTGACGATAGCAGCACTCTCCATAGAACAATAGGACGGAAGCTCAAAAGCACGGGCTGGTGCCGGAGCGTAGGTGTCTCGGTCATGTTGCTGGCACCATACTGTTAGTTTTCCATTCTTGCGAATCTGGCATTTGAGGATACATTCTATACCTTTGTCGAAAGCTTCAGCTGCATGCTGGCGAAGTTGAGGTGTTGTCAATTCTGCAGAGTAGGGGGCTTTTTCGTCAACAATATCCTTCAGCAGTTGCAAAGTGTTGACCATCGCATCGTCGTTGAAAGTGATATGAACCTGATATCCATGCGTCTCGGGCCAGAACTGGGGCCATCCGCCATTCTCATATTGTCCGCTCAGCAGGTATTCTACTGCTTTCTGGAAGGCATCACGGAAACGGGTGTCTTGGGTGGCTTCAAATAAACGGGCGAGATAAGCCATCTGCATGGAGGTAGCATTGTTGTCAATGGTGGAATCATCGCGACGCTGTTTGTCTTTTACCACCTTGTCCTTTTCTTGGTCAGTCAATGGCTTGGCCATATCAATGTTTTTGGGCCAACCGCCTGTTACTCGTTGGTAGAGTAGGATCTGTTCGCCAACCTTCATCGCTTCTGGTGTCTTGAAGAATGCCGGATTCGTTTGTCTCATCGGGTTGAGCATGCGTTGCATTTGATTGGCATTAGATGGTTGTTGTCCCATTGCCGCTACAGTCATCAAGACAACCAACAGAATAATAGTAAGTCTTTTGTTCATAGAATTTGTTTTAGTTTATCTTAAAATCTAAAAATAAGACGGAGGGTAGAGGGTTTCGTTTATGGGCTGACTAATAAATAATGTTAAGTGAAAGGGAAAGTCTTTCGCGCGTACATTATATTATAATTATAGGGCTTTTGACCTCGATTATGACAAAAAATACACTTATTTTGTAAGATTTTTGCGAAAAAACTTGGAAGTTATTGTTTTTTTTTGTTATTTTGCACCCGAAATAAAATTAAAATTTAGTTAAAGCATAAAAAAGTAGAAAATTTAAGGTAGTTATTTTTATAATTTAGAAAAAGATGAAAAAGTTATTTTTAATGCTCGCTGCCGGCTTTATGGCAGCTTCTGTAAATGCACAGAACACAGCTATCACAGCTAACAAGGCTGGTGACAACTGGTACATTGGCGCTAACGCTGGTGTAAGCACCTTCTTAAAGCAACAGGGTGGTAAAGATGGTTTCTTCAAGTCTCTCGCTCCTACTTTCGGTGTACGCGTTGGTAAGAACCTGACAACTGTATTCGGTCTGGCTTTGGATGCTGACATGCGTTTCAAGTCAAACGAGAAGTGGTATGCTGGTTCTAAGACCTTCATTGAGGACATTAACGTTAGCCTGCTGGGTACTTTCAACATGTCAAACCTCTTCGCTGGTTATAAAGGCGAGCCCCGTCCTTTCGAGGTGATTGCTCTTTATGGTTTTGGTTGGGGTCACGACTTCAATCATCTTCCCAAAGCCAATGCCGTTACTTCTAAGGTAGCTCTTGACTTTGCTTTCAATCTGGGTGCTAATAAGGCTTGGCAGCTCTACATTGAGCCTTCTCTGAACTACAATCTGAAGACTTGGCTTGGTGGTGTTGATGAGGCTGCTATTGCTGTTATTGCTGATATTAATAACCCTGGTTTCAAGTATGATGTTAACCGTGCTTTCTTCTCTTTGAAGGCTGGTGTTAACTACAAGTTCGGTAACAGCAACGGTACTCACAACTTCGCTATTGCTCAGCTCCGCGACCAGGCCGAGATTGATGGTCTGAACGCTAAGATCAATGAGCTCCGCGCTGACAACAACGCTAAGGATGGTCAGCTCTCAGCTAAGGATCAGCAGATTGCTGACCTGAAGAAGAAGCTCGCTGACTGCGAGGCTCGTCCTCAGACAGCTGCTGTTGTTGAGAAGACTGAGAACGTTCTGCAGCCACACGTAATCTTCCGTCAGGGTAAGAGCACTATCGATCCTGCTCAGTATGCTAGCATCGAGATGGTTGCTAAGTACATGAAGAACCACAAGGACGCTAAGGTTAAGGTTCAGGGCTATGCTTCACCCGAGGGTAAGGCTGAGTTCAACCAGAAGCTTTCTGAGAAGCGTGCTGAGGTTGTTAAGAACGCTTTGGTTAAGAGATATAAGATTGCTGCTGACCGCATCACTGTTGAGGGTCTTGGCGCAACTGATAAGCTCTCTTCTGAGAACGACTTCAACCGCGTAGCAATGTTCGTTGACACTACCACGAAGTAATCAATAGACATTAGAATAAAAGAAATTCCCGCAGATTTGGTTCTGTGGGAATTTTTTTGTACCTTTGACCCCAGAATTATTACTAATCAAAACACATGATGAAAACAAAACTACTTCTATCACTACTACTGTTCAGCCAGATGGCAGTGGCTCAGACACGACGTGAAATCAACCTGAAGACATGGGAATTCTCTCGTGACAATCGCACATGGACAAAAGTGAATATTCCTCACGACTGGGCTATTGCCGGACCTTTCGATAAGAAATGGGATTTGCAGAAAGTGGCTATTGCTCAGAATGGAGAGACGGAGGCTACGGAGAAGTCGGGTCGAAGTGGAGCCTTGCCCTGGATAGGCGAAGGCTGGTACAAGACGAGCATTGACATTCCTGCAGGTTACGAGGCTGCCGAACTGGTGTTCGATGGGGCTATGTCAGAACCTCGCGTTTCTATTAATGGTCAGGAGGCTGGTCATTGGGCATACGGCTATAATGCTTTCCGCATTGATGCCACTCCGTATCTGAAAGCTGGCAAGCTGAATATCGGTGTCCATCTCCAGAATGTGGAAGAGAGTTCCCGTTGGTATCCTGGCGCTGGATTGTATCGTCCTGTCACATTGATACTGAAGCAGAAGGCGCATTTTGACGACTGGAGCCTGTATGCCCGTACGATAAGTATCGAAAAGGATAAGACCGTTGTCGAGGTGGAAGGTAGGACCGTGAATGCTCGTGGTATGCACGTATTCTTGCAGCTTACGAGCCCTGATGGACGAAAGGCAAACAACGAGGTGCGCATTGAGCACGATGGAAAGTTCTATGCTAAATTTGTGTTAAGGAATCCGCAGTTATGGACACCAGAGACGCCCAATCTTTATACGCTGAATGTTTCGTTGGGTGATATGAAGAACAATCGAAAGATGGACAGCAAGACGATGAAGATAGGTGTCCGTACCGTTCGCGTAGATCGTGAAAATGGTTTCCAGTTGAATGGTAAGACGCTGAAACTGAAAGGCGTTTGTCTGCATCACGACCTCGGTCCGTTAGGTGCCGCTATCAACAAAACGGCGCTGATTCGTCAGATTAAGATGATGAAGGCGATGGGAGCTAATGCCATCCGAACCTCGCACAACATGCCTTCCACATGGCAGATGGATATTTGCGACTCGCTGGGTATGATGGTGATGGCCGAGTCGTTCGACATGTGGATCTATCCGAAGTGTAAGAATGGCTATGCCCGTCATTTCCGTGAATGGGCTATGAAAGACATCACCAATCTCATCCTGAACCATCGTAACCATCCTTCCATCGTGATGTGGTCGATAGGCAATGAGATTCCAGAGCAGTGGAGTGAGGAAGGCCGACAGTTGAGCATCCAGTTGCAAGGACTTTGCCACGCACTCGATCCTACACGTATGGTTACCCAGGGACTTGACAACCCTGACGGGGCTATTAGTGGAGGTACGCCTCAGTCGATGGATATCCCTGGCTTCAACTATCGTCTGCATAAATATGCCAATGGCATCAAGCAGTTGCATCAGGGCTTCCTGCTTGGTTCAGAGACGACATCTGCTGTTTCTTCGCGCGGAGTGTATAAGTTCCCAGTGGAAATCAATGACTATGGAAAGTTCTCTTCATGGATGCCTAATTATGACCCGACGGCAGTCCTGACAGCTGACGGCCAGTGTTCCGGCTATGATGTGGAGCATTGCGCATGGTCTAATCTGCCTGATGACGACTGGCGTTGGCAGGATGACTACGACTGGGTGATTGGTGAGTTTGTATGGACGGGCTACGACTATCTGGGTGAGCCTACTCCATATGATGAATATTGGCCTTCACGCTCCAGCTATTTTGGCATTTGCGACTTGGCGGGTCTGCCCAAGGACCGCTATTTCCTGTATAAGAGTCATTGGAATAAGAAAGAGCATACCGTACACCTGTTGCCACACTGGAATTGGCCGGACCGCAAAGGCAAGGTGACACCCGTTTATTGCTATACTGATGGGGTAGAGGGCGAGCTTTTTGTCAACGGAAAGTCACAAGGCAGGGTTCGCAAGAATCCCGCAGAACGCTTGGACCGCTATCGTCTGCGTTGGAATGATGTGAAGTATGTGCCAGGCGAAATCAAAGTCGTTGTCTATGATGAGCAAGGCAACAAGATTGGTGAGGATGTCCGTAAGACGGCAGGTAAGCCTGTGCAACTGGTGGCACAGCCGGAAACTACTGATTATAAGGCAGATGGCGAGAGTCTTATCTTTGTTCGTGTTAGTGTGAACGACAAGAATGGGGTGCCCGTTCCTACCTGTCAGGAAGGTCTGACGTTCAGCGTTAGTGGTGAAGCCCGTTTCGAGGCAGTATGTAACGGTGATGCCACCTCTTTGGAGTCGTTCAAGCAGCCCCGCATGAAACTGTTCAATGGCGAGTTGGTGGTGATTCTTCGTCCTACCACAACAGCTGGAAAGGCTACACTTGTTGTCCGTGACCAGCGAGGACGGATAAAGCCTGCCACCTTGACTATTGAGACGAAACGTTAAAAGATGGTTGGATTTAAAGAAAAATAGGATGCGAAAAATTTGGACAATCCTACTGCTTGTTATGGGTGTTATGACTATCCATGCACAAGATTTCTGGTTGGGCGCAGACATCAGTGGAACCACCGAACTGGAAGCAAAAGGTAAGCAGTTGAGAAATACGAAAGGAGAGCCTCGTGAGAATACAGCCTTGATGCGTGAGCTGGGGCTGAATGCTGTTCGCTTGCGTGTATGGGTCAATCCTGTGGAACACGGCAACTTCTGCAACAAGGAAGATGTGGTGCGAATGGCCTTGCGAGCCAAGGACTGGGGCATGGCGCTGATGATAGACTTCCACTATAGCGACTGGTGGGCAGACCCTGGTCAGCAGAATATTCCAGCCCAATGGAAATCAATGACTTACGACGAGATGAAGAAGGCACTCTATGACCATACCCGCGATGTGCTGGCAGCCATCCGGAAGGCTGGGGTAGAGGTGCGCTGGGTACAGGTGGGTAATGAGACCACTCATGGCTTCCTCTGGCCTGTTGGTCGTGCTGAAGAAAATATGCGACAGTATGCAGGACTTACCGATGCAGGCTATCAGGCTGTTAAGTCCGTCTATCCCAAGGCAGAGGTCATCATCCATCTGGACGGAGGCTGCGACCCCAAGCGTTACGACTTTATCTTCGATGGCCTGCTACGCTATAAAGCCCGTTTCGACATGATAGGCATGAGTGTCTATCCCTATTGGGACATCAAGGCCAATCTTACCCAGTCATGGCAAGAGACCATCGAGAAGTTCACCGCCAATATCAATCGCATGTGGCTGAAATACCACAAGCCCCTGATGGTGGTAGAGGCTGGTGCCGAGGTGAAGAAGCCCGACGAGGGCAAGCAGATTATGGCAGCTATCATCGATGCGTCAAAAAATAAGACAAACAACCATTGCAAGGGTGTCTTCTACTGGGCTCCCGAACTGGAGGGCCACTATCCCTTAGGTGCTTTTAAGGATGGCAGACCCACAGCCATCATGGAAGCCTTCACGGAAGCACAATAAATGGGACCGTCTTCTACTGACAGTCCCATTTCCTTTGCTTACCCTTCGTCACCACCACCTTGGTTGTTGCCGCCACCGCCTTGGTTGTCACCACCCTGGGTGCTGCCGCCCTGGTTAGCGTTAGGGTTAACGTTAGCGTTCTCCCCCTTGGCAGCAGCAATCTCCGCCTTGGTTTTGTCCGTCCAGCTCAGCTTCACGTCCTTCTTCAGCTCCTCGCGGGTGAAGTCGCCTGTGCTCTGAGCCAGCAGCTTGATGGTCTTCACGGCAGCGCCCGTCTTGTCGCCCTCCTTCAGCGTGCCCATCGTGGCCGAAGCCACCTTGTCGCTCTGAGCATCGTAGAGCACCTCCAGACCGTTCGACTCCACGGTGGCCTTGAAGATGGCCAGGTTGCCCACCTTCACCGTGTTGCCGTTGAGCACCATCTCGCGCACACACTTCACGAAGTCGGTTAGCACACCCACTATCAAACCCTCCGAGAAGGCCGTGTTGTGTTCAGCCATGTGGTGAGCCATGTCGTGCAGGTCCATGGACTGTTTGTAACTCACGCGGGCATACATCTTACCCGCTGTTTCGGTTTCCGAGCTCTCGGTAACCTTTGAAAGATAAAGTTCAATCATACCTTTTGTCGTGTTTTTTATGGTATCAGAAACTCCCTCAGACCAACTGCACCGGGTGGCCTGAATCCCGCTTTTTAATATGTTACAAAGATACAAAATTTCTGCGAAACCACCAAACTTTTCCGCAACTTTTTTCAAATAAAAATCAACATTTTTTTGCCTCGTCAATAACCCATCCTTATCCGGCGATAAGGGCATGTTATTGCGCAATAAGGGCATGTTATTTGCACGACGAGTACACAAGACATGACAAATGACGGATGACAATTAAAAAACAAAGCCCTATCCACTACCTCATATCCTATAGTAATCTTTATCTTTATTATTATCTATATATACTATTATTATTTATAATTATTTATAAATATAATTTTCATTGTATATATATACAATTATTAATAATATCAACTACTTCTTACTACCTCACAAGGGCGTTACTAAATAACTGTCATCCGTCATCTGTCAACTGTCACTTCCGCTCATATTTATCTCAAATTCCTTGGAAGTTTCAGAAAAAGTGCTTATATTTGCAAACGGAATAATAATCATCAAGTATGACTAGGACAATAAAAATTTCACTAAATGTGCCTGAAACCTATGAGGTTGAGGAGCTGACTCGTCAGCTAACAGAGTATGGTGAAAGGCTGATAGCACGGAGAAAGCCTTCGGGAAAGCCTCGTCGTCGCCCAAGCCATGATTTCCTGAGAAGTTTTACGCTACCCAAAGGAACGACCTCTGAGCAGCTTATTGACGAACATCTCGCGGAGAAGTACGGCATATGAAGTACCGTTGTGCGCTTGAAAACCGTTGCCATGTGCTCATTACCATCAATGATAACGACTTCAAGAATGCCGACCAGTCACAGATTGAAATCCTGACTCCCTCAGCATTCGTTGAAAAATACATAAATGTATAACCCTTAAAACCACAGATGCCTATGGGCTGAGAAAAATTGAATAGAAATATACGTTGAAGCGTCCGCTGAATCTTGTATTCCGAAATCTGCAAAATTTCAAAAACTCACAAGAAAAAGTAGATGGTTCACGCTCGAGGGCGTGGGCATTACTCGTTAAAGTGAGTTGGGTGTTTGCAGATACCTGGAATACGTAAGCGAAGTAATTGCTCACGTTTTTGTATGTATTAAAATAAACAATATTATTAACTATAAAACAAAACAATTATGAAGAATTTATTTATTTTGCTTGCTCTATTGATGGGCTATTGTTACTCTTTTGCACAAGACAAAATTGTATTGAAAGACGGAACAGAATTAAACGTAAAAGTAATTGAATCTAATTCAAAATGCGTAATATTTACATATCCTAATGAGGAAGTAAGAAATGAGAAATCAAAGAGTGTCATAGATTACATCCTGTACGCATCGGGGCGTAGAGAAGAAGGGATAAAGATCCCTACAATAGAAAGTGAAAAAGACTGGGAAAAGGTAATTTTGACAACTGACAAGAATGATGTCGAAGGGTTAACCAAAGTAAAATACATTAAGGTATCTGGCGGCTCTATTTGGGTAAAAAGCGAAACGGCTCATAAAAGTGCAGAGGAAAAGCTAAAAAAGAAAGCTGCAAAACAAAAGTGTGGAATTGTACTAGTTACGCTAGACAAATACACAGGAGATCATAACCAATTTTGCGATATGGGAGGTGATTGTTATAAGTGATACAGCAACCCATATTCATTTTTTAGTGCACAGCGGAACAATCTCGTTGTGCACTTTTTCTATTTGTAATACCCGATGCGGACTTGATGCCGCGGCGTGGTAAATGGACTCCAGGAGATGTGGAGCCAGCCATTGCCGGTGAGGAGCTGGTCGGTGTAGGCGTTTGCCTTCAAGAAATCTACCAAGCGTTGGAACTGAGCAGGGTCGCGAGGGCGGATGTCGGCAGCCTGGCCGAGAAGGTGTTGCGAGTTACGGACACCACCCACGAGGGCATTGACTCGAGGATTGCGGAAGCCGGAGTTAATAAGGATGGGACCGGCTATTTCTCGGGCAGGTTCCAGGAGCATCAGGCAGCCGTAGACCATGTTTGCCACGTGCTGCATGGTGGGTTTATTGTCCGGGTATTTGCCCACGTTGATGAATTCGTCTAACTGAAAGTGTTTACTGAGTCTTGTGTTTTCCATAGTCGTTGCGTTTAATGATTTTGATGTACTGGTCGAGTCCGAAGATGGAGCCAGCCAGGAGGAACGACTGCGCCACGTAATAGAGCAGTCCG
>ODAJ012004881.1_pt1 | contig 19129 bp, 19 predicted proteins | sample 1539241 | NCBI WGS metagenome assembly ODAJ01 (sample SAMN02144231, study PRJEB22623) | gut metagenome | biome: sheep rumen | host: Ovis aries | place: New Zealand | reverse complement strand
ACAAAAGTATAAAGTTTATATTAGTGATTTAACAGTATTAAATATGGATAGGCTAAATAGAATATCAACAACAGACACAAGGCTTGTTAGGAGAATTGTTAGAGATTATCAATTTAGAAACTATAGTGCAAAACATACATTAGACACATGGCCAAAAGTAAATAGAGGAGAGGAAAAAAATATTTTTCCTTTTCAGGAACAGGCTAATAGCATATTTAATACATCCTTAATTTACGAACTTGCAGCTTTAAAAGATATTGCAATTCCACTATTAGAGGAAATCAAGCAAACAGAGTCTGAATATGCAGAGGCAAGAAGATTAATTGAAATATTAAGATATTTTAAATCAATACCTGCAGATATAATACCTAATAATTCATTGCTTAAAGAATTTTTAGGAGGGGGATATTTTGAGTACTAGAAATTTTACTGTAATAGATGAAGAATTTATATGTGAAAATTGTGGTAAACAAGTCCCTAAATTAGGGTATTCTTGTAGAAATCATTGCCCATATTGTTTACATTCAAAACATGTGGATATAAACCCAGGAGATAGGGCTGAAGAATGCCAGGGAGATTTAGAGCCAGTAGGACTAGAAGTTAATAAAAAAAAGGGATATGTGATAATTTTTAAATGTAAAAAATGTGGTGCAATTAGAAAGAATAAAGCAGCAGAAGATGATGATATGAACCTAATAATAAAATTAAGTATTGGAAAAATTTGACAAATTCTATAAATTGGTGTATAATGATAATTGAGGCAAAAAAGATTTAAAGTTGAAAGGAGAGAAAAGATATGAAAAAAGAAAACCCAAGTGAAAATAGAATAGCACCACCTAAAGAAACACCTAAACAATTTAGAAGGAGAGCACGTAATGAGGCGATAGAAATGCATAAAATGTATATGAAAAGAACTGATAATGAGTTTTCTACTGTTTTTGGCAGAGATCCAAGAGCGGGTTCAAAAGGAAAAGATGCTCCTGTTCCTGGTGCAAATGCGCAACCAACTAGGGATTAACAAATATTACTATAATTAAATAAATAGTAATAAAGAAGGAATAAAAATGAAAAAAGGTTCCAAAACTTGGCTATTCATGCAGAAACCATTGCCCATATTGTTTACATTCAAAACATGTAGATATAAACCCAGGAGATAGGGCAGAAAACTGTCAAGGAGACTTAGAGCCAATAGGCTTAGAAATTAACAAAAAAAAGGGATATGTAATAATTTTTAAATGTAAAAAATGTGGTGCAATAAGAAAAAACAAATCTGCAGAAGATGATGACATGAATCTAATAATAAAACTAAGTGCCGGAAGAATTTGACAAATTATGTAAATTGGTGTATAATGATAATTGAGCCAAAAAAGATTTAAAATTGAAGGGAGAGAGAAGATATGAAAGAAGATGTTATAGGTACAACCATAGTTAATGGAGAAAAAGGAGATATAAGAGGATATAACGTAAAGAATGGAATACCTAAAGGCGATAAAAGACCCGCCGATAAAAAAAGCTTGTTTAAAGAAGCATTACAACGTATTGATAGTATTATACCTAAAGGTGAAGGAAATAGTTATGACTATTTAAAGAGTATGAGTAAAACGACTGCTCCGACGAGTAAAGCTGTTAAAGATGCAAAAAAAGGTTGCGAAGAGCAGAAAAAACGTGGTTGGGGAGGAAGTCCTAGAAAAGGGGGCAGATAAACATATCTGCCTTTTTTTTATATTTCTCTTTTTAAATTCCCATTTGTAAAATCTTTTCCTTCAAAACGTACATCATTTTTTACATTATCAATAATTTTATTAATTTCATCAATATTTTCATCTAAAATATCAATTCTGGCTAAATCAATGTTAAAGCTATTATATTGGATAGAAGTGATTTTAGAATTGTAGATTGTAGTTATTGTCTGACTATCATCTGGAATAAATCTAAATTGCATTCCTAATCTATCATTTAAATAAAACTTAGAATTCGTTAAACATAGATGTTTGCAGCTTTTGTAACATTTATTTGACTTACCAAATAAACAATAATTTGTTGTCATTACAGGAATATTCCCATATACAATTAGTTCTTTAGGTAAAGAGCTGTTTTTAGAAACATCTATAATACTTTGTTCATCAAGTTCAGGAGAGATTGTAATCGAGTTTAAACCTAAATATTTTAATTCAGAAATAGATCTTGAATTATATATATTTAAAGTATAGTTTCCTATTATATCTATGTTTTTGTTATTAAATAAATCAATTTGTGAAATATGTGATATTACAGCACCTTTTATATTGAAATTATCTAATGAAGTATTAATAATACTTTTTGCTTTTTCTAAATAATATTGTCTTAAAATTGGTGGCATATAAATATATACATTTGATTTTGTACATAAGGTATTAATTATTTGGAAATAATCTTTATTTCCAAAATATTTTAAAGGAATATATAGTCTATCAACATTGTTTAATAAATTGTAATCAAATTCTTTATTTAAAATATTAAGCAATAATGAAATTTGAGTATTTTTATTTAAGGTATTAATATTTCTAGGATTATTATTAACCTGTTCTTTACTAGTATTTTTATTAATATTTTTATTTTCATCATGTTCTATATACTGTCTTTTTAAATCTTGTATTATTGTATTTTCAATTTTTTCAATTGAGAGACGCCTAATTTCATTTAGAACAGAAACAGGTAAAAATAGATTATCATCTAAATCGATATTTAATTCCGTAAAAGTAAAAGGTGTATCAAGTGTTTTATTAAATTGAGAAATTATTTTTTCTTTGGTTAAAGACTGATTTTGAGATGGTTCAGGAATATAGTCGTATGTAAAATTTACTATCTTATTAAAAGCAGGACAAGTAATTTCCACATCGATAGGACTTTCTTTTTTAATCTCAATATTACAAATTAAATCTTGTTTAATATATTCTTTGGAATAACTTGATTTAGCTTGTTCTAATAGTTTTTTACTATTGATTTTATAAATTTCATCTCCAATTTTAATATTACCTTTCATTCGACCAAAAGAAACTAAATCAGAAGTCGAAGCTGTTTTAATATTTTGACTATTTTTATTCATAAGTTCAGATATAGAATATTTAGTATTTTCATTTTCAAAAGAAACAGAATCCCCTAAATCAACACTATTTTCTAATTTACAAGTAATAATACCTTTTGAAGGATTATATTTAGAAATCTTACCTAAATAAATTCCCATATTATTTTGTCTTTTTTCAAAAATCAAATTGTCATTTTTCTCATTAGAAAGATGGCCTGAAGAAAAGCCTCCTCTGTTAAAAACTTGTAATAAATTTTGTTTATCTTGTTCATCAATTACATAAGTTTTAGAATTATCATAAGCTAAATCAATATATTTTCTATAAATTCTTGTAACTGTTGCAACATATTCAGGGCTTTTCATACGTCCTTCGATTTTAAGTGATGTAACACCAGCTTTAATAAGCTCAGGAATAAATTTCAAACCACACAAATCACGAGGACTAAGAAGATAACTAGGTGTTAAATTAGGACCGGGTACTTTTTTGCACAATCCATGGCAATCGACACGGTTGAGCGCATTTGCCACGATTACCAGACCTTCCACCAATCATACTAGATAACAAACATTGACCTGAATATGAAATACATAATGCTCCATGAATAAATACTTCTAAATCGATATTTGCATTTTGTGATATGTATTTTATTTCATCAATTGATAATTCTCTTGAAAGTACAGCTCTTTTAAAACCAAGATTTTGTAATTGCAAAACACCTTCTAAATTATGTGTTGTCATTTGAGTACTAGCGTGAATTTCTATATCAGGGAATTCAGAGATTAGTTTTAATGCTAAACCTATATCTTGCACTATAATTGCATCAATCCCAAATTCATAAGCTTTTTTGGCTAGATTAAAAGCATCATCAAATTCATCTTCTTTTATAAGAGTATTTAGGGTTAAATGAGTTTTAACATTGCGAAGTTTAGCATAATTTATTGCTTTATTTAATTCTTCATCATCAAAATTTCCAGCAAAAGCTCTTGCACCAAAGGAATTTGCTCCAAAATATACAGCATTTGCTCCATTTTGCACAGCAGATTTTAAACATTCAAAATTTCCAACAGGAGATAGTAATTCTACCATTATAATTGTACCTCTCGATATTAATATAAGTGAATTATATATCAATTAACATAAATTTGTCAATTTGTTGTCACTGGTACCGGAGATTTTTGGCATGCTCCAAAAATATAAAAATGACTTAGTTATTCTCCTTTATCAAACGAAACGGGACAAATAAGACATTGTAACAAAATTATCACATCACTCATACTATACAATAAAAACATAAAGGAGGATTTAAAATGCCAGAAAATAATTTAAATATGCAAGGACAAAATGATCGTTCATGTGGATGCAACAGTAATGGAATGTTTGGAGGATTATTTGGGGGAAACGGATGTGGATCTTCAAATGATAGTGAGATACTATTCTTTATAATAATATTCTTATTGCTTTTCACAAATTTTGGCAAGTAATTGGTAAATTGGGACCGGGTATTTTTTGTACATTTATTAAAAAATAACTAATCCGCGTCAGCATATCGTTTTTTAAAATCCTTATGGTGGGTATCCCTAAAGGGGGTACCATAGGATTTAAAAAAATGATGTGCGGTTAAACAGGATTAGTTATTTTCATTGTTGTGCAAAAAGTACCCGGTCCCAATTGCCCACTTGCATTATGTAAAAAAATGTTGTAAAATAAAGCAAATTAATGAGAAAGGACAAGTGTGATTTATGGCAAAAACTGCAAAAACTATTTTTGTATGTAATGAATGTGGTTATGAAAGTGTTAAATGGCTTGGAAAATGCCCGGCATGTAATAGTTGGAATACTTTTTTTGAACAGAAGATTGAAAAGGTTACAGAAAATGGAGTAAAAAAGATTAAAGAAAGAAACGAGCCTAAAGCATTAAATTCATATAAAGGCCAAGAGGTTTCTAGAATATCAACTGGATTTGGAGAATTAGATAGAGTTCTTGGAGGAGGAATTGTAAAAGGTTCCTTAATATTACTTGGAGGAGAGCCGGGAATTGGTAAATCTACTTTAATTTTAGAATTATGTGATAAAATTAAAGGTGAGGGAAAAGTTCTATATGTTTCTGGAGAAGAATCTGCTGAGCAAATAAAGTTAAGAGCAGATAGGCTAGGAATTAATAATGATGATATTTTGTTTTTGGGTGAGACAGATATTGATATTGTTAAAGAAAATATAGAAGAATTACAACCTAAACTTGTTATTATTGATTCAATTCAAACAATGTATTCTGATGACTTAACAGCTGCAGCAGGAAGCGTAAGTCAAGTTAGAGAGATTACTTCTCAAATTATGAGAATATGCAAATCAAAGCAAATAACAACAATTATAATTGGACATGTTACAAAAGATGGAACAATAGCTGGACCAAGGGTTCTAGAACATATGGTAGATACAGTTTTGTATTTAGAAGGAGAAAGATATTTTTCTTATAGAATTTTAAGAGGTGTAAAAAACAGATTTGGCTCAACAAATGAAATAGGGATGTTTGAGATGAAAGGAGAAGGATTAGTAGAAATCACAAATCCTTCAGAAATACTTATTTCAGAAAGAGATGATAACCCATCAGGATCTTGTATAGTGGCAAGTATGGAAGGAACTCGACCAATGCTAATTGAACTTCAAGCATTAACAACACTTTCTGTATTTGGAATTCCTAAAAGAACAGCAAATGGATTAGATTATAACAGATTAGCAGTTTTAATTGCGGTTTTAGAAAAGAGAGCAAACTTACAAATTGGTGGACAAGATATATATGTAAATGTTGTAAGTGGAATTAAACTAAATGAACCATCTATAGATTTGGGTATTGTTTGTGTTTGTGCATCAAGCTTTAAAAATATACCAATTCCAAAAGATACGGTTATAATGGGTGAAGTAGGTTTAACTGGAGAAGTTAGAAGAATAAATATGATAGAAAAAAGATTAAAAGAAGCTGAAAAACTTGGATTTAAAAGATGTATAATTCCGGAGAATAATAAAAAACATTTAGAAGAAAAGTTTAAAATGGAAATTATTGGGGTGAAGAATATTGGAGAGGCATTGAGAGTTTTGAAGTTGAAGAATAATTAGATTATGGTTGAAGTGAGAAGTGAGATGTGTGAAGTGAGAGGTTAAAGATTGGAAGCTAGAGATATGAAGAAAGATTTTTGACATCTCGCTTAGTACCTCAAATAAAAGAGTGGTCCTATATGAAAAGATGAATTTGGAAAGGTATCAAAAAATGAAAAGAACGGAAGTAGATATATTTTATAACAATAAAAAAGGTTTAGTTTTTGCATCAAAAACTAAATTTATAGGAAGAGTGACATACACTACTGTGAATCCAGTAATATTACTTAAAAAAGAGAATATAACTGATGAAGTAGTAGGACAATATGTTCGTAAAGCCCTAGATATTTCTCGAAATGCCCAACAAGTTGATAAAGATTTGGTAGGAATATATGAATATTGGGTTGAACTTGGGATGAAAAAATTCAGTACATTTAGTAAAAATTATACCTTTATAGATATAGAAGAGATAGATAATAAATTATATTTTAGAAAATGGTTGCATGTAAATAGAGGTGGATATATAGCAGAATGTAAAAGTGATGAGAGAAAATCAGTAGATATTAATATTTCTGATAAAGATTTAGGCAAATTAGTTCAAAAAGAATTGATTCTATAATTAAACAGAAGAGCAATTATCAAATTAAAAAAGGAGAGATAAAAATTTTTAACAAATTATTAGACTTACTTTATCCACCAGTGTGTGGAATATGTGGAAAACTATCCGAAAATTGCTTATGTATAAAGTGTAGAAATAAACTTTTTCATGATGCAATTTTTGGACAAGATTATTATCAAGAAAAGTATTTTAATAATCATTATTATTTATTTAAATATGAAGGTTTAATTAGAGAAAAACTTATAGATTATAAATTTAATGAAAAACCATATCTATTTAAAACATTTATAAATTTTTTTATTTTTTATGAAAAAAACTATTTCCAATTTGATTTTTATGATATAATCATTCCAGTTCCAATTAGTAAAAAAAGATGGAAGAAAAGAGGATATAATCAATCAACTTTAATAGCATTGGAATTTGCAAAATACCTTAACATCAGAATGTTAAATAATGCTTTAATTAAGAATATAAATAATAATCCACAAAGTACTTTAAATCAAGAACGGAAGAGAAGAAAATGTCAAAAATGTTTATAAAATTAAAAATATGGATAAAATAATTAATAAAAAAATTCTTTTAATTGATGATATTTATACTACAGGAGCAACTTTAAATGAATGTAGTAAAATATTAAAACAAGCAGGAGCAGAAAAAGTTGATGTATTCACAATTGCAAAAGATTAGTTATTAACAGAGTTTATATTAAATTTGCAAAAAGAATGGAGTATCTTTTTGTAATTATAATAAAAAATAACTAATCCGCGTCAGCATTTCGTTTTTAAAATCCGTATGGTGGGTATCCCTTAAGGGGGTACCATAGGATTTTAAAAATGATGTGCGGTTAAACAGGATTAGTTATTTTCTTTGGAAAAAGGAGAGAAACAATGGAAGATTTAGTAGAAAGTATATTAGATTATATAAGATCAGATTATACTGATTATGCTATTATGATAAATGGAGAATGGGGTTCTGGAAAAACTTATTTTTGGAATAACCAAATAAAGAAAAAAATTGATACAATGAAGCTAAATGGTAAAAGATATACAACAATTTATATGTCTTTATATGGTATCTCGAATTTAGAAGAAATAAGTAAAAAAATATTTATGGAAACATCACAACTTATGAATAAAAATCTTAGAAAATATATGGAGGCAAGTGGAAAAACTACTATTCCTGAGTATGCAAAAACAGGGATTGATATGGCTAACTTATTTGGTACTGCAACAAATGGAAATAGAGTTGATTATTCTGATTTTTTCGCAACTGATGATAAAGTTTTGTGTTTTGATGACCTAGAAAGAGCAAATGTTGATGTTATAGATATTTTAGGTTATATTAACAACTTTGTTGAACATGACCATATAAAAACAATAATAATTTGTAATGAAAAAGAATTGTCAACAAAAATTAAGAATAGTAATCTTGAAATGAAAACTTTTATTGCAACATATCTTTTAGATAAACAAGGGGAACTTGAGAAAAAAGATATTCCAATGGTTAAAAAAATTCAGGATAAAATTGAAACTGTGTTTGATAAAGCTATTGATTACGAAAGAATTAAAGAAAAACTTATTGGTGAGACTTTTGAATATGCACCTCAATTTGATTATATTATTAATGGAATACTAATGAGGTTTGAACAAAATAGAGATTTAATCAGATTTTTAAGAGAAAATACAGAATTGATAATTAGTACATTTAAAAAGAGTGGAACAAGAAATTTACGTATTTTAAAACATGCATTAAATGATTTTAGCAAAATATATGATGAAGTAAGCAAGCTATATCCAAATACAAACAACAGAGTTATGCAAACAATGCTTATTTTTACAATAGCAGTATCATTTGAAATAAAAACAGGAAGAATTATAAAAGAAAAATTTAAAAATATAGAAAACAATGAAGAATACAAATCAATTTTAGTTTCTTCTAGAGTTTTAATGGATGATAGGCAGTTTTATATTAAAGAATTTGATGGAAATTATTATTATAATTTTAAAGCAGAGTATAGATTCTTCAAATTTATTGAATATTATGTCAGAACAAGAATTTTTGATATGAAATATTTCAAGGCTAATATGGAAGAAATTAATACAAGTCCAGATGATAAGAAGATTCCATCTTATAAAAAGATATTAGTAGAAGAATATTGGAAACTACCAGATGACAAATTTACAAATACAGTTGATGAGACAATAGAAGAAGTCAAAAATGGAGAAATGGAGCTTATTGATGTTGTTAAACTATATGAATATTTTGTATATTTTTCAAAAAGCAATCTGATTTCTAACGATATTACAACACTAAAAACTATATTTTTAAATGGAATGAATTTAGCATCTCTTCATTCAAGTTATTGTGCTAATGTAGAAGAAGAGCTTGGAAAAGTAGTAATAAGAGAAGAAAATCAAAATATTGATGAAGAAATGCAAGAAGTATTAGAAAGATTTGATGAGCTAAATGAGCAGTTACTTGAAAAAGAATATAGAGAAAAAGCAGATAGTATATTTAAATGCATTCCAATTCAGATGGAACAATTTTATGCTAGATTTGATAAAGAATGTGAAAATATTCCAATCTTAAAATATTATGATGCATTTCAAATTTTCCAAAGAATATCATGTGCAAGTAATGAAGATATAGTTTTGATAAAAGAAAAGCTTATAAAAAGATTAAGAGAAAATAAAAAAATTGCTCAAGAAGAAACGGATAACCTTGTAAGATTAAAGAGAATAATAGATGAATATATAGATGGTAAGGGAACAACTATAAAAGTAGTTTTGTTAAAAGAGTTTTCAAATGAATTAGGAGAGGCTATTGAAAATTTACAATTAGGGACGGGTCTTAAATGAAAAAATTTGCAAAAAAGGACCGTCCCCAAATGAAAAACACGACAAATAAGTCGTGTTTTTTATGTCTTAGCAACATCCTCTGTTTCCATTTCCACAACAACAGAATATTAAAAGTATTAAAATTATAATCCAAATGCAATCATCATTTAGACCAAAACCACATCCACCTCTGTTTTCTGGCATTATTAAGCACCTCCTTTCAATTATTCAATTAAGTAAACTTTTTGGTAAATTAAGAATTGAAGTTGTTGTCACAGCAACTTCTGTTTCCACATCCACCGCAGAAAAGAAGTAAGAAAAGAATAATGAACCAAAGAATATCATTATTATTGCACATAAGAATACCTCCTTGCTTACTAAAGTTCTTGACTCTCTTTGGTATGTTATATATTATGAAAAATAAAAAAAAGTGTTACTTATTATTGAAATAGAAAATAGGTAATGATATAATGGGTTTAGAAAATAATTAGCAAATTTCGTTGTTACACTGCACTCGAAAATCTTGCGACGTAAACAAAGTACGCCTCGGATTCTTCTCATTTGTGTGCCTAGAAATTTATCTAATTCTTTTCCAAAACTAATGTTTTTTGTGTAGAAGAATTTCTAATGTTTAATAAGAAAAATCATATGAATTAAGGAAGGAATGTATTTTTTATGGGAAGTATTGTATTATTAGATGAATTAACAATCAATAAGATTGCAGCTGGTGAAGTTGTTGAAAGACCTGCATCAGTTGTTAAAGAAATGATAGAAAATTCAATAGATGCAGGCGCAAAACATATTACTGTAGAAATAAAAAATGGTGGAATTTCCTTCATCAGAATCACAGATGATGGTAAAGGTATACAAAAAGATGATGTAGAAATGGCATTTGAAAGACATGCAACAAGCAAAATTAGATCTGCAGATGATTTAACTGAAGTTAAATCTATGGGGTTCAGAGGCGAGGCTTTAGCTAGTATTGCTGCTATTGCAAATGTTGAATTAGTTAGTAAACAAGAAACAGATGAAATAGGAACTAGAATTGTAGTTGAAGGTGGAAATGTGTTATCACTTGATGAAATTGGTTGTTCAAAGGGAACTACAATTACTGTACGAAATTTGTTTTACAATACTCCAGTTAGATATAAATTCCTAAAAAAAGATTTTACAGAATCAGGATATATTGAAGATGTAGTTACAAGAATTGCACTTATTCATCCAGAAGTAGCTATAAAATATATAAATACAGGAAAAGTTGCTATTTCTACAAATGGTAGTGGAAATATAAGAGATGCTATATATAGTATATTTGGAAAAGAAGTTGCAAATAGTTTAATTGATGTTGATTATGAATTTGAATATATAAAAATAAATGGAGTTATAGGAAAACCAAATATTTGTAGGTCAAATAGGTCAAATCAAATTTTCTATGTAAATACAAGATATGTAAAAGATAAAACATTAAGTTCAGCTGTAGAGCAAGCATTTAAAGGAGTTTTACCATTTGGAAAATTTCCTTTTTTGGTACTTAATGTAGAAATGAATGCATCAAAGGTTGATGTAAATGTTCATCCAGCAAAACTTGAAGTTAGATTTGCAGAAGAAAGTCTTGTGTTCAAAGCTATGTATCATGCGATAAAAGATGCATTGTTAAAACAAGATATTATAAAAGAAAACCCTGCAATTGATGAAAATCAAATTAAGGTTAGTGCATTTGAACAAAAGAAAGAAGAAATTAGAGAAAAAGTTGAAGATAGTACACCTAAAAAACAAGAAATACCTGAAAGTGTAAAACTATCAGGAGAAGAACTTATTAATAAATTAAAATTATTACAAGATGAATTGAAAAAAGAAGTACAGGAAAACCCAAATATACAATTAACTGATGAATATAAACAAATGACTGAAAAGTACAATTCAAAAATAGCAGATGTTTCAAAGACTGAAATTTCACAAACAGATGCAAATTTAACTGAAAATCAGGATGAAACAATTGAAAATACAACAAAAAACGATGAAGGAATAAACGAAGAAAATAAAGAGTTATCAGACATAGAAAGCAATCCTAAACAAACTCAAGATGTTATATCAGAAGAAAATGAAGAAACAGATTTAGATGATAGTTTAGAATTATTACCTAATATAACTTTTAGAGGTAATATATTACAAACACCAGACGATAATTCTGAGAAAACATTAGAAATACCATTAGAAGATAATACAGAGCAACCTGAAGATGTAAATCAAGAAGATATTAATGAATCTAAACTAGAAGAAAATAATAATGAACCAATAATAGAAACAGATGAAATAAACAGTATTCAAGAAGAACAAGTAGAAACTACAGTAGAACAACCTATTGAAGACCAAAATGGTGAGAATACAGAGATATCTTTTAGACAAATGTATAAAAAACTATTTGGAAAAGAACCATATGGTGGTAGAAATGTTGAATCTACTGAGGATAAGAAAAATATATACTCTATGAATGAGGATGATTTTTCACAAGATAGTTTATCTATGTTTGAAAGTGAAGAACAATATAATAAACCAGTTTATAAACTTATAGGAACTGCTTTTGAAAGTTATATAATTTTAGAAATACAAAATGAATTATATGTTATGGATCAAAAGCTTGCAAATGAAAGAATAATGTCAGAAAAAATAAAAAATATTTTTTATAATGAACAAAATAAATCTTCACAAATGCTCTTATTACCAGATTTAATTGATTTAGATGTTAAACAAATGAATATAGCCAAAGATAACAAAAAATTATTTGAAAAAGCAGGATTTACTTTAGAAGATTTTGGAGAAAACACAATAAGACTATCTGGAGTTCCTGAAATATGTGTAGATCTAAATACAGAAGATTTATTTAAAGAAATTCTTGAAGAAATAAATCAAGCACCAAGAAATGATGAAGAACAAAAAGAAAAGAAATTTATTGATGCTATTGCATCAAAAGTTGCAGAGAGAATGCCAATACATTCATCGCAAGAAGATATAGAAAATTTAATAGAATCACTTCTGAATTTACAAAATCCTTTTGTAAATTCAGAAGGAAAACCTATTGCAATTAAGATGAATAGATATGAAATAGAAAGAAAATTTGCTAGAAAGTAAAGTTGAAAAATAATTACAATTTTGCCTTGTCAAAATTTAATTATTTTTCAACTATATTATATATTCTAAACATAATAAGGGAATGTAAATATAAAATGAAAGAGAAGAAAACATATTATAGAAGATTAGATGTAATAAGAAACATATCATGTATTATGGTGTTATTATACCACTTAAATATATTAAAAGGGGGATTTTTAGCAGTTTGTACTTTTTTTGCTTTAAGTGGATACTTAACATGTATGTCTGCACTAAAAAAAGAGAAATTTTCAATAAAAACATATTATTTAAATAGGTTAAGAACTCTATATTTACCACTAATAGTTGTTGTATCTTTAACAATTATTGTCTTTAAATTGCTCCCAAATATTACATGGCTTAATCTAAAACAAGAAACAACTTCAGTAATTTTTGGATACAATAATTTTTGGCAGTTAAATGCTAATTTAGATTATTTTACTAAAAATGTAAATTCGCCTTTTATACATCTTTGGTATATATCTATATTAATGCAATTTGAATTGGTATTTCCAATTATATTTAAGATATTTAAAAGAATACAAGAAAAAGGTTTGAACATTATTCCAATTATTATAACTTTTATACTTACAATTGTATCCACTGCATTATTTATATATATGAGTGTGACTAAAGATATAATGGTGGTATATTATAATACATTTGCAAGGGTATTTTCGATTTTATTTGGAGTATTAATAGCTTTGGTATATAACGAATATGGCATAAGATTTCCTAAAAAGCTTAAAACAAATAATTCGTTTATATTTTTGATATACATAATTATATTTATAATACTAAGCTTAGTGGTTTCTGCAGAATCAAAACTTTTTGCTGTATTTATGATTATAACTACAATCATTTCTATAAGATTAATTAAATATTCAACTATAATAACAAAACAACCTTATAAATTTGAAAAACTAAATAAAATACTAGCAAAATCATCTTATGAAGTTTATTTAGTGCAATACCCAATAATATTTTTTATGCAAGGGTTACCTATAAATATTGTATTAAAAACAATTATAGTAATGATGCTGACATTTATCATATCTTGTATTTTAAGTATAGTGATTGGGTTTAAAACAAAGACAAAGATTTTTAAAGCTTTAAAAATAGCTTTATTAAGCTTAATTATTATAGCGGGAGTATTTTTACTAATAACAGAAAAAGACCATACCGATGAGATGAAAGAGTTAGAAGCAGTATTAAATGAAAATGCAAATTTAACTGAACAAAAAAATGAACAGTTTTTAAATGATGAAAATACTGAAAAACAAAAAGAAGCAGATAAAAAAGAATCAAATAGTGAAAATACTATAGAGGTTTCAATTTCACAAAAAACACAAAACAATACAGAAGGTACAAATGCAAAAGAACAAACGACAGCTATATCAAAAGCTAAAGAAGAACAAGTTGCTGAACAAGTTAAGAATTTACCTGTTGTAGGAATAGGAGATTCTGTATTACTTGGAGCTATAAATGAATTATATAAAAAGTTCCCAAATGGTTATTTTGATGGAAAAGTATCTAGATCTCTTTCAGCAGGGGAGACAATTTTAAAAGATTTAAAAAATCAAGGGAAACTTACAGATACTGTAATTTTAGCCTTAGCTAATAATGGGGATTATTCAACAAAGAAGAATGTTCAGTTAATGGAAATTGTTGGAGATAGGCAAGTATATTGGATAAATGCTGTTGGGGCAGATGATCCAACTTTTAATGCTAAATTTAAAGAATTTGCAAAAAATTATCCTAATTTACATATTGTTGAATGGGATGTTGTATCTAAAGGGCATAAGGAATATTTTTATGCAGATGGAATTCATACAAAAGGTGAAGGTCTAAAAAAATACGCGGAAACAGTATATGAGGCAGTATATAATGATTATTTAAATAGATGATAAAAATGAAAAAACAGGATTTGCTAGAATGAAAAAAATATGATATATAATTATTATATAAAATATAAAAAAAGGGGGATTGTATTATGAACTATAAAATTGTAGGACAAACTGTACCAGTAGTTGAAGTGAAGCTTAACAAAGGAGAATCAATGTATACTCAAAGTGGAGGTATGGCATATCAAACAGAAGGAATTAAAATGCATACAAATGCTCGTGGTGGGGTAATGAAAAGTTTAGGAAGAATGTTTGCTGGAGAATCAATATTTATGGCAAATTACACAGCAGAAACAGATGGAGCAATGGTAGCATTTGCAACAACTGTACCAGGAGCATTAGTACCAGTAGATTTAAGGAATGTACCAAATGGTTTAATTATGCAAAAAGGAGCATTTTTATGTGCTGAACAAAGTGTTGAAACAAGTATAGCATTTACAAAGAAAATTTCTGCAGGCTTTTTTGGTGGAGAAGGTTTTATTCTACAAAAAGCAAAAGGAAATGGAATGGTATTTTTAGAAGTTGACGGAGATGTTATTGAAAAAGAATTAGCACCAGGAGAAGTCTTAAAAGTAGATACAGGAAATGTAGTAGCATTTGATTCAAACGTATCTTATGAAATAGAAACAGTAAAAGGTCTTGGAAATATTTTCTTAGGTGGAGAAGGATTATTCTTAACAAAACTTACAGGACCAGGAAAAATAATATTACAATCTCAAAACTTTAACGATTTTGCAGGTAGAATAGCTACACGTATTCCATCAAAAAAATAAGTAATTGAGGTATGAAGTAGGAGGTTGGAAGTCGGATGTCCAACCTCCGATATTTATATTTGAGTTTATATTTACTAAGATATAAATCAGAAAAATGAATAAGAATAGAGGAAAAATGATAGAACAAAAATATATAATTAGAAACCAAGAATCTTTTGAATTAAAACACATCTTTGACTGTGGGCAATGTTTTAGATGGAATGAAGAAGAGGACAAAAGCTATACGGGTGTATTTAAAGGAAATGTCTTAAATGTAAAAAAAGATAATGATACAATTGCTTTTAAGGGTATAGTAAATGGTGATATTAAAGAGGTTGTAGAAGATTATTTTGATTTAAAAAGAGATTATACTAAAATAAAAAAGACATTATCAAAAGTAGATATAAATATAAAAAAAGGGATTAAATATGGAGAAGGAATAAGAATATTAAATCAAGATTTAATTGAAACTATTCTGTCTTTTATAATTTCTGCAAATAACAATATTCCAAGAATTAAAGGAATAATAGAAAGACTTTCTAAAAACTATGGTTATAAGATTGTATGGAATAAAAAGACCTATTACACATTTCCTAGCTTAGAGCAATTAAAAGATGTAAGCATACAAGAATATAGAAAATTAGGTTTAGGTTTCAGAGATAAAAGAATTTATGATACAGTACATATGTTATTAGATAATCAAGTAGATTATAGTAAATGGTATAATGAAAAAAATACTTTAAAAGTAAGAAATGAGCTTTTAAGCTTAGCTGGAGTAGGACCAAAGGTTGCAGATTGTATTTTACTTTTTTCAGATTTAAAAAGATTTGATGTATTTCCAATAGATGTTTGGGTTAGAAGGGTTATGAATGAACTTTATATAAAAAATCCAGATGAAACAAAGGTAAATAAAAAAGAGATAGAAAGAATTGCTTATCAAAAATTTGGAAATTTAGAAGGCATAGCTCAGCAGTATTTGTTTTATTGGAAAAGAGAAGCATAGAAAGCAAGTGCAGAAATTTTGCACTTGTTTTTTTATTTGAAATATAGTAATATATAATCAATAGATAATTGAAGCGAGAGGTGAAAATGTATGGAAAAGAAAATCTATACCTTTAATGAGCTAAAAAAAATGCTTAAGCCTGTATTTTTGAAATATAAATTAAAAAAAGTATATATTTTTGGGTCTTATGCTAGGGGAGAAGCAAGAGAAGATTCTGACGTTGATATTATGATAGTAAAAAATAAGTCAAAGATAAATACATTATTGGATTTATCAGAATTTCAGGAGGAATTGCAAAAAACATTAAATAAAAATGTTGATGTAATAACAGAAGAAACTTACTTAGATAATACTGTTGAAGATAATAAATATGGGAAACTAGCTAAAGACATATTTTATAATCAAGTAAAAAAAGATAGGAGAGTGTTATATGGTTAATTTTGATCGAAAAACAACAATTTTACTACATATACAGAAGTATTGTGTTGAAATTGAAGAAAACTTTAAATTTTTTGGAACTCAGATTGAGACTTTTAAAAAGAATAATATTTTTAGAGACTCTATTTCTATGAAATTATTTCAAATTGGAGAATTAACAAAACAATTAGATAAAGAAAATAAAGAGTATATAAAAGAAACGGAAAACGAAGTACCATGGAACAATATTATTCGTATGAGAGAAAGATTTGCTCATCACTATGGAGATATGGATTTAGAGATCATATTTAACACTGCTTTAAATGATATACCAAAGTTGAAAAGTTTTATACAAAAGGAATTAGATAATATAGAAAGTGATTTATAGATATGGATAAAGATATAGATTATATAGGCGAAAAGAATTGGAAATATAGCGAATTAGGAACTATGACAGGTTGGGAAGCAAAAAAGTATTATTTGTGGTTTTTAGAACAGATAGATAAGAGAATACAATACTTGCAAGAATATTTAAAAGAGAATAATGTTAACTGTAATCTTGATTATTCTGAAGAATCATTAAATAAATTATGGATATGGTATAGAGGCTGTAGAAGATATATTAAAAGAAGCGAAGATGAATTGGAAAAAGCAAAGAAATATTATCCAGAGAAATTTGAAAAATATATTCCTAAATATAAATTATCTAATACATCTGCTGAAATTGCAATGGATATTGGAATTTATTTTGGAGAAACCTTTATTCATAATTATAAACAATTAAAATGGGAATATGTTAAAACACGGAAAAACTAACATTTACTTCCATCAGCCTGTTGTAACAGGTTTTAAAAACAACATGAAGTTAAGTCCGTGGACTATTGTTACTAATTGTGTGGCAGGTGAAGAAGAAAGAGGAGAAGATAAAAATTTAAAAAAAATGTATAATCTTTGGGAAGAACGTATTTAATTTGTTGTGTTATAAGTGCAAAAATTTTGCACTTGTTTTTTTATTTAAATTATAGTATCATAAGGTGTAAAGAAATGAATTATATCCGCAACTAGCTTTCATTGTATATGCTTTTTTCTCGTCTAAAGCACGAAAAAAGATATACAATGCCGCCGCTGCTACTCTACAGCATAACTTTAATTGTGAATAAATTATTAACTAGAAAGAGGAAAAATAGATGTACCTTAAAAGATTAGAAATGCAAGGGTTTAAATCTTTTGCAGATAAAACAGTATTAGAATTTATGCCTGGAATTACAAGTGTAATTGGACCAAATGGTTCAGGAAAAAGTAATATTGCAGATGCTATTCGCTGGGTTTTAGGAGAACAAAGTATAAAAGAACTACGTGGTGGAAAGTCTGCAGATATTATTTTTGCAGGAACACAAAGTAGAAAGTCATTAGGCTTTGCAGAAGCATCACTTGTATTTGATAATATGGATGGAAAATTACCTATAGAATACCAAGAAGTTATAGTTACAAGAAGAATATATAGAAGCGGGGAAACAGGGTATTTTATAAATAAAGTTCAATGTAGGCTTAAAGATATATTAGAATTATTTATGGATACAGGAATTGGTAAAGACGGTTATTCTATTATTGGGCAGGGTAAAATAGACGAAATATTAAGTAATAAATCTGAAGATAGAAGAAATGTTTTTGAAGAAGCAGCAGGTATTGTTAAATTTAAAACAAGAAAAGAAGAATCAGAAAAAAAACTAGAGCGTACTAAATTAAATGTTTTAAGAATAAATGACATTATATCAGAAATAGAAGGAAATTTAGAGCCTCTAAAAATTCAAAGTGAAAAAGCAAAAAAATATGTTGATTTAAAATCAGAGCTTAAAAATATAGAAGTAGGACTTTTTGTTCATAATATTGAAAGATATAAATCAGATTTAGAAAAAACAGTCCAAGATGCAACTATTATACAAGAAAACTGTGATTTAGAAGAAGCTAAACTTGAAAAAATTAAAATAATTAAAGAAGATTTAAAAAGTACAATTGATGAATTAACTGAAAACATTGAAAAAACTCAAAACCTAGGATTTAGTAGTCAAAAAGAAATAGAAATGCTAAATTCTGATATTAATGTTTCTAAAACTAAAATTCAAAATAATGAAGAAAACAAAGAAAGATTCACACAAGAAATAGATGAAATAAAGCAAAAAATTGAAAAATCAACACAAGATATGGAATTAAAACTTAGCAGAAAAGATGGCTTAAAAGAAAACAAAGAAAAGTTTGAAAAAGAGCTTGAAGAAAAGACTAAAAAATTAGAAGAAAT
>ODAJ011886123.1_pt1 | contig 19137 bp, 14 predicted proteins | sample 1539241 | NCBI WGS metagenome assembly ODAJ01 (sample SAMN02144231, study PRJEB22623) | gut metagenome | biome: sheep rumen | host: Ovis aries | place: New Zealand | reverse complement strand
TCAAGGAAGCTATGGAGCGTGATCACAAGAAGCTGGGCAAGGAGCAGGAGCTCTTTATGTTCGACGAGACTGCACCCGGCATGCCCTACTGGCTGCCTCGGGGCTTCAAGCTCTACAATGCACTGCTTACCTTCTGGCGTGAGCTGCACGAGGAGTACGGTTATCAGGAGATCCTCTCTCCGGTACTGAATCATAAGACCCTTTGGGAGACCTCAGGACATTGGGGACATTACAAGGAGAATATGTTCCTGGCGACCAATGCCTTTATCGATGAGGAAACCGATGAGGAGAAGATCGAGACAGATATCAAATATGCGCTGAAGCCCATGAACTGTCCCAACTCCATCAACGTATTTAAAAATGCAATGCACAGCTACAAGGAACTGCCCCTCCGCTATAGCGAGACGCAGGTCATCCATCGCCGGGAGAAGTCCGGTGAGCTGAATGGACTGTTCCGCGTGCAGATGTTCCATCAGGACGATGATCACACCTTCCTTATGGAGGACCAGATCGAGTCTGAGATCTCTGACATCATGGATATCGCCGAGAAGATCTACGGGACCTTTGGCCTGACCTATGTGGCTGAGCTGTCCACCCGTCCCGAGGACTTCATGGGTGCTCCCGAGCTCTGGGATGAGGCTGAGGCTTCCCTGAAGCGTATCCTGGACAAGAAGTACGGTGAGGGCAATTACGAGATCAACGAGGGCGACGGTGCATTTTACGGACCGAAGATCGACCTGAAAATGAAGGACTGCATCGGCCGTGAGTGGCAGATGGGTACCATCCAGCTGGATTTCCAGCTCCCGCTGAACTTCGATCTTCGTTACATCGCACCTGACGGAACACAGAAGCGGCCGGTAATGATCCATCGGGCGATCTTCGGTTCCTTCGAGCGCTTCATCGGTATCATCATTGAGAACTTCAAGGGTGCATTCCCCTTCTGGGCTTCTCCCTATCAGGTGGGTATCGTTCCCATCCGTCCGGAGCACAACGAGTATGCCAGGAAGGTGGAGAAGGTACTGCGTTCGGCAGGCATTCGCGTAGAGGCTGATTACAGCGATGAGAACATGAAGACCAAGATCAAGGGCTTCAAGAAGTACAAGGAGCCGTATATCCTGGTTCTGGGTGACAAGGAAGCGGAGGAAGAGAAGGTCTCTGTCAATGTCCGCGGAAATAAGCAGATGAACGGTATTCCCCTTCAGGAATTCGTGGATCTTTGCGTAAAAATGAACAAGGAGCGTACGCTTGAGATCGTAGATCAGATCTAACTTGTTTACATAAGATTGAAAATGTGCCGCTGTGGAGGGTCAGGAAGCATAGCTTCCGCCATTCACTGCGGCACATGCCTTTTTTCGGATGTGATAAGACCTTATGTTAAGGATAGAAAAAACTTGATTTATCAATGTAGATAACATAAAATAGATTAAGTGCGTTTTTCTATAGAAACGCTTTTTGTCGGAGGATTATCCCATGCTGGATGAAGAGAAGATCCGCCTGATGACGCAGATCAGTATCTACGAAAAAGAACAGGAGCATGACGAACTGGTTCTCAGTCATTACTTCAGGGAAGACTACGTGAGGTATGGCTGTCTTCGTACGCTTGTGGTGGCTACGCTGACCTATTGGTCCGTGGTTGCAATGTACATCCTCTATCGTTTCCAGGAACTGCTTCGTGAGATCAATACCATGGATTACTTTGATATCATCGGGAAGCTGATGTTTGGCTATCTCGGATTCGCAGTAATCCTTTATATCTATGCATTCGTTGTCTATCATATCCGGTTCCAGATGGCCAAGAAGGGACTGATCCGATATAACCGGAACCTGAAACGTTTCCTGAAATGGGAAGAACGGCATGCATCAAGACAGGAGATCGAAACCGGTATCGTTCAGGTGAAGGACGGGATCGGCGGTGAAGAACTGGGACAGATCGAGTACAACATTACCAATCGTGCGGGTAAGAAGCATATTTTCGAACGGAAGAAGGCCGGGGAAGGATACGAAGACCCGGATATGGAAGAAGCAGATGACTCTATAGAGGTATCTTCCGTGAAAGAAAGTTCCGAGAAAGAAAACGTTGAGTCCGGAAATTCCGGTGCAGAAGGTAATGAAACGGAAAAAACCGAATCCGGAAATGCCGGTGCAGATATCACCGCTACAGATAGTAACGAAACAGATAAGACTGAGTCTGATAACACCGGAACAGAAAGTAGCAATGCAGAAAACACCGAGTCCGTAAATTCCGGAGCCGAGGATGACGCAACGGGCAATACGGAAACGGAAAGCGATACGGATAAAAACGAAGAGACTGAGAACAATGAAGAACCGGCTCACGCGTCTCTGGAAGACGAAGGGAGACTGTAGGGAATGAAGGCACTCATTAACGTAAAAAATAATATACGGGAGTTCCTCCGGAAATACGAGGAGATCTTGTTCCCTATCCTGAAATTTGGCTGGTGCTATCTGGTGTTCCACAGCGTTCGGACCATGTTTAATTACGTGGAGATCACAAGCCGGGAGACGGTACTGCTCCTTCTGGCCGTTCTTTGCGCCATGCTTCCGGACGGGTTCCTTATGTTCTTTACCGGAGCACTGATCGGAGTGAACTGCTTCAGCCTCACCCTCGAGGTGGGACTGTCCTATCTGTTGTTATTCCTGCTGAGCTACTGCATTTATCTGCGTTTCTTCCCGAAATGCTCTTATGTGCTTTTTATGGTGCCGCTCTGTTATATGATCGGCATGCCATTCCTGGCACCGATGCTGGCAGCGATCTTTGTGGGTATAGGCGGTGCAGTGCCCTGTGCACTGGGGGTAGTGCTGTATGAATTCAGCATCCATACAAGGACCGTTGCAAATATGCTGCAGATGGCGGCAAAGAAAGAAGAAGTAGAGACACTTCAGTACTACATTGACCATATTCTCAAGAACAAGGAACTGCTGATGATCATGCTGGTATTCATGCTCACCGTAGTAGCAACCTCTGTTCTGCAGAAGTTCTCCTATCCCTTTGCCCGTTACGCAGCCATTGTGGGCGGCGGTTTCTTAAATGTGATCTTCTATCTGATCACCGCAAAGGTACTGGAGCTGACACCGGATATGTCCTCCTGTATGGCAGGATCACTGATCGGTGTCCTTGTGGGCCTGGTGGTAACGACCGCCAAGGGTGTGCTGGATTTCAAACATACCCAGCGAGTCCAGTTTGAAGATGATGAATACTATTACTATGTGAAGGCCGTGCCGAAGCTGGATGCTCCCGTCAAGAAGAAGAAAGCATCCGGCAAGGGCGCTCCTGCTCCGGAAAGAAGAGCACCTCTTTCACCGGAGGAAAGAGCAAGACGGATGGCTGCTTCTCAAGCAGGTGAGGAAGAGACCCGCAGAGTAAACGGCGGCGAAGTACCTGCAGCTCGTGGTGAAGAGCGAAATATCTCCCGGAGCGAGAATAAGGAGGAGATCCTTCTTCCGGGGCAGAAGGCAGCGCCTGTTCGGACTGAGGAAGAGAGACCGCGTCGTCCCATCCGTCCGGAAGATGGAAATGAAGAGAGACCGCGTCGCCCCATCCGTCCGGAAGATGGAAATGAAGAGAGACCGCGTCGTCCCATCCGCCCGGAGGAAGGGCCGGATGGAAGACCGCGTCGCCCCATCCGTCCGGAGGATGGAGCAGAAGGAAGACCGCGCCGTCCCATCCGTCCGGAGGAAGGACCGGATGGAAGACCGCGTCGCCCGATCCGCCCGGAGGAGGGAGCAGAAGGAAGACCGCGTCGTCCGATCCGCCCGGAGGAGGGACCGGAAGGAAGACCGCGTCGCCCGATCCGTCCGGAGGATGGAGCAGAAGGAAGACCGCGTCGTCCGATCCGCCCGGAGGAAGGAGCGGAAGGAAGACCGCGTCGTCCCATTCGTCCGGAGGACAGAAGGGATGTGGGAGAACCGGCAAGAGATCTGACGGATTCCGATGCGGAGAAGCTGGTAAGCCGGGCAAAACATCCGAAGGAAGACCTGACGGATATTGAGGATGAAGGCTGATCTTTTGTTACAGCATTTGTGGACTGAGGGACATAGCGAAACGGGGTGGTTCCATGGATGGGATCAAGGCATTTTTCAGCTCCTATTTTGACTGGTTTTACATACCGGCCATAACCTGGAGCGATGTTCTTGATATTATAATAATTGCATATCTGCTGTACCACATTTTACTGTGGTTCAAGACCAGCCGTGCATGGACGCTTCTGAAGGGGATCCTGGTACTTCTGGTGTTCCTTGGCTTGTCTGCGTTGCTGCGTCTGAACACGATCCTCTGGATCGCCAAGAATATCGTAAGCGTGCTGATCATTGCCCTGATCATCCTGTTCCAGCCGGAGCTGAGACGTGCGTTGGACGAGCTGGGACGTAAGAGGATATTGAAACGGTTCATCAACTTCGATGACAAAAATGTGGGAGAGGAACGGTTTTCGGATAAAACGGTTTACGAGCTGGTCCGCACCGCTTCTGAGCTGGGTAAGGCGAAGACCGGAGCACTGATCGTGCTGGAGCACGAGACGCCGCTGGGTGAATACGAGCGGACCGGGATCAGTCTGGACGCCGTGGTATCCACGCAGCTCCTGGTGAATATCTTTGAGAAGAACACGCCGCTTCATGACGGGGCTGTGATCATCCGGAACAACCGGGTGGTGGCAGCAACCTGTTATCTGCCGCTGACAGAGCGGAATGATGTAAATAAAGAGCTGGGAACCCGTCACAGAGCAGGACTGGGGATCAGCGAAACTACAGACAGTATGACGATCATCGTTTCGGAAGAGACGGGAGCTGTGTCCGTGGCTTACCGCGGTCAGCTTATACGGAATCTGAACGATGACTCTCTTCGGAAACAGCTGGTGCTCCTTCAGGATAAGGAAGAAGAACCGAGGCGGAGAAAAAAGAAGAAGGGAGGTCGGGATAATGAGTCAGGAAAATAGTCCGGAGAACAAGACCAGACTGCGGGACATGAAGATCTTCCAGAATCCGGGGCTGAAACTGATCTCCATCTTTTTGGCCGTCATTCTCTGGCTGATCGTCATGAATGTCGATGATTATTCCATGACCAAGACCATCAAGGGTATTCCCGTGGAGCAGCTGAACGGCAGCGCCATTGAGAATATGGGTAAGGTCTATGACGTGGTCAACGGTAAGACCGTGGATATCGTGGTCAAGGGCCCCAGATCCGTGGTGGATAATCTGACCGCAGATAATTTCTACGCATCTGCCGATCTTTCAGAGGTTTCGGTGACGAACTCCGTGCAGATCAAGGTAGTTCCCAGAGATACCAGGGTAATGAACAATCTGGATATCACGTACGTGAATAACACCATGAATCTGACCATTGAGGATAAGATCCAGAAGGACATTTCCATCCGGGCGGTGGCCGAAGGACAGCCGGCGGAGGGGTACGCCCTGGGAACGGTTTCCGTATCGCCGAATATCATTCAGGTTTCCGGGCCGCAGTCCATTGTCAGCAAGGTTACGGAAGTCCGGGCGGTGCTGAACGTATCCGGCAAGGACCAGAATGTGGAGAGCCGGGTAACCCCCAGGTGCATGAATGCCTACGGCGAGGCCATCAGCAGCGATTCGCTGCAGCTGAGTCTGGAAGAGGTCAAGGTTACCGCCAAGATCTTCCCTACCAAGGAGATCCCCATCCGGGTTGGCGTGACAGGAACGCCGAAGACGGATTATGTGGTTACCGATGTTAACTACACGCCCCAGACCATTGTCGTAGCGGGAGCACAGCAGATCCTGGATGGTGTGAGCGCCATCGAAGTAAATGATATTGGTGTGGACAACGCATCCGAGAGCTTTGAGATCAACCGGGAGCTGGACTCCTATCTTCCGGATGGAATCTATCTTGCGGACTCTAATAAGGAGGTGGCTGTAAGCCTTACCATGGAGAGGAAGCAGGAGAAGGAGATCGAGATCACCGCAGAGGATGTGGAAATGCGGGGCGCGAGCGACGATCTCGTTTATGAGCTGGTGGTTTCCGGCGTATATAAGATCCGCCTGAAGGGACTGGCGGCAGAGCTGGCCGAGGTAACGAAGGAATCCCTGGGGATCTACCTGAATGTTGACGGTAAGGAACCGGGCAAGGTGGATGTGTCCCCCAGTTATCAGAAGCCCAATGGCGTCACCGTGAATATGGTAGGCCGCATGACCCTTTATGTTACGGAGAAGGCTGAGCCTCCCACGGAAGAAAACACCGGAGAACCGGGAGAGAACCCCGGCGGTAATACCGGCGAGGATTCGGAAGGGGGTACAAGTACCAGTGGTGTCCCCGGAGAGACCGGCGGACAACAGGATACTCCTTAAGAGGAAAGAGAGGAGGAGACTATGGGTGAAATAAGCAATGAGGCTATTCAGAAACTGCAGAATGCGGTAAATGAGTCGAATTATATCGTGTTTTTCGGTGGCGCAGGCGTATCCACGGAGAGCGGTATACCGGATTTCCGAAGCCAGGATGGTCTGTATGAACAGAAGTATAAATATCCGCCGGAAACCATCGTAAGTCATACCTTCTTTATGCGAAGGACCGAAGAATTCTATGAATTCTACAGAGATAAGATGATCTTTGAGGAAGTTAAGCCCAATGCGGCCCATAAGAAGCTGGCAGAGCTTGAAGCGGCCGGAAAGCTTAAGGCCATCGTTACCCAGAATATCGACGGCCTGCATCAGGCGGCAGGGAGCAAGGAGGTGCTGGAGCTTCATGGTTCAACACTTCGGAATTACTGCATGAACTGCGGGAAACGCTATGACGGACTGAAGATCATCACCGGTACCACCGGAGTTCCGAAATGTGAGGACTGCGGAGGGACCATCCGTCCCGACGTGGTGCTGTATGAGGAGGGTCTGGATAACAGCGTTATGCGCCGGGCGGTAGAACACATTTCCAAAGCGGATATGCTGATCATCGGCGGAACCTCCCTGGTGGTATATCCGGCAGCGGGCTTCATCGATTACTTCCGCGGAAAGCATCTGTGCGTGATCAACATGTCCGAAACATCCAGAGATAAGGCTGCGGACATCGTGATCAAGGGAAAAATCGGTGAGGTACTGGGACAGATCACCGTTTAGAGTCAATAACTGCAGAAGCAGTGAGAATAAGAACATTTTATAACATTTTAGGAGGAACATTATGTTTAATTTTGAAGAAGTCCTGCTGTCCGATCCTGAGGTTGCAGCAGCAATGACCGACGAGCTGAACCGTCAGAATCAGAACCTGGAGCTGATCGCTTCCGAGAATATCGCTTCCAAGGCGGTTATGGCAGCTATGGGCTCTCATCTGACCAACAAGTACGCAGAGGGTTATCCCGGAAAGCGTTATTACGGCGGATGCCAGTATGTGGATGTGGTTGAGGAGCTGGCAAGAGAACGTGCCAAGAAGCTTTTCGGCGCTGAGTATGCAAATGTACAGCCCCATTCCGGTGCGCAGGCAAATATGGCAGTATTCTTCGCTGTTATGGAGCCGGGCGATACCTTCATGGGTATGAACCTGGATCACGGCGGACATCTTACCCACGGAAGCCCGGTAAATATGTCCGGTAAATATTTCCACTGTGTTCCCTACGGCGTAAATGCAGAGGGCCGCATCGATTATGACGAGGTTCTCCGCATCGCTAAGGAATGCAAGCCGAAGCTCATCGTTGCAGGTGCATCCGCATATGCAAGAGAGATCGATTTCAAGAAGTTCCGTGAGATCGCTGATGAGGTTGGTGCGGTACTCATGGTGGATATGGCCCATATCGCAGGTCTGGTAGCTACCGGAAATCATATGAGCCCCATCCCCTATGCGGATATCACCACAACCACCACACACAAGACCCTTCGCGGACCTCGCGGCGGTATGATCCTTTGCAGCGAGGAAGTAAACAAGAAGTACAACTTCAACAAGGCCGTATTCCCCGGGATCCAGGGCGGCCCGCTGATGCATGTGATCGCAGCAAAGGCTGTATGCTTCAAGGAAGCGCTTTCTGCAGAGTATAAGGCATATATGGACAGAGTTGTTGAGAACGCATCCACACTTGCCTCCGCACTTATGGAGAGAGGCTTCAAGATCGTTTCCGGCGGAACGGACAACCACCTGATGCTGGTAGATCTGCAGAATCTTGAGCTTACCGGTAAGGAAGTGGAGAAGCTGCTGGATGAGGTACATATCACTGTAAACAAGAATACGGTTCCCAATGATCCCAAGTCTCCCTTCGTTACCAGCGGTATCCGCGTAGGTACACCTGCAGTTACCACCCGTGGCGCAGTAAAGGAAGATATGTTCATCATTGCAGATGCATTTAAGAGTGCGATCATCGACAAGGATAACGAGAAGGCTATGGCTCTGGTAGAGAGCATCACTTCAAAATATCCGATCTACAGATAGTCGTTTCAACCGGCGATCCGATGATCATCAAACAGAAAAGATAAAAAATGGAAAATAATCAGAATCACAACAACAATAACAATCAGAACGGTAACCGGCCGAAACGGCCGGGCTTTACCGGGACCATCATCATCCTTATCATTTCTATGGTGCTGACCCTGCTCTTTGTGCAGCAGTTCAACCGGTTCAAATCCGCGGGGCAGCAGGAGGTATCCTATGACAAGTTCATCACCATGGTCAAGGAAAAGAAGGTGGAAAAGGTAGAGATCTATACATCGAAGATCTACTTTACGCCGAAGGATAAGGGCAGTCAGGATGTGACCTACTATGTAGTGCGTACCGATGACTATAGCCTGGTGGATCGTCTGGCTGAGGCTGAGGTGAAGTTCTCCCAGATCGACGAAGGCGGAAGCGCCATCTTCCGGACCATCCTGTCCTACGTCATCATGATCGCGGCATTTTATATCCTGATGATGCTCATCATGCGGGGCGCCTCTAAGGGCGGCGGCATCATGGGCGTGGGCAAGTCAAATGCCAAGGTCTACGACATGCAGAAGGATACCGGCGTCACATTTAAGGATGTGGCCGGTGAGGAGGAAGCCAAGGAATCTCTGGCCGAGGTGGTGGATTTCCTTCATCAGCCTGAACGTTATCTGGAGATCGGTGCGAAGCTGCCTAAGGGTGCGCTTCTGGTAGGCCCTCCGGGTACAGGTAAGACATTGCTGGCGAAGGCTGTGGCCGGTGAAGCGAAGGTTCCCTTCTTCTCCATCTCCGGTTCGGAATTCGTGGAAATGTATGTCGGTGTCGGTGCATCCCGTGTTCGGGATCTGTTCAAGCAGGCCAACGAGAAGGCACCCTGTATCATCTTCATCGATGAGATCGATGCCATCGGCCGGAGCCGTGATACCCGTCATATGGGCGGTGACTCCGAGCGTGAGCAGACACTGAACCAGCTGCTTTCGGAAATGGATGGCTTTGATACCGCAAAGGGTATCGTGATCCTTGCGGCTACCAACCGGCCTGAGGTGCTGGATAAGGCGCTTCTCCGTCCGGGACGGTTTGACCGCCGGGTAGTAGTGGAGCGGCCGGATCTTCAGGGACGTGAGGATATCCTCCGTGTACACGGCAAGGATGTCAAAATGGATGAGACCGTGGATCTGCATGAGCTGGCGCTGACCACCAGCGGAGCTGTAGGTGCGGATCTGGCAAATATCATCAACGAGGCAGCGCTGCTTGCTGTTAAGAAGGGACGGAAGTTTGTATCCCAGAAGGATCTCATCGAGTCCGTTGAGGTTGTCTTTGCCGGCAAGGAGAAGAAGAACAAGATCCTTTCCGATGAAGAACGTAAGCTGGTGGCTTACCATGAGACCGGCCATGCGCTGATGACAGTGTTGCAGAAGAATACGGTTCCGGTACAGAAGATCACCATCGTTCCCCGTACCAACGGTGCGCTGGGTTATGTATGGCAGGTGCCGGATGAGGAGAAGAGTCTGGAGACTCAGGCAGAGATCGAGGCAGATATCGTCATCGCATGTGCGGGACGTGCTGCCGAGGCCATTAAATTCCCCTCAGTCACCACAGGTGCTGCATCGGATATCCAGCAGGCTACAGAGAAGGCCCGCCGTATGGTGACCATGTATGGTATGTCGGAGCGTTTCGGTATGGTCCAGCTGGAGGGCATCACCGGCGAATATCTGGATCGCCGTTCCGTGCTGCAGTGCTCGGATGAGACAGAAACCAAGATCGACAGTGAAGTTCGGAACATCATCAAGCGTGCCTATTCCCGGGCATATAAGCTGTTAAAGAAAAATGAAGCGGTCCTTGACGCCATCGCTGCATTTCTGTATGAGCATGAGACCATCACCGGTAAGGAATTTATCGAGATTTACGAGAAGATCACCGGTAAGAAGGTGGAAGTGGGTAAACGTCTCATCAGTGATTCCCTTCTGAAGTCCGATAAGGATAAGGAGCGGGAGCAGTCGAAGGAGAAGAAGGAAAAAGACAAGAATAAGGACCACTACACGGTATTCCGGAGTACTCCCGAAACCGAACAGGATCCGGGATCTGCAAAGGAGCAGGAAAACGCCGGGGAAGAAAAGGATCTGGGCCCCATGCCCTGGGAAACCTTTGCAGAACAGCAGGGGATGAAGGGTGACATGAGCGATGATCCGGACAGATCGGAGACCGAGGTTGACTTACCGGAAGATGGTGAGGATGAAATCGAGATCGGCGGAGTTGAAACCGAGGAGGATGAAGCGGAAGCCGTGATCGTCGAAGAGGAAACCGAGGTTGACGAACCGGAAGACGGTGAGGAAGAAACCGAGGGTGACGAGTCGGAAACCGGAGAGGAAGAAGCCAAGGTCGGCGGAACCGAAACCGGGAATAACGAATCGGTGACCGGGTAGAGGTACGATCAATAAAAAAAGGGTAACACCTTTGAACAGAAAAAGCGCCTGAGTCGTGAGTGATTCAGGCGCTTTTTGTAAGTTATCCTGAGAAATCCTGTCATCCTGAGCGCAGCGAAGGATCTTTCCCTTCTAAAACCAAAAGATTCTTCGTCGCTTGCGCTCCTCAGAATGACAAAACCCTGTCATCCTGAGCGCAGCGAAGGATCTTTCCCTTCTGAAACCAAAAGATTCTTCGTCGCTTGCGCTCCTCAGAATGACAAAGGCCTGTCTACACTATGTTATGTCAACTCGTCCAGGGTTTTGCCATAGGAGGGAAGGAAGTCCTTCATGAAGTCCCATACCTCCGGCAGCTCTTCGGCCATCTGATCCAGGGAGTGTTCGATGGTCTGCTTGGCGGTGCGAAATTCCTGATTGCCACTTCGCTCTTCCTCGATACATTTGATATAGGCAGAGAGCTTGTCCGCAGCCTTCACCAGGCGATACATCAGACGGGTATTCTCATCCGGATCCTCCGGCTCCATCAGGATCTTCGTATAAGCGCTCTTCAGGTCCTCCGGAAGCTGGTCGATGAGCTTCTGATTGGCAACGGCTTCCACTTCCTTGTAGGCGCTGCGGATATCTGCGTTAAAGTACTTCACCGGCGTGGGCATGTCCCCGGTGATGATCTCGGAGGCGTCATGGTACAGCCCGATCAATGCAGCCCGCTCGGCGTTCAGATTCCGGTTGTAACGGACATTTCCGATGGTGCAGAGGGCATGAGCGATCATGGAAACCTCCAGGGAATGTTCGGAGAGATTCTCCGGGCGGGAGGAGCGCATCAGTGCCCAGCGCTCGATATATTTCATTCTTGACACGGTTGCAAAGAAATGTGCGTCCATAAGTGTTCCCTTTCTGAAAAAAGCATGCTATCATTGTATTCAGTTTGAGAATTGAAGTCAAGCCGGAAAGGAGAACGTGAAAATGAGTTCAACGCATATTACATTTTCCCCCAGGGGAGTATGCTCCATGCAGATCGATTTTGATCTTGAAGATCAGGATGGAGTAAAGGTGCTGCATGATCTGAAATTTATGGGAGGCTGCAACGGAAATCTGAAGGCCATCGGAAGGCTGGTGGAGGGTAAGCCTGCTGCTGAGGTGGCAGATATCCTCAGAGGAAATGACTGCAAGGGAAGAGGAACCTCCTGCGCAGATCAGCTGGCAAAAGCTATTGATCAGTCTCTGGCATAGGAAACGGAAGAGGACATTTATGAAAAAACTGGTGAAAACAATAGCCGGTCTGGCCGGCGTCTGGGCCGGCGGATCCTATGCGGCTGTCCAGCTGGCGTATAAGCATATGTTCGGCAGGAGCAGTCTGCTGAAATACAGTCTGGAAAGAAAATTTGCGGATTTTGACGAAAAGTATCCCGGAAGATATGTAAGAAGATCTGTGAAAATCCCGGAGAAGGATTATCAGCTTCAGGGCTATGTGTATGATCTGGCAGAGAAGCGAAGGACAAAGGGACTGGTGATCTTCTCCCACGGGATCTTTGCCGGACATCAGAGCTATACCACGGCTTTGCTGGATCTGGTGGACCGGGGCTATGTCGTGCTGGGATATGACAATACCGGGTGCTGTGAGAGCCCGGGGGATGGAGTGAATGGATTGCCCCAGGGACCGTTGGATCTGGAATGTGTTCTGAAATATGTGGACACGGATCCGGAGCTAAAGGATATGCCAAGATTCCTTTTCGGCCACAGCTGGGGCGGGTATTCCGTATGTGCCGTGCTGCAGTTCTACAGCAAGGTGAAGGGCTTGGTATCTATTTCCGGATTCGATACGCCGCTGGAGGTTACCTCGGAAATGGGGGTATCCATGCTGGGGAAGGCAGTGAAGGTCACGCGGCCCATGATCGCCCTGGAGAACCGGAGACGATTTGGCGCCAACGCCAATCTGTCCGCCATCGAGGGACTCAATTCCTGTACGGTGCCGGCCATGATCATGCATGGTACGGGAGATGATTATGTAAACTACAATGGCGCCGGGATCCTGCATCATAAGGATGAGGTGACCAATCCCAACGCGACATTTGTTCCGCTGGATTATCCCCATCGGAACGGACATAATGATATATTCCTTTCGGCGAGTGCGAAGGAATATACGGATCAGATCGAGGAGTGGTTCAAACCGCTGAAGAAGAAGTACAAGGTGAAGAATCGGTGGGATCTTCCGGAGGAGGAGCAGGCCATGGTGTTCCGGGATGTGGATATGGATCGGTGCACCGAGATCAACCGGGATCTGATGGAGAAAATCGATGGGTTCTTTATATCCTGCTAAAGATTGGCCACAGTACAAAACAAGACAGCCAGATGGAATGTAAACACTCCATCTGGCTGTTTGCTTTGTACTGATGCTGGCTTATATCAAGCTCCCGACGGGACTCGAACCCGTGATCTATTGATTACGAATCAATCGCTCTACCGACTGAGCCACGGAAGCTTAAACACGCAGCATAGTATATCATATTGCCCGGGTAAATGCAAGCCGCAAAGTTGAGGATGTACAGGTGCCGGTTTGGTTGTAAATAAACAGGTGATTTGCTATACTTACACGGGGGAGTTGCCCGGTGGTCATTTCGATAAAAGGATGAGGGGATACTATAATGAAGTTGCTTGATCAGTTAATGAATCTGAAATATGTCCGGAACAGCATCGATCATTTCCGGACCATCACCAGGCATAAGCTTCTGGTGGGGAAGCTCTGCTTTCGCTGCGGTCTGTACCGGCAGGGACTGATGCATGATCTGTCCAAATACAGCCCGGCAGAATTCCTGATGGGGGTAAAGTATTATCAGGGTACCCGGAGTCCCAATGACGCGGAAAGGGAGGCGAAGGGCGTAACCACCGCCTGGCTGCATCACAAGGGCCGTAACAGGCATCATCTGGAATACTGGGTGGATTATGATCCCAGGAGAGAAAGGCCCGGCCTTATCGGAATGAAGATGCCGGATAATTATATCGTGGAAATGTTCTGCGACCGCATAGCCGCCAGCAAGATCTACCAGGGCGATGCCTACACCGACCGGTCGGCGCTGGATTATTATAACCAGGGCAGAGGAAAAGTCCTGCTCCATCCCTACACTGCGGAAAAGCTGGAGCTTCTTCTCAAAAAGCTGGCAGAAGAAGGGGAGGGCGCAGCATTTCGATATGCCCGAAAATACGTGAGAGCTTATCGGTGGTACCGGATACGGCACTTGCTTTAAAGACCAGCGGCGTATTTGATACCATGACGTGAGAAAAGAGAAGGTAATTCTATGAGCGACAGCTTCGAGACCAAAGCAAAAATACAAAAGGATGACACCGGAAATGCCCATATTCCGTTCACGCACCTGCATGTGCATACGGAGTACAGTCTTCTGGACGGATCGGCGAAGATCAAGCCCCTGGCAAAACGTGCGAAGGAGCTGGGCTTTGATTCGCTGGCCATCACGGATCATGGCGTGATGTACGGTGCCATTGATTTTTATAAGGCCTGCAAGGCGGAGGGGATCAAGCCTATCATCGGCTGCGAGGTTTATGTGGCGCCCAACTCCCGGTTTGACCGGGAGGCGTCGAGAGATGACGACAGGTATTATCATCTGATCCTCCTTGCGGAAAATGATCAGGGATACCGGAATCTCTGCAAGATCGTATCCATTGGGTTCACCGAGGGCTTTTATTATAAGCCGAGGGTGGATCACAGTGTGCTGGAAAAATATCATGGAGGCCTGATCTGCCTGTCTGCCTGCCTGCAGGGCGAGGTGGCAGTGAACCTGCGCCGGGGGCTTTACGAAGAAGCGAAGAAGCAGGCCCTCTGGCACAGAGATATCTTTGGGCCGGAGAATTATTATCTGGAGATCCAGGATCATGGCCTGAGTGAGGATCAGCTGGTGAATCAGGGGGTGATGCGGCTCCACGAGGAGACCGGGATCCCCATGGTGTGCACCAACGATTCCCACTATATCTATGCTGAGGACTGGGAAGCCCATGATGTTTTGCTCTGCATCCAGACCAACCGGAAAGTGCAGGAGGAGAACCGCATGCGCTACACCGGCGGTCAGTATTACCTGAAGAGTGCGGAGGAGATGGCCGCCCTCTTTCCCTATGCCCCGGAGGCCCTGGCGAATACAAAGAAGATCGCCGACCGCTGTAATGTAAATATCGTTTTCGGTGAATATAAGATCCCGCGGTTTGACGTGCCGGAGGGCTATACCTCCGAGAGCTATCTCCGGGAGCTTTGCGAGAAGGGACTGGCAGAGCGTTATGATCCGGTTACGCCGGAGCTTCGGGAACGGATGGAGCATGAGCTTTCCGTCATAACCAGCATGGGCTTCGTGGATTATTTCCTGATCGTCTGGGATTTCATCCGTTACGCCCGATCCATCGGTATCACCGTGGGACCGGGACGCGGCTCCGCTGCGGGCAGCGTGGTTTCCTATTCCCTCCATATCACCAACATAGATCCGATCCGTTATGATCTTCTGTTTGAGCGGTTCCTGAATCCGGAGCGTGTTACCATGCCGGATATCGACGTGGACTTCGCGGACGAGCGCCGGCAGGAGGTGATCGATTACGTTACCAGGAAATACGGGGAGGAACAGGTCTGCCAGATCGTGACCTTCGGAACCCTGGCGGCGAGAAACTGTATCCGGGATGTGGGGCGCGCCCTGGATATCCCCTACAAGACCTGTGACATGGTGGCAAAGTCCATCCCCATGGAGATCGGCATGACCATCGAGAAGGCGTTATCCGCCAGTCCGGATTTCCGTAAAATGTACAGTGAGGACGCAGATGTGCATTATCTGGTGGACATGGCAAAGCAGCTGGAGGGTCTCCCCCGGCATGCATCCATGCACGCCGCCGGCGTGGTGATCGGCCGTGAACCGATTGTGGATTTCGTGCCCCTTTGCAAGAACAGTGACGCGGTGACCGCGCAATACAACATGACTACCATCGAAGAGCTGGGACTCCTGAAAATGGATTTCCTGGGCCTTCGTACCCTTACCGTGATCCAGAATGCCGTTCGCAGCGTAAAGGAACGTCTGGGAAAGGACATTGATATCGATCACATCAATATGGATGATCCCAATGTATTTGCCCTGATCTCGGAGGGCAAGACAGAAGGCGTGTTCCAGCTGGAGAGCAGCGGCATGCGTTCCTTCATGCGGGAACTCCGCCCCAACAATCTGGAAGAGATCATCGCCGGGATCTCCCTGTACCGCCCGGGCCCCATGGATTTTATCCCCCAGTATGTGGCGGCAAAATCCAATCCCTCGGGAGTGACCTACGAGACGCCGGAGCTGGAGGAGATCCTGAAGCCGACCTACGGCTGTATCGTATACCAGGAACAGGTTATGCAGATTGTAATGAAGCTGGCCGGGTATTCCCTGGGCCGCTCGGATCTGGTGCGCCGTGCCATGTCCAAGAAGAAGAAGGAGGTCATGGAGAAGGAGCGGGAGTACTTCGTTCACGGTAACCGGGAGCTGGGGGTTCCGGGCTGTGTAGCCAACGGCGTGAATGAGAAGATCGCCAACCGGATCTTTGACGAGATGGCGGCCTTCGCCAGCTATGCATTTAACAAATCCCATGCGGCAGCCTATACCGTGGTGACTTATCAGACGGCTTACCTGAAGACCTATTATCCTCTGGATTATATGGCGGCCCTTCTTACCTCGGTCCGTGCAAATGCACCGAAGCTGGCCAACTACATAGAAGCAGTGAAGCGTATGGGCATCAAGATGCTCCCGCCGGATGTGAATAAGGGTCGCGGAAGCTTCTCTGTTGACGGGGACGGGATTCGTTACGGTCTGTCCGCCATCCGGTCCATCGGCGACGGCGTGGTGGAGGAACTTCTCGAAGAACGGGAGAATAACGGCAGCTATAAGGATCTGGCGGATTTCGCCCGCAGACTGTCCGGGAAGGTCACCAACAAGCGCTGTATCGAAAGCTTTATCTTCTCCGGAGCATTTGACTGCTTCGGGAAGAACCGAAGACAGCTGAACCTGGTGTATCCGGATATCCTGGATCAGGTGAATGACGAGAAGAAAAAGAGCATGACCGGACAGATGTCCCTGATGGAGTTCCTGGGAGAAGAGGAGCAGCATAAGTCGGATATCGCCTATCCGAACCTGCCGGAATTCCCCAAGGAGGAACTATTGGAGCAGGAGAAGAAGATCCTGGGCATCTACGTCAGCGGTCATCCGCTGGATGCCTATGCGGAAATGATCGACCGGTACGCCACCGCCAGTACCCTGGATTTTATCCCCGAGGAAGAAACCGGGGAAATGAATGCACAGGATAAGCAGTATTATTCCATGTGCGGAATGGTGGAGCAGATCAATGTGAAGCTTACCAGAAACAATGATCCCATGGCCTTTATCACGATGGAGGATATGTTCGGCCAGATCGAGGTGGTGGTCTTCCCGAAGGTGTTCGATGTATGCCGGGGGTTCCTGGAGAAGAACCGGGGGATCCTTGTGCGGGGGCGGGCATCCATTTCCGAGGAGGAAGGGAAGATCCTGGCGGATGAGATCATAAGCTTCGACCGATTGCAGCGGGAATATGAGGAAGAGAAGCAGGAGGTCTGGATCCTGGTGCAGAATCATGAGGCCTTCCAGGAGATCCGTTCCCAGCTGATCGGGATCCTCAGGGAAAACCCGGGAAAGAGCCGGGTATTTGTTCAGCTTAAGGAAGAGAAGCAGGGAGTTGCCATGCGGGATACCGTATGCCCGGATGATATCCTTCTTTCCGCCCTGAAGCTGGAATACGGAAATGATAAGGTTATCGTAAGGGAAGGCAGGAGAAGATGATCACGTCGAAGACCAATGACCGGATCAAATATATCGAGAAGCTGAAAACGAAAGCCTCCTTCCGGCGGGAAGAGCAGTGCTTCATCGTGGAGGGGATCCGGATGATCCGGGAGGTCCCCAAAGCATGGAGAAGGGAGCTGTTTCTGACAGAGAAGGCGGCTAACGACTATCCCGAGCTGATGGGCTGGTGCGGCAGTGTGGAGCTGGTTTCCGAACCGGTGATGGAGAAGCTTGCGGATACGAAGACCCCCCAGGGGATGCTGGCGGTGGTTTCCATGGGAGATAGCCCCGTAAACCCCGGACATACCCTGATCTTTGTGCTGGACGGGGTTCAGGATCCGGGAAATGTGGGGACCATCCTTCGGACTGCGGAAGCCGTAGGGGCGGCAGAGGTGCTGCTTTCCCGGGATTCGGCGGATCCCTTCAGTCCCAAGACGGTCCGCAGCACCATGGGAGCCATCTTTCGGGTGCCGGTAAGAGTCGCAGAGGATCTGCCCTCGGCCGTGCGGGAGCTGAAGAACAAGTGGCCGGGAATAAAGGTCTGCGGCATGCACCTCGACGGCACCGGTCTGTACCGGGCAGATCTGTCCGGGCCGGTGGCGGTGCTGATCGGAAGCGAGGGGAACGGTCTTACGGAAGCAGTCTCCTCGGAAGCGGATACCCTGCTCAGGATCCCCATGGAGGGACAGGTGGAATCCCTGAACGCAGCCATCAGTGCGGCAGTCATGGGATATGAGGTGTACCGACAGCATAATTCTTTACATATTTAAAATTTTGTTTATGGGAAATACGCAGGTATTGGGTATAATAGGTTTATAGAGTGCAAACTTAAGATTATGGGATCGAGGTGACCGACTATGTATCAGAAATCAGACCTTTCAGAATGCGAAACCGTAACAATGCGCTGTGTGTGGAATCTGGGCGAAGAAGCAACCGCCTACAATGTGATCAATATGCTGGCAGACGACTACGGCATGGTTTACAAGGAAACAACGGTATATACCTTCCTGACAAAGCTTAAGGAGAAGGGCTATGTGGATACCGTGAGGAACGGCGTGACCTACTATGTCCCGCTGGTCTCGGAGGAAGAATACTTAAAGAGGATGGCCAAGAAATATCTGAATTTCTGGTTCCATGGAAATGTGGCAGCGGCCGTTTGCGAGGTGATCGAAGGGGAGAAGCTCTCCAAGAAGGATCTGAAGCAGATCCGCTCGGCGCTGCGTGAGGAAGTAAAAAAAGCATCTGAATAAAAGAGAAACAAATAATACATTGACACTGCTTTGTGTCAATGCTATAATCACACAAGATTATTGGTAGAGGCGCGGTGATCATGAGTCACACATCTTAAGGTTCTGACAGCCGTTTTAAGGATGTGTAAAAGGGAAAACCGCCGAAGTGGAGCATAGGTCAGAGATGCTTTGCTGGGGCTGGAGTGAATAACTTCAGGACTGTCACCGGTTGTAGGATCGGTGGAGTGCTACTTGAGATAAAACATAATTGATCTTTTTGGGATCTT
>ODAJ012107268.1_pt1 | contig 19143 bp, 17 predicted proteins | sample 1539241 | NCBI WGS metagenome assembly ODAJ01 (sample SAMN02144231, study PRJEB22623) | gut metagenome | biome: sheep rumen | host: Ovis aries | place: New Zealand | reverse complement strand
CAAGCCGCGGGTTGTGCGGTGTTGCCTATACTTATCCATATTATCGGATATGCCGCCGAGACTCGCCGGCTCGGGCGTTTGTTTTTGACAGCGGGGCACGGCTTGACAGGGCAGTGATAATCTGATATAATATATTTGGAAAATCTGTTATTTTTTTACTAATGTAAAATAAAGCGATACTGACTTGCCCGGCGGCAGCATTCCGGCAGTCTACACTATTTTTAGGAGGAGATATCATGAAAAAAGCTCTGGCAATGTTACTGGCTATCACTCTTACAGCAGCTCTTGCAGGCTGCGGAAAGAAGGATGAATCATCATCGAAGACCGACACGGCTGCACAGACTGCGACTGTCACTGAAGCCGATCAGCAGAAGGATTCCGATGCCGGTCAGCAGTCAACGGCTGCCGGGACTACCGCGCCCGCTGCCACCGAAGCCCCGCAGAGCTCTGAGACACCCGATGAGTCATCTGCTGCCGATACGATACTTGGCCCTCTGGAGCCAGGAAAGCTGTTCATTTTCCCGCTTGAGGAAGGAGAAGAACAGGTGATCCGCAATGTGCGGCTGGCAGGAAATCAGGTAGGCTCGGCAGAATTCAACGCTGTAGACCCGTCCGAACGTGTACGCTGTATCTTTAATCTTAATGAATGGGTCGATATATACCCCGACACTGATGCCGAGAGCGGACTGCAATGCTGGGTATTCAGACACAAGGATGACCCCGCTTTCTACCGCGACAATCCGATCTCGGATGAGACAGAGGGCTATGTTCAGTCGCTTGACCTTAATAAAGACCCCGATGATGAAAAGGCAAGCTGGGGCTCGTTCTATGTTTTCAAAGAAGAAAATGAGCCGGGGCTGTATGATCTTGTTTTCACCTGTAACGGAAAGCCTGTAGGAGCGCTCCTTACAAAATTCTACAATGAAATAGAGCTTGACGATAAGAGCGACGAAGAGCTTGAAGAGCTTATGAAAGGGATACTTTCATAACCGTTCCCGACAAGGATCGGCAGCTTCGATCCACAGCCCGTAAACATAACGTTTGCGGGCTTTTTTGTGTCTTGGATAAACATCTGCCTCCTTTTTGCTCCGGTTTCTGAGAAAGCCTTGATTTTCATATCTTTGTATTTTGGCATTATTCTGTATTGACCGTGTCTGCGGATATTGATATAATAATAATGTAAGTGATCGGCATCGTCTGTAAAGAGGTGTATTGCAATGAAAAAACTTAATATTTTATTCTCTCTGGCTCTGTCAGCCGTTTTGGCTCTTTCCTCCTGCGATGACAGCAGCAGTTCGTCACAGGTCAGCAACACGGAAGATCCCCCGGTCAGGGCGGAGTATGTTTCCGAATGGAGCTTCGGGCAGACGGCTATGGGCGGAGGCGGTTATGTCCCCGGAATATTCGCGACCCCGACAGACGGGCTTTATTATGCAAGAACAGATGTTGGCGGCGCATACCGTTACGACACGGAAAGCAAGCGCTGGGAAACTGTCAGCGCCTGGATCGGCAGAGAGGACAAGGGCTATATGGGCGTTGACGGCCTTGCCTTTGACAGCAAGGACCCGAAAAGGCTCTTTTTGCTGGCCGGAACAGAATACTTCAACAACGGCAAGACCGCTGTGCTGATATCGTCTGACGGAGGAAGCAGCTTTGAGACCGTTGAAGTCAGCGACCTTATCAGAGTCCACGGTAACGGCACAGGCAGAGGGAACGGTGAGAGGATCGCAGTTGACCCTTCCGACGGAAATGTGATATACGCCGGCGGCAGGACCGGCGGTATTATCCGGTCAGAGGACGGCGGAAAGACCTGGTCAAAAACAGGCTTTGCAGTAGAAAAAACAGCTAACGGTAACGGTGTATGCGCCATCGCGGTCAGCAGCAGCGGCCGTGTTTATGCCGCTGTTTCGCGCAAGGCTGACAAGAACATATATTATTCCGATGACAAGGGCAGCACCTGGGCAGCCGCAGAAGGTCTGCCGGAGGATATGATGCCTCAGCGGCTCAGGCTTGACAGCAAAGATACCCTCTACATCACCTACGGTGCAGATGAGGGCCCTTCGGGCGACAACTCAAAGGGCGGTATATACACTCTCTCCGCAGAACTCACCGTTGCGGATATCTCCCCCGCAAACGGCTCAAAACGCATTGGCGATGTAGTATTTGACCCCGCTGACCCAAGCAAGCTCGCCGCCTGCACCGAGGGTGTCTGGTCGGCACAGCCCAACGGCTCATACGGCGATGAATTCTACCGCTCCGCAGACGGCGGCAAGACCTGGGAGTGCATAAACGATAGTATGACTATGGACATTCCTGAGGAATGCTGGGTAAATGGCAAGGCTATCCACTGGTGCAGCTCGATGATGCTGGACCCTTTCCGCCCCGGAACGGTCATGGTAGTTTCCGGAAACGGCATTTTCAGATGCGACAACTATTTTGACAGCACCCCCTCCTTTACCTTCTTCTCCGACGGGCTGGAGGAAACTGTCCCCCTTGAATGTATCAGCCTGCCTGACGGGGAGATCATCACAGCGATCGGAGATTATGACGGCTTTGAGCAGAAGGATGTCCACACCCGCGGCCGCCAGCACACCAAGCAGATAGGCACGACCACAGATATCTCTGTCGCAGACCAGGCTCCCGATATCAGAGTAAAGGTCGGAGACAAAAAGGGCGAGCCCAATTTCCTTTATACCGAAGACGGCGGAGACAGTTGGAGCTTTGTCACGCCCCCTTCGCAGCTTGCAGCAGGCGGCAGAGCTGTGCTTACGGCAGACGGCAAAAATCTGATCTGGAGCTGCAATGAGGTCTCAGAGGCATATATCTCGGAAGACAAAGGCAAGAGCTGGACACACATCAGCGGTATCTACGGAGGCTACGATCTCCTTGCTGACCCTACGGATCCTCAGACTGTCTATGCCTACGGCTCGGGAGGGCTTATGGTAAGCAGCGACGGCGGAAAGAATTTCAAGGACTCAGGCTTTTTCATCTATTCAGGCTGCCGCCTGACCGCTGACCCGAAAACCGGGACGGTATATATCCCCTGCGGCGACAACGGGCTGTTTGCGGTATCCTGCAAGGGCACTTCCACAGAAAAGCTGAAAAATGTCGCGATATGCAGAGCGATCGGCACAGGCAAAGGCAGGAATGAGGATTCACCGCAGGCTCTCTATATCTTCGGAAAGCCCTCAGCCGAAGACCCGGAGGGGATCTATCTTTCCGAGGACAGCGGCGCCACATGGGCCCGTGTAGACGACGATGCTCACCGGTTCGGCGGCCTGGATAACGGAGGCTTCCTTACAGGCGATCAGAGCAGCTTCGGCAGATGCTATTTCGGGACAGTCGGCCTGGGGCTGGCATACTGCGAGATAAAAGCATAAAAATTCCGCATATCCCCTCACCGCAGGCGGGAGGATATGCGGTTTTGTTTTCCGGCATAAGTCAGAAGCGGCACCTTTTGACCCGAAGCTATATCTTTTCCCTGTATTCACTGGGAGTCAGGCCTGTCCGCTGTTTGAAGCGGTGCATAAAGCTTATCTCATTTTCATATCCGCAGATCGATGCTATCTCCTTGACCGAGAGCGCAGTGGAACCGAGGTAGTACTGGGCTGTCTTTATTTTTGCGACAAGAAGATCCTCATAGCAGCTTATCCCGAACTGCTCACGATAGAGCTGCTGAAAATGCGAAGGGCTAAGGCTCACCTCCTGCGCCATCTGCGAGACAGAATGGAACCTCCCGGCATTTGACCACATCTCCGCCCGTAGCTCTGCAAGCGAAGAGGAATGAAAGCTCCCCTGCCTTACGGAGACTCTGTCATTCTGCTCGGAGAGAGTCATCAGCAGGAGCCTTATCGTAAGATGGATAAGCTCGCCTCTGGAGCTGCCCGCAGACATATTCTCCCGGCTGACAAGCCTCAGCAGCTCTTCAGCGCCGTGTATATCATCCGGCATCAGCAGCTTGTCTGAACGGATGCCCCTGAGATCATCATCCGATGTGCAGCCGAAGTGCATGAAATGGTTGACATAGCTGCCGCAGAGAGCGCAGTAATGCTGCTTATGCCCTTCGGAAAATATAACTGCGCTGTCGGCAGGGGCAGTGATCTCCGTATCCTCAAGAGTAAGGAGCGCATCGGTCTTGAAAATAATCAGCAGGCAGTCTCCGGAGCCCTCCGGCCTGTCTATCATAAAATCCCCCGGATGAGAGAAATTTATACCCATAGTATGAAGCTCGAACACTGCTGCCACTTCCTTTTATATCGTAGGATAAGTAAGTATAACAGTATTATAAAACATTGAATTTGATTTGTCAATATGCTATATTCTATCAACAAGGGGCAGCAGCGCACACACAGATGTCAATCCGTATGCTGTTCCAAAAGGGCGGCAGAAGGACCGAAAACGATACGGAGGTACAATAGCTATGAGCATTATCAGAGAAACAGATAACGGACTGACCTACAGTATCCGTGACGAGCTTCTGTGTATAGGAGCCTACGGCGAGGACTGCATCCGCGTAAGATCTACCCGGAACTCCACCCTTTCAGATGAAAAGTGGACGCTGCTGGACACCGAGGAATGTGCTTCAAAGGAGAATTACTACCGCTTCGGTATCAGAACATTCTGGCTTGATGAAAGGTGCTTTCGGATCTGGTTAAGCTGCGCGAACGCTTGAAGCATTATATAACCGAAAGCGCCTGTCAGACTTCAAGGACAGGAGAGCCGATATTGACGAATTCATTGCGTTTGTAAAAGATAAAGCACAAGTCCTTAATGCATTTTATTGATGAGCACAGCTTATCATTTGTAATTATCGCCAAATAAGCATTCTCCGAATTGTGCAAAACGGAGAACAGCACTCTTCCCGATGAGTTTTGCAAAGAATTTGCAAAGGTCAGAATGGTATACTGAGGTCAAAGAAAAGGAAAGGAGAGATGCTGACCGTTCCCGGAGCCGATGCCCGGCATAGCTTGGCAGCAATAATAAAAAGAAAAGGAGAAATCAAAAATGAACACAGAAGAAATGGATATCGAACTGGAAATGTGGATACTCACAGGAGTTTGCTGAGGCCGTAAGCCGGCAGAAACGACCGAGATCAGAGGCTTATCCGGGCAGCTCTCAGCAGATCCCATTATTGCATAAAAGATCATAAAGCCCCGCTGCTCAGCCGGGGCAATGATATAAAAACGGGTATTCCCCCGCGGAGGGAATACCCGTTTTGCATACCGGGAAATGATACCGCCGTCTTTCGGTCTTATGAAGACGCAGAGGGCGGTATAGATGCAATTTGTCTCCTTAGTACTAATTGACACAAGAGTCAGGATATGATATAATTCACATATAAATTTTGCTGATCGGAGATGAGGGATTTGAGCGAAAATACGAAGCATATAATCGAAGTCAAAGGGCTTGATATCAGCTTCCGGCTGCCGACAGGCAATGTCCACGCCATAAGAGGTCTGGATTTCAGCCTGGACGAGAACGAAGTCCTGGCGCTGGTCGGTGAATCAGGCAGCGGAAAAAGTGTCGGGGTAAAGGCTGTAATGGGGATACTCCCGGAGAACGCTGTCATAGAATCCGGAGAGATACTCTTCAACGACGGCGAGGAGACCATCGACCTGCTGAAAATGAAAGAAGCAGCCCGCCGCAAGACTATAAACGGGACAAAGATCGCTATGGTCTTTCAGGACCCGATGACCTCCCTTAATCCGACTATGTCGATAGGCGCCCAGCTCATAACAGCGCTGCGCTCCCACAGCGATATACATAAAAAGGGCGCATACGCCAGAGGAGTCGAGCTGCTGCGCGAGGTCGGTATTACAGACCCGGAACGGACTATGGATCAGTATCCGCACCAGCTCTCCGGAGGTATGCGCCAGAGAGTCGTCATCGCCATCGCACTTTCTCAGAGCCCGAAGCTGCTGATCTGCGATGAGCCTACCACTGCTCTCGACGTTACTATCCAGGAAAGAATACTTGAACTGCTGCAAAGCATACAGCGCTCCAGAGGCCTCTCGATGATCTTTATCACCCATAATCTCGGAGTCGTTTCAAAGATCGCCGATAAGGTCGCTGTAATGTATGCCGGAAAGATCATAGAAAAAGGAACTGTCTTTGATATATTCTATGACCCGAGACATCCTTATACCTGGGGGCTGCTCAGCGCTGTTCCCGAGCTGTCAGACAAGAAGGGCGAGCTCTATTCTATCCCCGGCACCCCGCCCGACCTCTCAAAGGAGATCGTCGGAGATGCCTTTGCTCCCCGCAACCCTTATGCGCTGGCTGTGGATTTCAAGGCGGAGCCGCCTCTGTTCAAGCTCTCCAAGACGCATTATGCCGCCACATGGCTGGCTGACCCCCGCGCTCCGAAAACAGAAATGCCAAAGGAGCTGGCTGATAAGATACAAAGAATGAAGCAGGAGGCGAAGGATTATGCCGAAAGCTGAAAAGAACAGTACTTCTCCGGGAGCTCCCCTGCTCTCGGTAAACGACCTCTGTATGTATTTCGATGCCGGCGGAAGGCGTATCAAAGCCTCGGAACATATCAGCTTCGATATCCGCGAAGGCGAGACCTTCGGGCTTGTCGGTGAATCCGGCAGCGGCAAATCGACTATCGGCAAATGTATAATCGGGCTCAACCGAGCGACCAGCGGCAGCATAACCTTCCGCGGACAGGAGCTTACAGGCATAAAGAGCCGGAAGGAATACATCGAAAAGACCAAAGGGATACAGATGATCTTTCAGGACCCCATGTCTTCCCTCAACCCCAAAAAACAGGTCGGGCAGATACTCCGCGAAGCGCTGACGATACAAGGTGTCGGAAAAGGCCGCGCCGAGCGGGACAAGCTGGTAACCGATGCCCTTACCAGAGTCGGCATACCACCGGAATACGGCACAAGATATCCCTCCGGCTTCTCGGGAGGCCAGAGGCAGCGTATCGGCATCGCCAGAGCTCTGGTGGGGAACCCGCAGCTCATCATCGCAGACGAATGTATCGCTGCGCTGGACGCTTCGGTGCAGGCTCAGATAGTCAATATGCTCCACAGCATCAAGAAAGAGACAGGCACCTCCCTGCTGTTTATCTCTCACGACCTCTCCATGGTTCGGTTCCTCTCCGACAGGATAGGAGTCCTGCATCTCGGATACCTTCTGGAGATCGGGACCTCGGAAGAGATCTTCACAAACCCTGTCCACCCCTACACAAGAGGCCTGCTGGCGGCGATCCCGAGAATGAACCCCGTTGTTCCCTCCCTGCGGACAGACAGATATGACCCCGAAAGCTCGGGAATAGATTACGCTCTCGGGAGCTGGCATAGTATCTCCGAGACCCACAGTGTCCTCTGCACCGACCCTGAGTTTGAGCAATGGACCAAGGAAGGAGGGGAAGAGCAGTGAGAATGCTGAGAAAATCTATTGTCCTTTGCATCCTCTACACCTTTGCCGCAATGCTGATGACAAGCTGCGGCCAGAACGATGCAGATAAGCTGGTGGAGCTGAACTACTGTATCAGCACCGCCCCCTCAACAATAGACCCGCAGCTGGTATCAGACACAGGGTCGGCAGGTGTCGTTGTGTTTTTTGTCTCGACCCTTTACGAATATAACAGCGAAAGAGAGCTTGTGCCAGGTCTCGCAGAGAGCTGCGAGGTCTCTGAGGACGGCCTTACTGTGACCTACCATCTCAGAGATGGCCTCAAATGGAGCAACGGCCAGCCCCTTACCGCAGACGATTTTGTGTTCGGATTCCAGAGGCTCGCCGATCCGCAGACAAAAAGCAATTCGGTCTATCTTATGACGGATTGCTGCTATATCCGCAACTCCATGAAGATCTCAACAGGCGATCTCCCTGTCAGCGAGCTGGGAGTCTCCGCTCCGGACAGCCTGACCTTTATCGTTGAGCTGGAGCAGCCCTGCCCGTATATCAATTCTATCTTATCCCTTGCGGCCTTCGCACCGTGCAGCAGGGACTTCTTCAATTCCTGCGGCAGCAGCTATGGCGACAGCTTTGAAACAATGCTGAGCTGCGGCCCATATATCCTTGACCGCTATGACCCCCTGCCTACACAGATACATCTGAAAAGGAACCCCTATTACTACCGCGATCACAGCCATGCTCCCGACGGAATCAACCTTCAGGTAGTCGGTGATATGCAGCAGGCCATAATGTGCTATGAATCCGGGATGCTGGATATTCTCCAGATAGGCGGAGAGATCGCAGATCTGGCCAGCGGCGACCCCCATCTCCAGCGCTATTCCACCGCCCAGGTCTATAAGATAGAAATAGATCACAGAAATAAATACCTTTCCAACAAGAATATCCGCATAGCGATCTCCAAAAGCATAGACCGGGCAAGCATCGCGAAAAATGTTATCCGGAACGGATATGTAGCCATGACAAGAGTCATACCGCAGGACTTCTATACCGAGACCGACGGAAAAGATTTCGCTGAGGATGTCTCCCTCTATGACGACACCGTTGGCTACGATAAAGCAAAAGCCTCCGAATATTGGGCTCATGGGCTTCGCGAGCTGGGTGTGAGCAGCGTTGACCTGGAGTTTTACTGCAGCTCCTCCCAGACCAAGATCGCAGAGGCTATAACTCAGCAGCTCGAAGATAATCTTTCAGGGCTCAGCATAACGCTGTATCCCCTTCCGGATAAAGAATGGCTGCGGAGAATGACTGTCGGAGATGATTACGATCTCATACTCTCATCCTGGGTAGCCGATTACACCGACCCGACCGCCCTCTTCTATAGCTGCTACGGCACAGGCACTAACGCACAGTATTGCGGCAGCGAGTTCGCCGAACTCGTTAACAAGTGCCTGAACGCCAAAGGCGCTGAGCGGGACGAAATGCTGCATAAGGCCGAAGAGATACTGATGGATGATATCGCACTTATCCCGCTCTTCGGCGGACAAGCTACTTATATCTTTGCTGACGGTGTCTCCGGATTCCAGGTTTCACCTACCGGAGCGCAGACAGTTATAACCGGTATCAGGAAGGAGTTGAAATGATGGGAAAGTATTTAAGAAAAAGGATACTGATTTCCGTTGCCATACTCTTCCTTATCCTGCTGATTCTCTTCCTGCTGCTCCAGTTCATGCCCGGATCTCCGTTCAACGATGCCAAGCTGACCCCGGAGCAGTCTGAGGCACTCAAAAAGAGCTACGGCCTCGATAAGCCCGTCATTATCCAGTTCTTCCGGTATGTCGGGAATATGCTGCGGGGCGATCTGGGAGTAAGCTATTCTATCTCTCCAAACACCCCGATAACCACCCTTCTTGCCAACCGCTTCCCGGTGACTATAAGGATAGGCTTTATGAGCCTGATCTTAGGAACGGTCATCGGTGTCATCCTCGGTCTGGTAACAGCATTTTTCAAGAGCAGGATCTTGAAAGGCATCTATTCTGTCCTGACCCTGCTGGGTATAGCCGTTCCCTCATATCTGTTTGCTGTGTTCCTCTCCTGGACACTGGGTTACAAGGCAAAGCTCTTCCCTCTGCTCTATGATTTCCGTTCACCGCTCTATTCCTCGGTAATGCCTGTAATGGCTCTCAGCTTCATCGTTATGGCCGTTATCGCAAGATTTACCAAATCTGAGGCAGAGGATGTCCTGCGGTCGGATTACGTCATGCTGGCCAGATGCACAGGTATGAGCAGCCGGACGATCATTGTCAAGTATATCCTCCGCAATTCTCTTATCCCGGTCATAACAGTAATGGCGGGGCTGCTGGTAGGGCTGCTGACAGGCTCTCTCGTCATCGAGAAGATGTATGCTGTCCCCGGCATTGGAGAGCTGCTGACAAATGCCATAAGCAGCAACGATTACAATGTGGTCATCGCACTGAGCTTTGTCTACTCGGCGCTGTATATCGTAGTTATGCTGATACTCGACATAATCTACTGCATAGTCGATCCGAGAGTCCGTCTCGGCGGAAAAGCTGAATGAAAGGAGCGGAGCAAATGACTGATACTGCAAAATATATACCGAAAGACGAAGATTTTGTCCCCGCACCGCCGGAGCTCCGTGAGACCGTCAAGAGCGAAACTGTCAGAGGAGCCAAGGGCGATATGCGCAGGCGCTTCTTTGCACAGAAGTCGGCTGTCGCGGGAGTCGTGATACTGGCTCTGCTGACGCTGATGGCTATCATCGGCCCATATATCTCCGGGCACGACTACAATGAACAATCTCTCGAAAGAGCCAATCTCGCTCCGAGAGTTCCGGGGCTTGCCTCGGCAGGTGTCCTTGACGGCTCGGAAAAGCTCCATAAGACTAACGGCAGCGAAACGATCAACCTTTACGAGGAACTGGGGATAACCGACGAATATTACATATTCGGGACAGACAGCCTCGGCAGAGATATGTTCTCCCGGGCATTCATGGGGCTGCGAATATCTCTTGTCATCGCAGCTATAGCGACAGCCATCAACCTTATCATAGGAATGAACTACGGTATCATCTCCGGCTATTTCGGCGGCATGACAGATATACTTATGCAGAGGGCGATAGACATAGTCGGAAGTATCCCGACACTGGTAGTCGTTACTCTGCTGATGCTGGTGCTGAAACCGGGCATGGGCTCGATCATACTGGCTCTTATGCTTTCCGGCTGGATAGAGATGAGCCGTATATCCAGAGCTGAAGTGCTCAAAGTCAAGGAGCTGGAATATGTCCAGGCCGCCAGAACACTCGGCGCTGGTCACAGACATATCATCTTCAGAGAGATCGTTCCGAACATAACAGGCAAGCTGATAACTCAGATCATGCTGAGCATACCTGCTGCTGTATTCCTTGAAGCATTCCTCAGCTTTGTCGGCATCGGTCTGCCGGCGGGGAGCTGCTCTCTCGGGACTCTCCTCACTGACGGGTTCCAGAACGTCCTGCTGCACCCCTACAAGCTGCTGCCCTCAGCGATCCTGATGATACTGCTCATGGTAGGCTGCCACCTGGTAGCTGAAGGCCTTAAAAAGGCTTCGGAATAAGACAGTATAAAACACAGAACGGGTATTCCTCCAGCCGGAGGGATACCCGTTTTTTGCAAGCAAAAAAACAAGCGCCGGAGACGCAGATGCGCCCGGCGCTGAAAAATATCACCAGATCTGTGCGGAGTAGTTCGGAGCTTCTTTTGTGATGTAGATATCGTGAGGATGAGATTCCTTCAATCCTGCTCCGGTTATGCGGACGAACTTTGCCTTCTCGCCCAGCTCAGGGATGTTATGGCAGCCGCAGTAGCCCATACCTGCGCGGATACCGCCGACGAGCTGGAAGATAGTGTCAGATACGGGGCCCTTGAAAGCAACACGGCCTTCTACGCCTTCCGGCACCAGCTTCTTGGAGTTGGTCTGGAAATATCTGTCCTTGGAGCCCTTGGCCATAGCAGCCATAGAGCCCATGCCTCTGTATACCTTGAACTGTCTGCCCTGATAGATCTCCATCTCTCCGGGGGCTTCCTCGCAGCCTGCCAGCAGCGAGCCCAGCATTACAACACTGGCGCCTGCTGCAAGAGCCTTTACGATGTCTCCGGAATACTTGATGCCGCCGTCAGCGATAACGGGGATACCGTACTTGGCGCAGGCGCAGGCAGCGTCGTAAACGGCTGTGATCTGCGGAACGCCGATACCGGCAACGACTCTTGTGGTACAGATCGACCCGGGGCCTATGCCGACCTTGATAGCATCGGCGCCCGCCTCGCAGAGAGCGACAGCAGCTTCGGCTGTAGCGACATTTCCCGCGATAACGGGGATGTCGGGGAACGCAGCCTTGACTTTTTTAAGGGTGTCGATAACGTTCTTGGAGTGACCGTGTGCGGAATCGAGAGCGAGGATATCTACCTGCGCTTCGATAAGAGCCGCAGCTCTGTCGAGAACATCAGCGGTCATACCGATAGTAGCGCCGCAGAGCAGCCTGCCCTTTTTATCTCTTGCGGAGTTGGGGTACTGAACAGCTTTTTCGATGTCCTTGATAGTGATGAGGCCGCGAAGGATGCCCTCGTTATCGACCAGTGGGAGCTTTTCGATCTTGTGCTTCATCAGGATCTTCTTGGCGCCGGCAAGGTCTGTATCAACGGGAGCTGTAACGAGATCGTCTTTGGTCATAACATCGGCGATCCTGATATTGAAATCGGTTATGAAACGGAGGTCGCGGTTGGTAAGGATGCCTTCGAGCTTGCCATTGTCGTCAACGATAGGAACACCTGAGATCTTGTATTTTCCCATGAGCTTGTCCGCATCGGCAACGGTCTTGTCGGCTGTCAGAGAGAAGGGATTTACGATGACTCCGTTCTCGGAGCGCTTTACCTTGTCTACCTCATCAGCCTGCTGAGCGATGGGCATATTCTTATGGATGATACCGATACCGCCCTCTCTGGCGATAGCGATAGCCATTTTAGACTCGGTAACAGTATCCATAGCCGAGGTCATTATCGGCGTATTGAGAACGATGTCACGAGTCAGGTTGGTGTGGATGTCTACCATATCGGGTGTGCAGTCGCTCTCCCCGGGTATGAGCAGAACATCGTCGAACGTAAGGCCTTCCTTTCCGAACTTGTTTTGGATGTTTGTGTCCAGCATAGCATTTACCTCCCGTTTCATATTTGATTTTATTTGCTTATTATTCTAATAATTTTACTACATTTTTATATATCTGTCAAGCCGCAGCGATAAATAAAAATTAAACATTTTGTGTCTCTAAAAAAGACAATTTCATACCCGTCCCGACCGCCTCGGCTCGTTTCTTGACAAATTAAGCTTTGATTGTTAATAAACTGTGACTTCTCTGCATAATATACAAAAGTTTTTCAAGATTGTAGATAAATCTGTATATTTAGTTACAAATCGGTAACCTTGTTTACAAATTAGTTACAAGATAATTACACTGAGTTACCATTTTCATGCTATTATTTACAGCATAGGAGGTACTGTATGAGTAGTTACATTATAAAAGCAGCAGTAGGTGCTGTCGGTGCAGTCGGGCTGGCGCTCTGCTTCGGCTCGTCAAAGGCTGAGGCCGCAATACCCGCGTCGATAGCTACCGAAACAGGTTTTATCACATCCCTATCCACACAGGACTTGATTCCCGCTGCATCGGGTATCTCGGGGCTCCCCGCAGAAATGCCCGAATCATTCAAGGATCTTATCAAGAAGCTGGACGACTGCGCTCCCCCTGAGCCGAAGCTCTCGGTGGCACAGGTCTCGGGAGAGCATATCTCCCTCTCGCTGGATAATCTTTCAGATTACAACGACGGAACACTTTTCAGCGTCTATGTCAACGGCATTTTTGTTGAAACTGTCCCCATCGCAGAGATCTGGCAGGAGGAAACACTCTCTGTCCTCTGCTCTGGAGTCGAGTATCTTGAAGCCGAGACAGGCTATACCGTAGCGGTCAAGGCGCAGTACGGGCTCATGGATTCCATGGCTCAGATACCCGTCGAGACAGCTTCCGATTCATACTTCAAGCTGGACAGCGGCACTTTGGTCTATGCTCAGACTGACGACGGATTCTATCCCGCCTGCTTCACAGAGTATGTCAGCTCCGCTACCGGCGCCATTACCGATGAGAACGGCGATGCCCTCGCGGGAAGGCCGTCTAACGAAACAGCGGAATACATCGAGCTCCAGAGCGGAGACTACAACGGATTCTATGTAAAGACAACAGATATCGACAGAGTTTCGGAGGAAGATTCCAAGGAGATACTTGCCGAGGCCGAGGAAGCCAAAAAGCTGGCTGCCGAAGAAGCCAAGAAGCAGGCTGAGGAAGAGGCTGAAAGACAGAAGAAGATAGAAGCCGCAAGAAAGGCATCCGAAGCCAAGGCAGCAGCCGAGGCCAAGAAGAGAGCAGAAGAGGCCAAGAAAGCCGAGGAGGCTCAGAAGGCAGCTCAGCAGACAACTCCTGCCGCGCCCTCGACTCCGGCAGCGCCGTCTGAACCGGCAACTCCTGCGGCACCTGTAACGCCTTCAACTCCGACAACACCCACAACTCCCGTGTCCAATGACCGCGCTGCGAAGATCAAAGCGCTCTGCGACTATGCGAGAGGCTTTGCGGGCGGTACATATATCCTTAACGGAGCAAGCTACCGTGCCTGCGATTGCAGCGGCCTGACAATGCTGGCTTACCGCCATATCGGGATCGAGATCTCTCATTCGGTATATATGCAGGCTCAGGCAGGGCGCCTGGTATCTGTAAACGATATGCAGCCCGGAGATATCATCATCTGCAACAGCTACGGACACGCGATGCTCTATCTCGGAGACGGCTACCTCATCCACGCAATGAACTGGTATGACGGCATCCAGATCCAGAAAGCATCGACCGCAATGTATTATAACCCTGTAAACTGTGTAGTAAGGATACTTTAAGACCTGAAAAATGCGGAGAGCTTCTCCGCATTTTTTTATTTCCGGGGATCAGCAAAAAAATTTTCTATCAGCTATTGACAACTGCATACAAATGTGATATAATCATACTGTTATGAATAGCACTCAATAAACTCGGAGAAGTCGCCTAGCCCGGTTTATGGCGCACGACTGGAACTCGTGTATGGGTTGATAGCTCATCGAGGGTTCGAATCCCTCCTTCTCCGCCACTAAAGCCCGTAAATGCTTCATTTGCGGGTTTTTTTGTACCCTTTTTACTGTCCGATAATTTGTACTTTTGCTCTTGCTGAAAGAATTGTTCATCTGAAATGTTCATCACCAACTCTGTGATACTGTTTAATGTTCATCATTCATAATAATACAGAATGGGAGTAAGTGCTATTCTTCAAAGTGTAATTGTAAATTGTTTGTTAATCCAATTATCCGAAAACAGCATTACTGATGCGGTCTGGCAATTCTTGTTTAGCTAAAATACTGTCCGCATAAACATGGTCTGTTACCGCTGTAGAACTATGACCTAAAGATTGAGATAATGTTTTTATCGGTACATTCAGATCAATACAAAGCGTTGCGTAACTGTGCCTCAAATCATGAAATCTTACATCAGGTAAACCACACTTTTCTAACATCATTTTAAAAGCATGATAAAGTGTCTGAGGACTTAATACTTCTCCATTTTCCTTGCAACAAATCAAGTCATTATCCACATAGTCCTTGCCGAGTTTTTTCTTTTGAGAATCTATAAATTGTCTTTTTCGTCTTATACAGTTTTCAATCTCTGAATTGATAGCTAACACTCTGCAACTGCTTTCACTTTTCAAGCATTTTATACCATAATAAGTTTCATTACGCTTTTTGGTATCATCTCTAACAGTAGATACTTGTCTTTCAATCGAAATAGTATGTCTGTCAAAATCTACATCACCAAACTTCAATCCAAGAACTTCTCCTCTGCGCAAACCAAGCATAACAGCAATTGTTATCTCTGATTCGTATTTACTTCCTTTGGCATAAGATAATAAAATCTTCATTTGCTCCTTAGTAAGTATCTTACTTTTATACTTCGGTACTTTAGGCGGTTTGACCTTTAAACAAGGATTGTTCGCAATAAGATTATCATCAACTGCGGCATTTAACCCAATTTTCAAAACATTATGTACATACTTGACCGTCTTGGCACTTAATGACTTTTTATCCATAAGTGTCTTATAGAAATTTTGTATAAGTGTCGGACTGAGTTTTTTCAGCTGTACATCACCGATTTCGGGTATAATGTGTTTTTGAATTATTCCATTATAGCCATTAACAGTATTAGGCTGTAACTTCTTTTTATGCTCGCTAAACCAACCAATAAGATACTTATCAAGAGTGATTTCGCTCCCAACAAAGATTTGATTCAACTCGACCTTAGCTTTGTATATTTTTAAATCCTTTTCAGCTTCTTCCTTAGTAGCATATCCTCCTTTTCTTACCTGTTTTCTATGTCCGAACTCGTCCTTGACATAGTAAATAAATGTCCATGTGTTTCCTCTCAAATAAGGATTTCCTTGCTTCTGTCTTTTCATAACATAAACCTCCGTAAAGATATATGATATGAACAATTATAAAGCTATACATATTATACCATGATATTTGAGATTTGTCAAACATCGTGGTCGCTATATAGCCATTCATCAAAACTGCTTTTGATTATTCGATAGGAATCACCAATTTTTTTTACAGCAAAAGGAGGGCGGTTTTTGATAAAGCTATATGCAGAGTTCTTACTAATGTTTAGAATTGCTCTGACCTCTTCGACAGTGTAAACTGCTGGAATATCTTGTGTACTGTCTTTCATAATAATTGTTCCTTTCTATATTTATTTTAACTGCGGTGTATTATATCTGATACACCGCAGATGTCTCAAATTAAAAATCTTCAATCTGGCTTAACAGGTTATCATCATTGTTGTTATTATTGTTATTATTAGTTGCAGTAATGTACTCCTTTAAATTGAAGGAGTATTTTTTATCATTTATTGGTGTAGTGAGATATTTTTTGGAATCAATAAGCAAACGATCATAATCTGCATTTTTAATTATTTTACATACAGTATAATGCGACAATCCCGTTGACGAATCATACTCAGAAAAATTAAGGACATAGTTGAATCGACGAAACAACGCTTCCCTGAGTACATCGTCGGCCTCAATATGATACCACTTTGTGATAGAGATATTGCTACAAACAAAAATTGTATCGCCAATAAAGACTTTGTTGTTATATCGTGCATGAACACTGGTGTTGTTATGCGGATCTAATGCTTTAAGCAAATCCTCAATCTTGGTTTTTTCGTAGTTGTAATCGTCATAGCAGAAAATGTCTTGTCCAAAATAATCTTGCCACGCATCATTGCTTGCACTTGACAAGCATAGGCTCTTACCATTCTTTTCCGCATATTTTTTAACCCAAGAACTCTTTCCTGCTCCTGGAGGACCAATCAAAGCGTATATATTCACTTTTCGGTTTGGATTAGATAGTACGCTTCTTGCATAGTATTCAACAGCATTTTTAAATGCCGATTTATACTTCACGTAAATCTTTGGGTCAATTTTGGTTGGAAACTCGTACTCTTTTATTTCACCGCTGCAAATTTTTTCTATAAGTTTATTGACAATAATTTTTTCCGAGTTGGTGATTGGAAGCTTATACTTTTCGAGCTGTGTAGGAGCATTTGTAATAATTTCACTCCACTCATACTTTTGCTTTGAGTCATCATCAGCGTGTACTAAATACCTTACACAACGATGAACTCCGTTTCTGCAAGAATCAATATCACCATACGGGAATTTATTTTTTGCAGTGCTGAATCTACACAGTGAATTACCTTTAAAAACTATCACTAAATGATAATGAATATTATCAGGATCTTCGTCATGTTCAATCAAATAATAATCAAACTTTGTGGTTTTAAGCCAATCATCAATAGTATCAAGGATGTCCTGCTTTGTAATAATATAGACATCGCCCGCTTTTAAACCGAGTTTATCGTTATCTTTATGAATAATATTTTTTTGAGAAACCCTTATGAATAAAGTTCGCATCATGCGGTTCTTACTCATAATAGACACCCGCCTTTAAGGAATCAATGATATCTGGTAAAAGATATTGCTCCGCATAAGAATTGATGTGTGATTTTAATTTTCCTACGATAGCGTTTACAGCATTATGCTCTACTGCTAACAGCGAGAAATCAAAATTAGGATTTCTGTGTGAGTTGTAATATGAAAAATATTCTTGAAGTAAACAATGTTGCCGTTCAGATATACTATCCTTTGATAGATAGAAAGTGATAACATCATCTTCATAGATTTCAATCTGATCTTTATGCTTTTTCCAATATCTTATAAAAGACTTGTCGAGTAGTTCATCTATTATGGATTGGGTTGACGAACAGGTATAGAACAGTATAAGCCCTTCGGACTCGATACTAACCATAATAATATCTCCTTTCTATTATAATTAAATAGCTCTTCATTTTGGTTGTTTCCATACTTGTAAATATCCATGTATGCTTCCTTCTTATCATGAGCTTGGAGAGGCAATGCCGGCTGTGTACCTCTCCTTGACAAGCTACCTAATATTAGTCATCATTTTCATCTTTGGTTTCCTCCTTTCCACTAAAGTTTCTATTTAAATAAAAAGTGCGCACGAAAGAGAATCATCTTTGATGAAGGTATATTTAAGTATGATAATGTTCTTCGATGTGTTCTCTTCTGATGCGATTATAATCCCCAAATCTTGATTTGTCAATAGCTTTTTGACAAGTTTGGAGCAACTCACAAACGCCCTAAAATCGGGCTTTTTGGGGGACTTTTGGGGGAGGTGTTTTGCTTTTTGATGGTTGATAAAAATCAAGCTTATACAACTTGCACAAACACCTTTAAAGGTTCTGTTGGCATAAAAAAGAAGGGGTCGGTTATTAGCCGACCCAAACAATTTGCATATAATCAAATATAACCTCAATAATACATTGAGAAACATTTGTTGTACTGTTTACTAGTAAGATTTTTTATGATATAATATAATTACAAAATAAATATTGTATCTTGACAATTACATATTTTCGAAAACTGTGCCCTTAACCCATACAAATTCTTTTGTAACATCACCAGCTAAAGCACTTGTAGAGAAGTTAAAAACTTCACCACCATTTGGATTAAGTGTAGCTTCAATATTTGAACCATTTACACAGTAGTAAAAATATACTCTATCACTAGGTCCAAAAGGCTTACTGATTTCTGCGTAAGAACTAGCTGTTTTATTTTGAGGACTAAATAAGAAGTCTTCGCATTCTTCACAAGCTTTTTCATAGTTTATATGATCCTGTTCACTTGCAAGATCACCGTTTTCATTATAGAAGTAATAAGACTTAGATACAAATGAACCACCATCAGTTGTAGCCTGATAGTTAGCATACTTTGTATAATATACAGGCTTCCAATTATGTGTATGTGAAGGCTTAGATGTAGGTGTGGGTGTTGTAACCTTAGGTGCTTCAGTTACCTTAGGTGTAGAAGTAGGTGCCTGTGTAACCTTTGTAGTTGTTGTAGGTGCCTGTGTAACCTTAGGTGTAACTGTAGGTGCCTGTGTAGTCTTAGGTGTCTCTGTAACCTTTTCTGTAGGCTTAGGTGTTTCAGTTGCCTTAGGTGTTTCTGTAACCTTTTCAGATGTTTCAGCTACTGAAGAATCATCTTTTGAAGTGTCTTTTTCAGAGTCGGACTTTTCATTCTC
>ODAJ012138356.1_pt1 | contig 19146 bp, 11 predicted proteins | sample 1539241 | NCBI WGS metagenome assembly ODAJ01 (sample SAMN02144231, study PRJEB22623) | gut metagenome | biome: sheep rumen | host: Ovis aries | place: New Zealand | reverse complement strand
CGAGGTACGAGGTGCGAGAATAGTTCGGAGGCAGAGGAGGGCGTGCAAGGTAATCTCGTACCTCGTACCTCGCACCTCGTACCTCGAAAAAAAATCGTACCTCGTACCTCGAAAATCCCAACTTATTGTTTGCATGTTACTTAAGACTGTTTTCTTGGGGGTTACTCATTGATGGCTCCACAGTAAGGACAACGCCCCTTGGCGGAGAGCTGACGGCCGCAGGAGCCGCAGTAGTAGCGGTCGTGGGGGGTGTGCAGATAGCTGCGGAGGGCAAACACGTAGTAAGCCGCGAGGAACAAGTAGCCTACGTACCACAGCGTGGTGAGCGAGAAGAGAACATAATCGACGGCGCAGACGGCTGCCAGCCCGCCCAGGTAGAGCAAGGCATCGCCTAAGGGCAGACGACGATAGAGGTCGAACAGGACGGCCACGCTGACAATGAGAATGGCCCATACGGAGGTGACAAAGAGGCCGAGCACGGGCGGCAGCGCAAAAGGATTGAGCGAGGGGTGGTAGTAGAAGTGGCGCCACGTCTCGGGTCCGAACATCTGGATGCTGGCATAGAGCGTAGCCGAGGAGGCCACGAGCAGGCAGAGCAGTGTGGGGTAAAAGGAGTCGATGTCGCGGAAATGAACAATGCGAGCATGGCGCCGACTAAGCCGAAAGAGGCCATAGGCGGCTCCGACAAGCACAACAAAGGTCAGAAAGACGAGCAAGTGGGCATCGGAGAAGGTGTCGATAAACTGCGAGATGGGGTCATTGGGCGATACGGCACGCAGCAGCTCTGACTCGCGCACCCAGCCGATGGTGAGCTGGTCACGAGCCACCTTGACCCAGACGGAGTCGATGGTGTCAGCCGGCTCAATACGAATGTCGGCCACGACGAGGTCGTCGTGTTCGCGGACGTAAAGCGTATCGAACTCGTCGCCTAAGAGGCAGAGCGAGTCGGCCCCCACGACGAAGTTGTAGCCCTGCGTATAGTGATGGGTGGTCTGGAAGGAAATGGAGTCTAACTGCTCGCGTGTCAAGTCCCACGCATCGGGCGTCTGCTGTCCGTGGTTGTAGCAGGAGGAGAGCAGAAGCGCAAAGAGGAGGGAGAGGAAAAAACTATTCTTCATACGGGCAGGACGTTCATCTGACAGTTGTGGCAATCGAACTCAAGACGGAAGCGGTGGCCGTCGGACAGGCGCAGGTAGAGCGGCTCGCGCCACTGGGGGCGCGCTCCGCCATGGCGCACGCAGAAGCCTAAAGCATAACGCAGACAGTGGCGACACTGCATGAGGGGTATATCGAGGTGCGAGGTGCGAGGTACGAGGTGCGAGATATCGAGGTGCGAGGTGCGAGGTGCGAGGTGCGAGACATCGAGGTGCGAGGTGCGAGGTGCGAGGGCAGCAACGAGGGAACGGCGCAGCTCAGCAAGCTGGCTGTTGGAGACGAAGTAAGGGAAGTCGGCGGGCACATGGAGCGACTCCAACTCGTAGGGAGTATCGCCGAGACGGGCGAGCTGACGCTCAATATTGTCACGCTGTGGCTTTTGAGCCTGCTGGTGAGGACAAAGAACCGTTGCCTCTGCCTCGCCCGCCTGAAGCCGGAAGCCCTCAGGCACGACAGAGAGGCTGAGCGCAAGGGGAATCTTACGCTGGGAGCTGGGCCGCGCAAGCTGACGCTCGAACTCCTGGTCCTGATTGCGCCAAAGGGAGAGACCTGGGCGCAAGTCGGAGGGCATGTGCTGAGGGAAGAGGCGGTTGCCCTCGGCACGGTTGATGCGGAATCCCCGTAGCTCGCGCGCACGTTCATTCTTATATATATAGCAGAGGCCGTCACCATTTGCAAAGCGTGCCGTGCCGGCCACGGTAAACGACGAGCCACGCACCTCCTTGACGCGACCGACGAACTCGCCCATGGCCTTGGGCGTATCGGGCGAGAAGATGTCGGGTTGCCGACCATGCAGGAAATAGGTGGTGAAGCCTCGGTTGAACGTCTTGTCCAGATTAGGCTGGAAACTATAGGTGCAACGGCCCTTAGAGGCACGGCAGTAGCGGTCAGGATGGCGGCGGACGAGCTGGTTGAGCCGCTGGTTATAGGCGGCTGTGACATTCTTGACATAAGCAACATCCTTGAGACGACCCTCAATCTTGAAAGAGGTGGCTCCGCTTTGGGCCAGCAGTTCAAGATGGTCAATGAGGTTGAGGTCCTTGAGCGAGAGCAGGTGGCGCCCCTGCTGGAGAAGACGACCGTCGGAATCGATGAGGTCGAAAGGCATGCGACACACCTGGGCACACTCGCCCCGGTTGGCAGAACGGCCGAAAAGATGCTCGGAGATGTAGCACTGGCCGGAGTAACTGACGCAGAGGGCTCCGTGGACGAAGACCTCAAGCTCCACGTCGGGCACGGCCTCGTGAATAGCTGAGACCTCGGCAGCCGACAGCTCGCGGGCCAAGACAACACGACGGAAACCCTGCTCACGCAGAAGGCGCACCTTCTGGGCCGTGCGGTTGTCGGCCTGCGTAGAAGCATGGAGGGCTATGGGTGGCAAGGAGAGGTGGAGCAGCTGCATGTCCTGAACGAGAATGGCATCGACGCCGACCTTATAGAGCTCGTGGATGAGCTGTTCGGCCGGGGCAAGCTCGTCGGGGCGCAGAAGCGTGTTGACGGTGGCATAGACCTTCGCATCATACTGGTGAGCATGACGGCAAAGGGCCGCAATGTCGGCCAGGCTGTTGCCTGCTGCGGCGCGGGCCCCAAAGCGCTCGGGACCGATATAGACGGCATCGGCACCGTGGTCGATGGCCGCGATGCCGCACTCAAGGTTACGAGCAGGAGCAAGGAGTTCGAGAGGTCGCATACGGCAGGGTTACTCAATCTTGGAAATATCGTAGGGCGTCTCCTGATAGACGTAGTAGTTGATCCAGTTGCTGTAAAGCAGGTTGGCATGGGCACGCCAGGTAACAAGAGGCGGCTTGGAGGGGTCGTCGTCGCGGTAGTAATTGTAGGGCAAATCAACATCGGTACGCACGTCGCGGTCACGACGATACTCCTTGTCGAGCGTGTTAGGAGCATACTCCAAGTGGCCGGTAATGAAGAACTCACGACCACCGCGCGCCATGACGATGGAGGGTCCGCACTCGTCGCTGTCAGCTATGAGCGTGAGGTCAGGATGGGCCAGAACATCGTCGCGGTGAATCTCGGTATGGCGGCTGTGAGGCATGCAGAACGTATCGTCGAAGCCACGGAAAATAGGCAACTGAGGCATGAGCGGATAGTGACGGAAGACGCCAAACTTCTTCTTCGGGAGCGGGTACTTTGGAATGCCGTAATGGAAGTACAGGCCGGCCTGGGCAGCCCAGCAGATGAAGAGCGTACTGGTAACGTGGGTGCGGGCCCAGCGGAAGATGTCCTGCATTTCGTCCCAGTAGTTGACCTGCTCGAAGCTGAGCGTCTCGACGGGGGCACCGGTAATAATCATTCCGTCGAACTTCTCGTGACGCAACACCTCGAAGTCGCGGTAGAACATCATCATGTGTTCGATGGGCGTATTCTTCGGCGTATGACTCTTCAGTTTCATGAAGCTGACCTCAATCTGCAAGGGCGTATTGGAGAGCAGGCGGATGAGGTCGGTCTCGGTGGTTATCTTGAGCGGCATGAGGTTGAGAATGACGATGCGCAGCGGACGAATGTCCTGCATGTGAGCCCGCGAATAGTCCATGACGAAGATGTTCTCCTGCTTGAGCAGCTCGATGGCGGGCAACTGGTCGGGTAAGCGTAAAGGCATGGCGTACTACTTAACTTGAATGACACAAACGGAAACATTATCATAGCCACCGGCTTCAATGGCAGCCTTGCAGAGGTCGGCTGCCTGGGCGCCTGAGGCCACGAGGTGCTCGATGCGGTCGTCGGGAACCATGTCGTTGAGTCCGTCGGAGCAGAGCACGTAGGTATCGCCAGGCAGGAAGTCGGAGGTTATCTCGTTCATGTCGATGAACGAGGTACGGCAGCCTCCGCCAATGCAGTTGGTAATAATGTTGGAGTGCTTCTTGACACCGGTCATGTTGTTAAGCGAGTGGTCGGTGGTAAGCTGCTTGAGGTGGCCGTCACGCAGACGGTAGAGGCGGCTGTCGCCACAGTTGAGCCAGTACATGCGGCCCCAGTAGTAAAGCAGGCCGACGAGCGTAGTGCCCATGCCGGAGAGGTCAGGACGCCCCAGACCCTGGGTAGTAATCTTGGTGTTGACAGAATCCAGCCAGGCCACCATGAGTTCGTTCAGTTCGCCGGAAGAAAGGGCTTTTGGCAGGTCGCCAATGAAGAAGTGAAGATTGGAGAGCGCCTCCTGGCTGGCCACCTCGCCGGCGTTGTGGCCCCCCATTCCGTCGGCCAAGGCAATGATAAAACGGTCGAGTGAAGCAACGTCTATTTCGGTGTTGTAGGAGCCGTTGCGAATGTAGTTATCCCATACGAGGATCATGTCCTCATTGTTAGTCCTGATGCAACCTATATGACTGGCTGCAGAAATTAATAATGTGTTCATTTTTGTGCTTAGTACGAATTGTTTTATGAGTCGATGACCACCTGCATGCTGACGTTGGCCAGGGTAAGGATGTCGCCGTTGCGAAGCGACATGGCCACGTCGGGCATGAGCGAGCGGTCATTGAGTTTGGTACCGTTAGAGGAATGCTTGTCAATGACGGACCAACCGCCGTCGTTGGTGTACATCAGCTGAGCGTGGACACCGGAGACATACATGTTATCCTGAAAGAACTGCGTGTAGGGACCCTGACGACGGCCTATGACGGCACCGTTCTGTCCGACGATACGGATGTTGAGCGTATCGTTATAGAGCGTAAGCAGGGGTACGGGACGCTGCAGGCCAGAGGTAACGGTGACGCGACCGGTGGGCTGGCTGTGGGCCGAATCGGCGGTAACGACGTTTTGGCCGAAGAGTCCCAGAGAGGTCTGAGACGTCTGACGTTTCTGTTCGAGCTCGTCGGCAGTGACCATGAGGCCGCCGCAGTAGATGCAGCGTCGGCCCTTGCCCACGCGACCACAGCTACTGCAATAGACGAGAGCCTGACCACACTGGTCGCAAAAGCGGGAATCGTCTTCTATATCTTCCTTACAATTAGGACAAATAATCATCATTCAATACTGTCTTTAATATCTTCAGGCTCAATGAGCTGGTAAGTTTCTTTGGTAACTTCAGACGGCGGCAGGGCAGCTACGCGCAGCGAGAGCTGCTGTACGGTGGCATCGAGCAGATTGCGCATTTCGCGCGCATTGCCGAAGGAGTGGTCTTTACTGACCACCATGCGGCAAATGAGGTCCAGAAGCTTAAACTCTGCAGCCGGCGAGAGGGAGTACTGTTCGCGGGCGGCCATCTTCTTGAAGATGGCCAGCAACTCGTCTTCGTTGTAGTCGTCGATGTGCAACTTGTGGGTAAAACGACTGGCCAGCCCGGGATTGACGGCGAGGAACTCCTCCATCTTCGTCTTGTAGCCTGCTGCAATGACAACAAACTTGCCCCGGTCGTCCTCCATGCGCTTCATGAGCGTATCGATGGCTTCCTTGCCATACTGGTCGCCAGTGTCGCTCAGCGTGTAGGCCTCGTCAATGAAGAGCACACCGCCCATGGCCTTGTCGCACATGTTGTTGACTATCTTCGGCGTCTCACCCATGTACTTGCCCACAAGCGTGGAGCGGTTGGCCTCGATGACGCGCGACGTAGGCAGGATTTCGAGACTCTGCAGTACCTCACCCATCTTGCGTGCGACGGAAGTCTTGCCAGTGCCTGGATTACCCGTCAGGATGAAGTTCATGGAGAGCTGCTGCACCTTGCCGGCACCCATGGCAGCACGCTGCTTCATGAACATGCTCTGAACGGCCAGACGGCGAATCATGTTCTTGACCGAGCGCATACCGACAAAGTCGTCGAGCTCGTTGAGCACCTCGTCAAGCGGACGGGCTGCCGTGTTCTGGGCCATGGGCAGGTCGGCGGGTAGGATGCGGTACATGTCGGCCGCGTCGAACTGCTGGCTGCCCATTTCGTTCATGAGGCGCTGGCTCTGCCGCTCGACGGCCTCGTCGAAGATGCGGCGGGCCTCGCGGGCATTGCCGAAGTTCTTGTCGCGCCGCAGGTAGAGCTGCTCAAACTGCCGGTGGACGGCCGAGCGCGTCTCGTCGTCAATGACGAACTTCTTGTCGGCCGCCAGATGGAGAAAGATTTCGGTCAGCTCGTCAGGAGTATAATCGTCGAAATGAATGGTCTGTGTAAACCGGCTCTTCAGCCCGGGGTTCGAGTCGATGAAGTCGTGCATCTGGTCCGTATAGCCGGCCACGATGCAGACGAACTTGCCACGGTCGTCCTCTAAGCGCTTGAGCAACGTGTCAATGGCTTCGCTGCCAAAGGTGTCGGCATCGCTCGACTTGAGCGTATAGGCTTCGTCTATGAAGAGCACGCCGCCAAGTGCAGAGTCAATGAGCTGGTTGGTCTTGATGGCTGTCTGTCCGCTGTAGCCGGCCACGAGTTTACTGCGGTCGGCTTCAACAAGTTGGCCTCTGCTGACGATGCCCAAAGTGCGGAACACGTCGGCCATGATACGGGCCACGGTGGTCTTGCCCGTACCGGGGTTACCGGTAAAGACGTAGTGCTTTCCCTGGAAGGTTTGCTGTTCGCCACGCTTGATTTGCAGGTTGAGGAAGGCGGCAAGGTTGGAGATTTCCTGCTTTACCGACTGTAGTCCTACCAGTCCGTTAAGCTTGTCCAAGCACTGGGCATAGTCGATGGACTTAGGAGCCTCGTACGGCACGTCAGCTACGTCGATGGTCATCAGTTCCTCGTTAGTCAGCGTGGAGATGTTGCTCTTCTGCAGCCGCTCAGCCTGTCGGCTGCAAATCTTGTCGAAGAGCTGACGTACGGTGCGGCCGTTAGCAAAGTCCTTGTCGCGCACGTTATACAGCTCGGTAATCATCTTGCGAGCCAACTCCTCAGCCTCAGGGCTGAAGACGTACTTCTTTTCGGAGGCAAAGAGCAGCATGATTTGGAAGAGCTGTTCGGGGGTATAGTCGTCGATGTTGAGGAAATAGTTGAAGCGGCTGCGGAAGCCGGGATTGATGCGGAAGAGGTTTTCCATCTCCGTGCGGTAACCAGCAGCAATAACGACAAACTTGCCCCTGTCATCCTCCATGCGCTTCATGAGTTTCTCGAGGGCCTGCGCTCCCTGGTTGTCACGCTCACCACCCTGACTGAGGGGTGCCAGCGTATAAGCCTCGTCAACAAAGAGAATGCCACCCATAGCCTTGTCGCAGAGGCGGTCAACGAGTTTCGGTGTCTCGCCCTGGTAGGGACTAACCATCTGTGCGCGGTCAACCTCGACAACATGGCCGCTGTCCAAATAGCCTATGGCGGCAAGTATCTCACCCAGCTTGCGCGAGACGGTGGTCTTGCCCGTTCCAGGGTTGCCGGTAAGAATGATGTGCATGCCCATCTTCTCCTGTTCGCCCAGCCCTCGTTCAGCCCGCTGCAGGTTGTTCTGGACTGCATAAGCCATTTCGCGCACGGCCTTTTTGACAGCATCCATACCAATGAACTTATCCATATCGCCAAGGATGTCGTCGAGCGAACGCTCGGCAGGCACGTAGCCGCGAATGTCCTGCTCAGCGACGCTGGAGTCGAGCGAACCGCGACTGATGAACGAGGTGAAGATGTCTTCGGCCGTCTTGGTTGCTACATGAGCATAGCCGAAGGTGTCGTCCTTGGTCTTGACCTGATACTTGAAGTAGCGCAGCAGTTTGTCCTCAGCTTCAGGCGTAAACGTGTCAAGGCCATACTTGGTGCGCAGCGTCATCCTGCATATTTTACAGAGGTCCTGTGGCCCGGGCGTTGGCAAACGGAAGGTGTATTTGAAGCGATTGGCAACGGCAGGATTGCTGGCCAGGAAGTCTTCAAGACCCTTAGGCAGTCCGGCCATGATGACGATGGGGTTATCGTCCCAATGGTCCATTTCGACAAACAACTTGTCGAGCGGGTTGACCTGGTTAGAATACTTGTCGGGCAAGAGCTTCTGGACATTGTCGAAAAAGAGGATGCCATTGCGGGCTTTCTTGATGTTGTCGTCCCACTTGTCAACGAAGCGCGAGTAATCGACGGCATCGACAACGGTAAGCTTGGGCTTGTCAATAATCTTGTGCTGGTAGAAGTAGTCGCGTATGGCCTCCACCAAGGGAGTCTTTCCCGTACCCGTCTCGCCGATAATGATGGCATTGACACTGAGGCGAACGGTGACGATATCCTTACGGGAATGTAGGAACGTATAGGTATCGACGATGGTCTTGAGTTGTGCCTTTACCTCTTCTAACCCCACCAAGCGGTCGAGCACATTAGAAGCGACAAGCGGGCGTCCGCACCACTTGCAGAACTTGGCTATCGGTCGGTTTTCCTTATGACAATGCTCACAAACCATGATTTTTCCTTATTCTACGTCTTTTTGTACTTGCTTAACGACCTTGGCGGGAGTCAGGCGCCAGTTGTCCAAGTCAGGATTAGCGACATTCAGCAGCCGGGGACTATAGACGAACAACTCAAGCAGCATGACGGCCACCAGCAGACACCACAGCATATAGTGAATAACCGACTCGCCGGCAACAGAGTTAACCTGATTCTCGGCATCGTCAATGAGGCCGAACTTGCTGCTCTTGTAGCGATAGGAGCGCGTCTTGAACGTGTAGTACAAAGGCTCTAAGAGCTCACTCTTGATGTCGTCGCTGAGAATGGAGTCGAAGAGCTGCTGGTCGTCCTTGCGGTCGTTGCTGTAGTCGGTGAAGTGGCAGATGGCCATGTAGATAAGCGAGAAGCCGAAAATAGCGGGTACGAAGAGTCCCGGGTGGGTATGGTTCAGGTACTTCAGCGTCCAGATGGGGAGAGCCGATGAAGCAAAGCCTAAAGCTCCCCACAGCCAGGAGAAGAAGAAGCCATAACCCTTGAAGTATGCCCTTACGGCTACGATGAGTGCCGTCATACCACCCAACGGAATACCGATGGTCAGCATGGAGTGCCCCATGAGGTAGTCGCGTCCCGACACGCCGGCCACAACGAGCAACAACAGCCACAGTACCGACAAGCCATAGAAGGCATAGCGCCAGAATTTCTCTTTGCGCAAAGCCTTGGTGTAATTATTACGAACCTGGGAGAACTTCTGGGCCGTTTCTTCCTTGGCCTTGATATAGCGGCGGTAATAAAGCTGCTGACGGTCTATTTCGCCCAACTTCAGCACCCACTGTTCGAGCGTGCGCTCGTAGCTGTACTCCTGGCTGAAGTCGGCAAAGGGGTCTTCATGATACCACACCGAAAGCCACTGCGAGAAGGAGCCGTTCTTCATTTCCTGCCTGATTTGCGGATAGAGGCTTTTGTCGATATGACGGCCGTCAGAAAGTTCCGTGCCGTCAGCCAACACATAGACAGGCTGTACGCCCAGAATACGGCACATACGGTAGGCAGCGGTGCGAAGGTCGTAGGCACTGAGACGCTCACGGTTCTCCTCACTCTTCAAGTCGAAGTTACGAATAGAATCGTTCAGCAATTGTGACCATCCGTGCAACTGGGCAAAATAGGCAAAGCGCCCGTCGGGAGCAGAGAAGTCGGCCAGCTCCTCCTCTACCTGCACATCGCTCAAGTGCTGCCAGCGTATGAGGTCCTGCTTCAGCAGTTCGCCTACCTTGACGGGACTGTCGGCCCTTCTCAGGTCGTAGGGAGCCTCCCGATAGACGTTATACAGCACCTTGTATGCCAGCTGTCGGGAATAAGGCTGTCCACTGGTCATGATGCGTAATGCTTCGCAAGCCATGCGCCCTTCGTGGTTATACATCCAGGAGAGCAGACGTCCGTCGGTCAGCGAGTGCCAATCGTCTTCGGTCATATCATACTTTCCGAAGGCCATCACGATGTCGTGCAGGGAGGCTGACGGATACTTGGGTAAGAAAGGTATGTCCTTGTCAATCTCAAAGACGGTACGCAGAACAGCAATGCGACCGTCCATCTTTGCGTCTGCACTGAAATAGCCGCGTAGCCGCTCGATGTCGGCCGTAGTGTGCGACTCCAGATAGAGCCACAGCTTGTCGTTGCGGCTGCGTAGCAGAATACCGTAGTCTTCAATGTAGGAGAGCATCGAAAGGGCCACACTGTGCACATCGTCACATAAGTTCCCCTTTACGTCCTGATAGGGGTACGTAGGCTCCATTGCATAGATAGCGGCCATGAGTCCGGCGCGTTGGTCGGCAGGATAGCGGTTGGTGACAATATCCTTTACCACGGTGCTGAGCTTCATATTTCCACACTGTTCCAGCCAGGTGGTAAGCCTTCCGCCATAGAGATAGCCTTTGGCCAGTTGCTCGTACTCCAGCAGAAGGGGTATCAGTTCATGGACGTTGTCGGCAACGACGTTCTTGTCGGGATCTACCACAAAACTCTTATAGCGCAGCACGGGCGAAGAAATGTCAATCTTCGGCGACTCGCCAAGGAACCAGCGCTCTACCTCCTCGTAGGTCCAACGTCCTTGCGGATTGACAGCCGTGAGACCCTGGACAAGCATCTTCACGCGGTCAGGCAGCTCGTTGATGCGAGGTATGCGTCCCTCGTTCTTACGGCGCATCATGACACGTTCGTTCGACGTCAAAGGACTCTCGCCCAACCAGTAGGTCATGAGCGTAATACCCAGCGAGTAGTAATCGACAGCAGGGGAAATTTCAACCACACCGTCGATGACGTCGTTATACATCTCGGGGGCAGCATAGATGGGGGTGCGGGCCTGTGTGGTACGGTGAAGTTTCTCGTCGTCAGACATGACCGACGAAATGCCGAAATCGCCCAACACCACTTCGTTATGGTCTTTATCACGGAAGAAGAAGTTGCTGGGCTTGATGTCCTTATGGATTATACCGCAGTTATGACAATAGGCCAAGGCAGCAGCAGCCTGCAGGGCCACTCGCCGGAACTGGTTCAAGTCTCCATTACAGTGTACCTCGTTAAGCGTACCGCCCTGCAGGTACTCCATCAGTTCGTAGTCGCGGTTCTTACCCTCAACATAGGTCTTGCCGAAGTCCATCAGACGGACAACCATCTCTATCTGCATGTTACGGACAATCTTCAGCAGGTTCTTCTTAATGATGAAATTAGGGTAGTAAACCTTCAGCACGAGTTCGCGCCCTCCACGTTCGACTAAAAAGACCTGAGCCTCGCCGGAGTTGTCACTGATACAGCGAACGTTCCGATAGTACTGGCCCTTCAGCACAAAGTCCTCGTTGCGTTCTTCTGTTCGCTCAGTGGGTGCCGACGTTCGTTGGGTTATGCCTGTACGGAGCGTTCTGCTGACAGGTGCCACATCTTCCATGGGCTGCTGTATTGTTGGTTTTAGCGTCTGGTCCATTACTTATCGTCTTTTAATTCAGTAACAGCATTCTTACTCAAAACCACCCACTTGCCACCCATCTGGGGCTTCGCACATCCGCAGGGGCTGCTATGCATGGCGTGTTTGAAGTTGCACACCCAGGCCAGCCTCATGCCCGCCGGTTTGCAAGCCATCGCGTAGTTACGCGCCTGAACGGGCGTGTGGAACGTTGGCTGTGCCAACTTCTCAAGTATGTCGCAAATGGTTTTGATTTTCTCAGCTTTCCTTTTGTTCAACTCTTCCTTCGACATGCGCTCTGTGGCGACAACGGGGATAACGGGTTCGGCCACCCCTTTGTCTTTGGCCAGCAGCGTCAGTACGCGTTCGCGTAGCTGCCGGTTCAGGTTGTCCTTCACCACGTCACGCTCCGAGTTGTAGGGTATCATGTCGTCCAGTGTAGCATACTCGGAGACGATGTCGAGCAGTTCCTTGTAGTCCGGGTTCTGCTGCATCTCCTTGACAAGCAGTTTGGCTTCGTGGGTCAGCGGCGTGCCACACTGCTTGCAGAAGGCAAAGTTATTCAGGGTATGACAAACGGGGCAAACGATACCTCCGCGCGGACTGCCACACTCTGGACAAAAAGCTTCACCACCGCCCAGGTGGGCACCGCAGAAAGAGCAGACGTCCTGACGGATGTAGCGGTGACACGTTTCGCAATAGTCAGCCTCGGGGTCTATCTCTGACTGACAGTGCGGACACAAAGCCATGTGCAAAGGCTTGCCGCAAGCGGCACAGAACATCGCCTCGGCATCGTTGGTGGCACCGCAAAAGGGGCACTGCACGGCGGCAGCCGACAGCACTTCAGCCTGCTGCTTTTCGACATGCTGTTTTTCTGGTTCTTCTTGTGGTTTCTGCAGCTCCGGACGCAAGGTTCTCGGAGCTCTGTTGGTATTCTCTATATTGGATATTTCTTCGTTCATCATACACCTGTTTTGTTTGACAGTTGCAAAGTTATAAAAAAAAACAATAACAGAAACAAAAACCGCCGTAAATTTCATTTACGACGGTCTTTTTTCTTATTTTTGCCTCTATTTACCAGAGCAGAAGGCGATTTTCCTTTGGAATATACATCTTGTCACCGGGCTTGATGTTGAACGCATCGTACCAGGCATCAATGTGCGGCAGTGCACCGTTGACGCGCCAACGGCCCAACGAGTGAGGATCGCTCTTCGTCAGGTTGCGGATGTCTTCATCAGTAATATTGCCTGCCCACACCCCTGCGTATGCCAGGAAGAATCGCTGCTCAGGCGTCAGTCCGTCAAGTACGGGCAACGGATTGTTCTTCGTCGCATTCCGATAGGCTGCGTAGGCCACCTGCAGTCCGCCGTGGTCGGCCAGGTTCTCGCCCAGTGTCAAACGGCCATTGGCGTTCAGGTCAGGCAGTACCTTGATGGCCGAGAAGAAGTCGGCATACTTGTCAGTACGGGCCACGAAGTTCTGGGCGTCGGCCTCTTTCCACCAGTCGTGCATGTTTCCGTCCTTATCGAACTGGCGTCCCTGATCGTCAAACCCGTGAGTCATTTCGTGACCAATTACGACGCCGATAGCTCCATAGTTAAAGGCATCGTCGGCTGTTGGGTCGAAGAACGGAACTTGCAGAATACCAGCAGGAAAGCAGATTTCGTTCGTGGTAGGGTTATAGTAGGCGTTGACGGTCTGCGGATACATGTACCAGTCATCGCGGTCAACTGGTTTACCAGCCATGTGGTCAATCTCCCATGCATTCCAGAAGCGGCGACACTCCTTCATGTTCTCGTAGTATGACTTAGCGGGGTCAATGGTGAGTCCGCTCAGGTCGGTCCACTTGTCAGGATAGCCTATCTTCACATAGAACGTGTTGAGCTTCAAAAGCGCGTTCACCTTCGTCGAGTCGTCCATCCAGTCCTGGGCAGCTATGCGCTCGCCAAGAGCTACCTGCAGATTGTGAACCAGCTCCTTCATGCGCTCCTTCGAGCTTGCGGGGAAGTACTTTTCTACATAAATCTTGCCAAGGGCCTCACCCATCACGTCTTCCACCTGATTCGTGGCACGTTTCCAGCGGGGATAGTTCTCCTGACGACCCGACATCACCTTGCCGAAAAACTCGAAGTGGGCCTGGGCAATCTCTTCACTCAGCAGCCTGGCAGCCCCCATGATGTGGCGCCACTCCATATAATCGCGGTAAGCAGCGGGAACGAGCTTGGCTACCATGATGTCGCAGCCAGCCATGAAGTCGGGCTGGCCGACTACCATTTCCTGGAAGTAACGGCTTTCCAGCCCCATGGCATTCATGAGGCGTTCCAGCTGTAAGTGCGGATACTTGCTGTCAAATTCGCTGAGGGTCATCTTGTTGTAGTTAGCCTGCGGGTCACGGAGCTCGGTACGCGACTTTGAAACCCGGGCCAGTGCCGTCTCCACCTGCATGATGTTCTTCATCTTCTTCGTGGCAGTACCCTTGCTGAAACCGAAGAGCTGGAACATGCGGACGATGTGCTTCTTGTAGGCTTCACGTATCTTGACCGTAGCCTCGTCGTTATCAACGTAGTAGTCTTTCTGGCCTAAGGTAATACCACCTTGGGCAACGTTGAGGATGTTCTGCGTTGCGTTCTTCTCGTCAGCTCCAAGACTGGCACGGAAGAAGCCCGTGCTGCCAAACTGAGCCAGCTCCAACTGAATGTCGAAGAGTTGCTGCATGGTCTTGGCCTTTTCCATGCGCTGTAGCATTTCCATGGCAGGCGTTATGCCTTCACGGTCACGACGTACGGAGTCAATGGCGAGTTTATAGAGGTCGGAAAGTTTCTGCTCTACCGAACCATTGGCGTAGGTTTTGGTTTGCAGTTCAGCCAGAATACCGTTAATACGCTTGTCGTTGTCCTGACGCAGGCGGTCGAAGGTGCCAAAGCGTGAGTAAGCAGCCGGCAGGGGGTTCTTCTTCATCCATCCGCCACAGGCATACTCATAGAAGTCTGTGCCTGGCTGTACGCTCAGGTCCATGTCGGCTCTGTCGAGTCCCGACTTCAACGGAGTCTGTGCCTGTCCGGCCACAGCCATTGAAACAAATGCCATCATTGTTAATACTTTTTTCATCATTTTCTTACTATGTTTATGAATTCATAATTATTATGATATGTCTTCCAGTTCCTCAGACAACTTCTCCCAGCGTTCCACTTCTTCGTCGAGCGCCCGCTTCGTGGTGGTATATTCTGTGACCAGCACCATGTCAGAGGCCTTGGCGGGGTCCATCAGCAGTTGGTCCAGTTCCTTCAGCCGGCGTTCCATATCGCCGATTTTGCGCTCCGAGTCCTCAACGGCCCGCTCGGCCTTGCGGAGCCTGCGCTGTTGCTCCTTGTGCTGGGCGTAGGACTGCTGGGGGCTATGGGGCTCATGGGGCTCATTGGCCTTATTGGGTTCATCGTCCTTACTGGGCTCATTGGCCTTATGGGTCTTTCCTAAGTCGCTGAGCTCCTGAATATCGCGGCTCTGCAGGAAATCATAGATGCCGCCTAAGTGCTCACGCACCTTGCCGCCACCAAACTCATAGACCTTCGTGACCAAACCATCGAGGAACTCACGGTCGTGGCTGACGATAATGGCCGTACCGTCAAAAGCCCGGATGGCCTCCTTCAGCACGTCCTTTGAGGCCATGTCCAAGTGATTCGTCGGCTCGTCGAGAATGAGCAGGTTGACAGGCTCCAACAGCAGGCGTATCATGGCCAGGCGGCTTCGCTCGCCGCCGCTAAGCACCTTCACCTTCTTGTCGCTGGCCTCACCACCGAACATAAAGGCACCAAGTATGTCGCGTATTTTCAGGCGTATCTCACCCTTTGCCACGTTGTCTATGGTTTGGAACACCGTCAGGCTTTCATCAAGCAACTGGGCTTGGTTTTGTGCAAAATAGCCTATCTGGATATTGTGGCCTATCTTCAGTTTGCCATCGAAGGGTATCTCGCCCATGATACATTTGACCAGGGTCGATTTGCCTTCACCGTTCTTGCCGACGAAAGCCACCTTCTCACCACGCTTGATGGTGAAGTTCACATGGTCGAAGACGACGTGGTTATAAGCTTTCCGCACCTCTTCGCAGATGACGGGATAGTCGCCACTTCTCAAGCACGGGGGAAACTTCAGGTGGAGGGCCGAGTTATCTACCTCGTCCACCTCAATGGGCACGATTTTCTCCAACTGCTTGATTTTCTGCTGAACCTGCACGGCTTTGGTGGCCTGATAGCGGAACCGCTCAATGAACTGGCGCATGTCCTGTATTTCCTTCTGCTGGTTCTCGTAAGCCCGCTGCTGTTGTTCGCGACGTTCCTTGCGTAAGACGACGTACTCGTTGTACTTCACCTTGTAGTCGATAATTCGGCCACAGGAAATTTCGAGCGTACGGTTACACACATTATTGATAAAAGCACGGTCGTGGCTCACCAGCATAACGGCCGATGAGGAAGTGGCCAAGAACTGCTCCAACCACTGAATAGACTCAATGTCCAGATGGTTCGTCGGCTCGTCCAACAGCAGCACGTCAGGCCGCTGCAACAAGATTTTAGCTAACTCTATTCGCATGCGCCAGCCACCAGAGAACTCGCTCGTAGGGCGATTAAAGTCGGAGCGTTCAAAGCCCAAACCTATGAGCGTCCGCTCCAGCTGGGCCTCCTGGTTGTCAGCACCGGCCATGAGGTAACGCTCGTGCTCCTGCGTGTAGCGTTCTACGAGGTCCATGTAGTCCTGGCTTTCGTAATCGGTACGTTCGCTCATCTGGCGTTCCAGCTCATCGACACGCCGTTTTAACTCGGCCACATCGGCAAACGACTTCTGGGCTTCCTGACGCACGGTGGTATCGTCTTGCAATACCATGACCTGCGGCAAGTAGCCTATGCGCGTATCCTGAGGCACTGACACCGTTCCTGCCGTTGCCCGCTGTTGTCCGCTGATAATCTTCAGCAGCGTCGATTTGCCTGCCCCGTTCTTACCTACAAGGGCTATACGGTCTTTCGCATTGACCACAAACGACGCCTCTTCAAACAGCGGCTTCACGCCGAACTCTACCTTCAAATGTTCAACAGAAATCATATTTCTCTTTCAAATAGCGCACAAAGGTACAAAAAACTTTCCACTTGCAATGCTGAACTTTCAACTTTTTTGTACCTTTGCACCAGAAAAGCGTAACAACATGGATTTAATAAAGACTTTTACACGGCTCATAGCCCATGAACTGCACCTCAATGAACATGCAGTAGAGAACACGCTCAAGCTGCTCGACGAGGGGTGTACCATACCCTTCATTTCGCGTTACCGGAAAGAACGCACAGGCGGACTTGACGAAGTGCAGATTACGGCCATCAGCGACCGGGCCGAACAGCTGCGCGAAACGGCCAAGCGCAAGGACACCATAGTAAAAACCATCACCGAACAGGGCAAGATGACCCCGGAACTGGAGCAACGCCTCAGCGACTGTTGGGAACTGACCACGCTGGAGGACATCTATCTGCCCTTCAAGCCCCGCCGCCGCACGCGTGCCCAAGTGGCACGCGAACAAGGCCTGGAGCCATTGGCCGAGTTGCTCCTGCTGCAGCGCGAGGCTCACCCGCAAGAGGCCGCCCGGCGCTTCGTGACGGACAGCGTGGCCAGCGTGGCTGACGCCCTGAAGGGAGCTCAAGACATCGTGGCCGAACAGATGAGTGAAGACGAGCGCAACCGCAACAGCGTGCGTGCGGCCTTCCGACGCGAGGCCTTCATCACGTCGAAGGTGATAAAAAGCAAGAAAGACGAAGAGGCTGCTCAGAAATACAGCGACTACTACGACTGGGAAGAACCGCTGAAACGCTGCTCCAGCCACCGCCTATTGGCCATGAGACGCGGACAGGACGAAGGATTCCTGCGCGTCAGTATCACCATCGACGACGAGGAAGCGGTGCGCCGCCTGAAGCGCAACCTGCCCCCCACCCCGCCAAAAGGCAGCGCAGCCTGCCGCCGACTCTTGGAGGAAGCCGTGGAGGACGGCTACAAACGGCTGCTACTGCCCAGTATAGAGAATGAGTTTGCAACGCTCAGCAAGACGAAAGCCGACGAAGAGGCCATCCACGTGTTTGCCCAAAACCTGAGGCAGCTGCTGCTTTCGGCCCCACTTGGACAAAAGCGCGTCATGGGTATAGACCCCGGCTTCCGCACGGGCTGTAAAGTGGTGTGTCTTGACGCCCAGGGAAACCTGCTGCACCATGAAGCCATATTTCCTCATCCGCCCGTCAACCACCGCATGCAGGCCTCCGTTCACTTGCAGCAGATGATAGCCGACTACCACATCGAGGCCATAGCCATCGGCAACGGTACGGCCAGCCGCGAGACGCGTGCCTTCGTCGAAGACGTGTTGTCCTCCACCCAACACCCCGCACCCACCACCTACGTCGTCAGTGAAGACGGTGCCTCGGTCTATTCGGCTTCAAAGACGGCCCGCGACGAGTTTCCCAACGAGGACGTTACGGTGCGCGGAGCCGTCAGCATAGGCCGCCGACTCATGGACCCCCTGGCGGAGCTCGTCAAGATAGACCCCAAGAGCATCGGCGTAGGACAGTACCAACACGACGTTGACCAAACCAAGCTGAAGCACTCACTCGACCACGTTGTGGAGAGTTGTGTCAACCTGGTGGGCGTCAATCTGAATACCGCTTCACAGCACCTGCTGACCTACGTCAGCGGCCTGGGGCCCGTGTTGGCTCAGAACATCGTTGACTATCGTCGTGAGCATGGTGCATTCACCAGCCGTGCCCAGCTGAAGAAGGTTCCCCGGTTGGGGCCTGCTGCCTTCCAGCAGTGTGCGGGATTCCTGCGCATTCCAGAAGCACGGAATCCGCTGGACAACTCGGCCGTCCACCCTGAGAGTTACGCCATCGTCGAACGCATGGCTGCCGACAATGGGTGCACAGTAGCCGACCTTATCCATCAGCAGGAGAAACGGACCGCCATCGATATTCAGCGATACGTAACGGCCGAAGTGGGCATTCCTACACTTACCGACATCATGAAGGAGTTGGAGAAACCCGGACGCGACCCTCGACAGCCGATTGAGGAATTCGAGTTCGACCCCGGCGTGCAGACCATCGACGACCTGCACGAGGGAATGGAACTACCCGGCATCGTGACCAACATCACCAACTTCGGCGCGTTTGTCGATATTGGCGTTCATCAGGACGGACTCATCCACGTCTCCCAGTTAGCCGACCGCTACGTCAGCGACCCCACACAAGTGGTAAGTCTCCATCAGCACGTACGCGTCAGGGTAACGGCCGTCGATTTGCGCCGCCAGCGCATCTCGCTCAGCATGAAGGGCATGCAGCAATAAAACAAAAGAGTGTCTGGAGGTTTCCCCTCCAGACACCACTTTCTCTCGACTCTTTCGGATAAAGATTATTTCTTCACCTGAGCAACGACGGCCTTGAAAGCCTCAGGGTTGTTCACAGCCAGGTCGGCGAGCACCTTGCGGTTAATCTCGATACCAGCCTTGCTGAGACCACCCATCAGGGCAGAATAGCTCATACCCTCCAAGCGAGCGGCAGCGTTGATACGCTGAATCCACAAGGCACGGAAGGCGCGCTTCTTGTTCTTACGGTCACGATAAGCATACGTAAGACCCTTCTCCCAGGTGTTCTTTGCTACTGTCCAAACATTCTTACGGGCACCGAAGTAACCGCGAGTAAGTTTCAGAATTCTCTTTCTCTTTGCTCTTGAAGCAACGTGATTT
>ODAJ011910924.1_pt1 | contig 19157 bp, 22 predicted proteins | sample 1539241 | NCBI WGS metagenome assembly ODAJ01 (sample SAMN02144231, study PRJEB22623) | gut metagenome | biome: sheep rumen | host: Ovis aries | place: New Zealand | reverse complement strand
AAGCCAGTACAAGGCAATACAAATGTTACTGATAATGATAATGTAAATGAGTATGATAATGATAATGTAAATGATAATGAGGAAACTAACGTTTCCCTTATTGAAGAAAAAAAAGAAAAAAAAGAGAACCAGTCGGATGAATGGGAAAAATTTTTTGTTAAGTGCTTAGAATACTTTAACTCGATGGTTGGCTATTATGGTAGTACAATGAAGAAAGTAAAAGCAATAACACCCGAACGCCGCGAACGCCTTACACTGATATTTAAGACGTATAGCAAAGCGAATTACCAAACGGCAATATTAAACGCCGTACAAAGCAAATTTTGTAACGGTAAGACACGCGAAAGAAATAGGCCAGTCGACTTTAACTGGTTAATTCAGTTTGAGAACTTTACGAAAGCGTATGAAAACTCGTTGTAATGCCTTATGTGGCAATATACGAAACCGGGCGGCGGTTTTGAGTTCCTTAACAAAAGTTAATGGGGGCTACCAAACATTGAGTCGCCGGGGTGGTTCCCAAACCCTCCCGCCTTCAAGGGTTTCACACGCGAGGTGTTTTCCGCGTTTGGAAAAGGGGCAAAATTACGGCTTTTTTAGCGTGGTTGGTGTAAATGCTGGGGTACTGGTTTATTGGCGGGGTGGCTATCGGGAAAACGGCGGAAAACGGCCAAATATTGCGGGGGTGGTTTTTGGAAATTTCGCGGATGCGTGCGCGTGCGCGCAAGGTGTTCAAAGGTTCCCCGGCTGGATAATGGCCAGCGGTTGCCGGATGGCTGGCGGAGTGAATGGAACTAATTAAAACAAAGTGTTATGGTAATAGAAAAGGTTTATTTTTACAAAACAACGGATGGCGCATTGTTCAGCAAGTGGGAAGATGCGGAACGCCGCCAACTTGAATTGATGGGCGCGAATATAGAGGCGGTTGAAATGGAAGTGGACAATGACTTTAGCGCGTTCGGCTTTAAGAACCCAATCGCCAAGTATGGCGGGCGTTTGTCTATACGTGCAATAAACGCGCTAAGAGGTGCGGGGATTTGGTTTATTAAGGAATTAACCGGGTATCGTAAGACTGACTTACTGAAAATAAGAACGGTTGGATTTGGCACGTTAAACGAAATTTGCGTGTTGGCTGAAACGCTTAAAATAGAGTTGGGCGGTATTGAAATAAAAGAAAATTATTAATAAAACATTTATGGATTGCGAAAACTTAATTACCCTATTGGGGAACGTTGGGAAAGACCCGGAAACCCAAACATTCAGTAACGGCGGTATGGTTGCGGTTATAACGCTTGCAACCAGCGATGGTGGTTACGTGAAGAAAGCAACCGGGGAACAAGTGCCGGAGGTTACGCAATGGCATAGAGTCGCCGGGTACGGTAAGTTAGCGGAGTTTATACAACGGTTTGTGCGTAAGGGTGCGCGGTTGTATGTTCGCGGTAAACTTAAATACTATGAGGCGCAAACGGCCAATGGTGACAAGTACACGGCGGCGTATGTTGAGGCCGACAAAGTTATGCAACTGGAACGCCGGGCGCAAAGTGAGCCGTTAAGCGGCGACGTTTCGGTTGCCGAACTTAAACGGCGTTATCCTAATATACCGTTAGACGGCAACGGCCAGCCGTATCGGTGGGCGGATGGGCGGGTTAGAACTATCCCGTTTAAGCCGGGTGAAAAAACGGTGGAATGGTACGGCGGTAATAGCAAACCCGCCGTGGCTGGTGACAATAACAAACAAAAGTAACTATGACATTCGATGAACTTATTGCACTGGAAAGAGCAAAGCGGGTGCGCAAGCCAACGAACGCACACCCGGAGGAAGATTTGCAAGCGGCTTGCGTTGAGTGGTTCCGCTATGCGTGGCGCAAATACTGGCGTTTGTTGTTTGCGGTTCCCAATGGCGGCAGTCGTAACGCAAAGGAGGCGGCGAACCTCAAACGTTCGGGGGTTGTTCCCGGTGTTGCGGATTTGTTGTTACTGGTTCCAAACAAGTATTACGGCGCGTTGTGCATTGAAATGAAAGCCGGGAAAAACGAGCAAAGTGACGCGCAAAAGGAATGGGAGTCGGCGGCGGTTGAGGCCGGGAACCAATACGCGGTTTGCCGTTCGGTCGACGAGTTTATGGATATAGTTAACAAGTATCTGAAAGAGAAATGATTTTGAGATAATAAACTTAGTATTAACAAACAAAATTCAAACAACAATGATTAGTGTAATTATTCTTTTGGTATTGGCCATTATTCTTTTGGTATTGGCCATTGTGTTAAACAAGAAACGCCGCGACGATGTTTCCGGGTGGTTGCTGGCATTTGCTATTATGACCGCCGGGGCGTTTGTCGACGAGTTAATTCGCTGGTTGTTCCTATGAGTGAATGCAAGGTAAAGAAGTGTAGGGAGTGTGACTTTACGCATAACGGGTTAAACGGCCTTTATTGTGAGTATTTGGAGGCATACGTGGAACACGCTTTACGCGCTTATTGTGAAACTAACAAGAAAGATTAAGAATGAAAGAAATTAAAATTATGGTTCCCGACTCAATGGATAGTGAGGTCGTACAAAAGGAACTGCAAGAACAAATTAACGCCAAGTTGCCAATTACGGAGCGTTGCAAAACCTTTGAAGATGCGTTGCGCCTTACTGGCGTTACCTTACCCGACATTTTCGGGGAATTACCCAAACACGTTATTGCTTACATGAAACTTTGCATTATTGCCCGTGCGCTCAATGAGGGTTGGGAACCAAAGTTTACTAAAGACGAATACCGTTATTATCCGTGGTTTGTTATCTATTGGCCTGACGAACTGGCAGGAATGGACGAAGAAGAACGCGCGAAACTGGAAGAGAAAGGGTTTTGCAAACTCCCGGCTGGCGTGGGTTCCGCGTACTCCGGTTCCCTCGGCGGTGGTTCGGTTTTGGGCTCGCTCGCCGATGTGTCGTGCGCGAGCGCGCTCTTCGGGGGTGCTCTCGCTTCCCGGACACGGGAAATCGCGCTTTACTTTGGTAAAGCGTTTCACGAAATTTGGAGCGACTATTTATTTGCCGTGAAATGATGTTTAACCGCCGGGCGGTGTAAGGTGCGCCGCCCGGCTTAACTGGAAATGTGTATGGCAAAACAAAAGATGAAGAAACGGCCACCGGGCGCGGACTGGTGCGTTACCGGGATAAACCGTTTAAACGGGTTACGTGAGGTTATATCGTCGCCGTGCAAAAAGGAAACGGCGTTGGAGTTGTGTAAAAAGCAAGTGCGGATAGCACCGGGGAAACGAGCCTATACGTACCCAAAAATTGGGCGTGTCGAAAATTACCCCCCCTATTTCAGAGAATTGAGTTTTGAATTTTAAGTGTTAAGTTATGGGATATAGTGCGTTTAGATGGACTGGCGAAAAGTTGCAAGATTTACGACGATGGTACGCCACGACCGAAAACAAAGAGTTGGCGGACATATTGGGTTGTGCGGTTTCTTCACTGACGGCCAAGGCCGGACAATTGGGGTTGCGTAAAAACCCGGAGTGGATGCGAAGAAAACGCCGCGAGTGGGCAATTAATATGCAGATAGGGAACCGCCGGGCGGGTAATCCGGGCGCGTTTAAGCCCGGCCACCAGCGGAGCAAGGCCACACAATTTAAGCCCGGCCACACGTTAAACAACGAATTGGAAGAAAAAAGGCGGGCGGGTTTACGGCGTTATTGGGTGATTAACCGCGATAATCGGCGCACGTCAGCACTTGAAAAATTAGGCCGCCCGGTGCGTTGTGTGACCACTGGCCAGGTATTTCCGGGCGTTAGGGCGGCGGCTCGTTCGCTTAATATCCCATCATGCGGGATATTTGGGGCAATAAAGCGCGGCGGAACCACGCACGGGCTTACATTCGCCTTTATATAAGTAAATACTTTAATAGAAAAAAGAAATTAAATACATTATTATAAATATATACTTATGGTTGAAGAAATGCAAGTTAAGGAGTATGACACAACCGGGATGGAACAATACGAAATCCGTGAGGCGGCGCGGGTTTACGCCGTGCGGCTAAATGATAACGTGGCGGCAATGTTGCGGTTAACCAGCGTTGAATCATACGAAGAAACCACGCACAAGCAAATTAGGCCAAACGGCAATGCTAACAATGTGCGGTCGTGGACTGAAAAGGTTTATAAAATCAGTAACGGGGCGGTTGCCTATGTTGGCGACTGGCTGGTTTACAATGGCACTTTTATAACCGTCATGGGAGATAAAAGTTTTAGGGATAAATATTGCGTAAATGTTTGATATTTAAAATAAAAGTCGTACCTTTGCGGCGTACTGAAAGACTTTTGGTCATACGAAAAAGGGAATTTAGTTGTTTTGGTGGTTGTCCGGGATGGATAGCCACCAATTTTATTTTTGCATTTTCTTATGCCAATTGGTATAATTTCTAAGAAAAATTGCCTAATTTTGCGGGCGGAATCAGTTTAATAACATAACAATGGCTAAGAAAGATTACAAACCCTATCAAGTGCGTGTTAACGCATACGACGCGGAACGGCTGGCACGTATTGCCAAAGATTACGGCTTTAGAAGTCCTTACGGCCTTTTCAGATGGGTCGTATTTACGTTTTTGCGCGCCGCCGACCCGGACAACGACCCAATGTGTGACCCGTTGCCACTGGATATTATCGAGTTGTTTGATATTTCAGAAGATGCGCAATTGGTACACGAAAGTATTTTGAGGGTACGGCGGCAAAACTATATGCGCAAGTACATGAAAGAACGGCGCAAGAACGGTGAGGATAAACCACGCGCCAAGGCTGGCGACGTAATTTCCGACGAGGTGGCGGAAATGTTCGCGGGTTATGAGGCGGAGGGCGCGCAAAAGGAATGGAAACCGAACATTCAGCAAAGAAAGGGTAAGTAATGGGAAGATTGGGCATACCATACCAAGGCAGTAAAAACAAGTTGGCGCGTTGGGTTGTGGAATGCTTACCAGCAGCCACGCATTTTTACGACCTTTTTTGTGGCGGTTGTGCCGTTACGCACGCGGCGTTACTATCCCGGAAATACAAGCATATACACGTTAACGACATCGACTCAATGATGGCCGGGGCGTTTGTTGATTGCATAAACGGGAAATACGCCAACGAAAACAGATGGATAAGCCACGCGGAGTTTATGGCGTTGCGTGACACTGATTTTTACGCGGCCATTTGCTTTTCTTTCGGCAATAACCGCCGGAGTTATGCGTATGACCGTAATAAAGAAGATTTAAAGCGGGCGTTACACTATGCGTTATATTTTGCTGATTGCAGCCCGTTGTCGGAGTTTGGCGGCGTTGACGTTGTGCCACTGGCGCGCCTTACGGAACCCGCCGGAACGGTTGCGCGCTATGAGGCAATACGACGGATAATGAAAGACCAGTTACCCGGCCAGCGTGCGGCGCACGAACTGGAAAGCGCGGAACGGCTGCAATTCATTCAGAGTTTGGGCGCGTTGAGGCCGACGGCCACGGTTGAGGCTACAAACACGGATTACACCGCCGTTGAGATTGAGGCGGACAGTGTTGTTTATTGTGATATTCCGTACTATGGAACAAACGGTTATGTGGGGGGGGTATTTGATTGGAAACGTTTCTATGATTGGGCGTTAAGCCAGTGTTTCCCGGTATTCGTTAGCGAGTACACAATGCCGGGCGGCTTTTCTCCAATTTCCATCAAGAAACGCACGGGTACAATGTGCGCCAATGACAATAAACAAATTGTTGCGGAAAAACTATTTGTTCAAACCCAGTACGTCGAGCGTTTCCGGCGTGACTTATTCGTTTAGGTTTATGGCAAAGGATTGGCGTTACTACAAGTTTATCAATACCGAACGCTGGCGGCGTTTGCGTGCGGTACAACTGGCTAAACAACCGTTGTGCGAGGAATGTATGAAAGTCGGTCGCTACCGTTTGGCGGAGTTGGTACACCACCGGGAACCCATTGAAACCGGGGTTACGCTGGCAGAAATGGAGTATTTGGCGTTTAATGCCGACAATTTGGAAAGCATTTGTAAAAAATGCCATACGGCGGTGCATAACGCTTTAGGTTCCCATAATAGCCAGCGCAATAAAGAGATAACGGCGCGCCGGAATGAGCAACGCGCCGCCGCAATACTGGCATTATTTGAAGATTAGGAGGTTTAGCAATGAAGAAAGACAAAGATTTAAAATTAACCAAAACGGACGGTTTCGCCAAACTGATAACCGACGCAATGAAAGAGGCCAAACTATACAAGCCCGATAAAGACTTAACAATTTGGCTATTGGCGACACAACTGGAGTTGTACCAAAAAACCCGCAAGAGTATAGAGGATATAGGGTTAAACGTTGAGAATCCGACAAAGCAAGGTTTTGTTACTAAGCCTAACCCGGCGGTCGCAATGAATTTTGCGTGCGGCAAACTGATAGCGCAATACTTAACGCAATTGGGGTTAACGTCGGTAATCAGTAAGAAAGCCGGAGAGATAGCAAACGGCGACTATGACGAAACGGATGATACCGACCCAATAACCGCACTGACGAAACAAATAGAGAACAACCGCGCCCCGGTAATATACAAACGTATGGGTAGGGTGTAAGTATGACCGATAACGAGAAAGCGCAACACCGGGCATTAAAGGCGGAGGCCGTGGCGCGGCTATCTGCAATTGATGTTGAGTCGTATAATTTAGCCAGTATCGACGCAAGGCTTGAATTATACGTTGTTAATGTTGCGCGTTTTCCGAATAGGCACGGACTTTATGAGATATTGGGCGTTATATGCTTTTTCGATAAACTGGATAAGTACGAACTAAGAATAAACGAGGTTCAGAACTATATAACCTTTTATGAGGCGTTGAAGTTTGACGGCGCGCCAACCCGCCGCCGTTACAAGATGACACCCGTACAAGTGTTTCAGTTTACGAACATAATGGGTTTTTATACTGACGATGGGCGGCGGCTGGTTCGGGATGCGCTTTTGTTTGTTCCGCGTAAGTTCAGTAAAACAACCAGTGTAGCCTCGTTGGCCATTTACGATTTTCTATACGGCGACGGCAACGCGCAAGCATACACCGCCGCCAATAGTTATGAGCAAGCCCAAATTTGTTTCCGTGAGATTAAGGAAATACTAAAAGGACTCGACCCCGGTTTGAAACGCTTTAAGATAAACCGCGAGAAAGTTATGTGGCTTGACACCACCAAAAGAACGGCGTTTGCGCGTTGTTTGGCCAGTGCGGCGGATAAACTGGACGGCCTAAACGCAAGTACGGTGATTATGGACGAATACTCGCAAGCGGATAGCGCGGACTTATACGGCGTTCTTACAACCTCAATGGGCGTGCGTACCAATCCGCTAACCATTGTGATAACAACGGCCAGTGACAAGCCCGACGCGCCGTTTGTGGCAATGCTAAACCGCTATAAGGCCATATTACGCGGGGAGATTGAAAACGACCGTGTATTTGCCAGTATCTTTGAGCCGGACGCGGACGATGAACCCGGCGACCCTTTGACGTGGGCGAAAGTACAACCCCATTTGGGTATTACCGTACAACCCGACTTTTATGCGGCTGAATGGGAGCGCGCCCAAACGGATGCGGAAAGTATGAAAACGTTTCTTACCAAAATGCTTAATATATTCGTTAGCGGCAATTCCCGCCCGTGGGTTGAGGGTGAGAAGATAAAGGCCAACGCACAGAAACAAGACATAACGCAATTTGGCGGCGCGCCGTGTGAGATAGCGGTCGACTTATCCGTTAATAATGACTTTTCCGCCGTAACTTACTTTGTCTATTTGGAGAAACTGAAAAAGGCGTATATTAAGACCGACTATTATTTCCCGGCTGGCAGACTGGCAGACCATCCGAACCGGGAACTATACAAGAAATGGGCGGACGATGGTTATTTGAAGTTGTGCGAGGGTAATATCATAGACTACCAGCAAATAATCGGTGATATACTGGAAAACTCCAAGTATGTGCAAATCTATAAGTTTGGTTACGACAAATATAAGGCGGCGGAGTTCCGCAACACTCTAAAAGCCTTTGGGGCAACCGACGAGCAACTTTACAACTACCCGCAAACAATGAGTTATTTTACAAGCCCGGTAATTGCATTTGGGCGCGGAATAGAACGCGGGTATTATATCTTTGAACCAAACCCGATAACGTACTTTTGTTTCGATAACGCGGTGTTGGTTGTGGATAATATGGGTAACTGCAAGCCATTCAAGAAAGACGAAAGCGAAAAAACCAAGATAGACGGCGTAATTACAACGTTAATGGCCGTTGGTATGGCTGATAACCAAATACGCAAGTGTTGAGGCCGTGAGGTTGCAAAAACGTGAGAATGGAGAGTAATAATAAACAAACGTTTGTAAATATGGGAATATTTGGGAATTTCGGTAAAAGAATGGCGGCGGCGTTGTCCACGCCACAAACGGAACGCCGGACGGGTGACGAGGCCGTCGTTGCCAGTACGGCCACGGACGTTTCCGAAATATGGGGAAACGCCGTTGATGGTATATCGGAAAGTTTGGCGGTTAAGATTGCAACCGTTTTTCGTTGTGCTGACATTGTAAGCGGAACCGTTGCGTCGTTGGGCATGAACTTACAACGCTTACGCGCTGGCGGCTATTATGCCACCGATGAAAGTGACCCGCTTAACGCCTTACTGGCTGACGCGCCAAACGAACGCTTAACCGCGTTTGACTTTCTCAAAAACACGGTGTTGCAAATCCTATTGCGCGGCAATGCCTATATAGTGCCGGAGGGAAACGCCGCGTATTTAGACGATGACGATGACGTTTTCGGAATTGGCCGTTTGGTGCTTATTGCGCCGGATTGTTGTACGTATGACAAAAACGCCAACACTTACACCATTAACGACTACGTGAACCGGGTATATGGTACGTTCGGAGCCGACCAAGTTATCCACTTGCGTAATTTCTCGCTTGATGGCGGATATACTGGCAATAGCACGTTGGCATACGCGGCGCGTGTGCTGAATATTGCCAGCAAGACCGACGAGCAGCAACAAGACTTGTTCAAACCGGGTGCAACCACACGCGGTTTTGTGAGTGGCGACGGCGGCGTTGCGCAAGGTTTCGGAATGCTGCAAGACGAGCAATTAAAGAAAGTAAGCGACCGCGTTGAAACTGAATTGTTGGGCGGTAAGCGTATTTTCCAATTGCCGGGTATGATGAAGTTTAACCAATTGAGTTTAACCCCGGCGGATTTGCAATTACTGGATAGCAAGCGTTTTAACGTACTGGAAATATGCCGTTTCTTTGGCGTACACCCGGATAAGGTGTTTAGCCAAACCAGCACGAACTACAAAGCCAGCGAAAACTCGCAAACGGTGTTTATGACTGACACACTAACGCCTTTGTTGCGCAAGATAGAAAACGAGTTTAAGGTTAAGTTAATCCCGGTTCCATTGCGCCGCCAATACCGTATAACGTTTAACTTAGAAAATTATTATCAGAGTGACGTAATTACGGAGGCGGATTATTTCACAAAGATGATACAAGCGGGCGGAATGACACCGAATGAAGTACGCCTAAAGAAAGGCCGTGCGCCTATGAATGGCGGCGACGAAATGTTTATTAGTTGTAATGTTGCCCCGGTTAATAGTGACAAGATACGCGGAACCAAAGGCGGCAGCGGTAAGAAGAAAACGCCGGGCGTTGAGGTTGCAAAAAACGAATAAACGCAAGTATTTATAAATGCAAAATTATATGAGCAAGGAAATACGTATGTTTGTGCGGTCGTTCGCTGGCGAGGGTAAGCCCGCCGCCGCCGAAGATAGCCGCGTTATTGAGGGTTACGCGGTTGTATTTAACCAGCGTTCCAAACTGGTTTACGATTATAACCTTTGGAAACCCGTAATCGAAACAATTACGCCCGGAGCCATTACGCAAGACCTTATAAACCGTTCGGACGTGTTGGCCAATATGGAACACAACGACCGCCGTTTGCTGGCGCGTTGCGTGAACGGCAAAGGTACGCTAACGCTGACGATTGACGAAATAGGTTTGAAGTATCGTTTTGAAAGCCCGAACACCAACGAAGGCGACTTTGCGTATGAAATGGTAAAACGCGGCGATATTGGCGGTTCGTCCTTTTGTTACTGGAATGATAACGACGAGTGTAACGTTACCTATTCCAAGACCACGGACGAAAACGGCAAAGAGGTTATTTTGCGTACCGTTAACAAGATAGACCACTTACACGACGTTGCCATTGTGCTTAACCCGGCTTATGTTGGAACCAGCGTTGAGGCTCGGAGCCAAGAGGCCGAATATATAAAAAAATCCATTTGCCGCGCAATGCCGGATTTGGAGATACCCGACAAGGAACCAACCCCGGCGGAACGCGCCGCCGGGGATTTGGCGGACGTTGAGGCGGCAATTATGGAGGCCGACGACCTTTGCGTTGGTGCGTATGAGATTTAAACCACATAGTTTGTTTAACAATAAAATTTTATCGTTATGCCAAAGAAAGCAATGAGCGCGGAAAGTCGCGCACAAGTTCGCCAAATGCGCGGCCAGTTGGCGAAGAACAAAACGGCAATGAAAGAGATTGCCGACAAGATGAAGGCCGAAAAGCGTGGTTATTCCGACGAGGAAAAAACCAAGATGGAGCAGTACCGAACCGAAAACCAGCAGTTGTCGGCCAGTATTGAGGCGATGGAGTCGCCGGAGTATGACGCGCCCGCCGAGGTTGTTTCTCGCAATTTGGCCACCGCTGAAATTCTTTTCAGTTTGCGCAACAAAGCCGGAGTTCCCGACAAGTACGCATATTTGCGCGCTGGTAACAACCCGTTTGAAATGATTATCCCCAATTCCGAAATGGAGGCCGACGAGATTATGAAACGCGCCGCCGGGGATGTTCAGTCGCTTAGTACCGTTACGCCTTTGGTTCCCATTACCATTAAGGATATTGTCGAGCCACTTTCCCATTTGCTGATTTACGACAAGGTCGGTTTGCGTATTCAGCACGGAATCGAGGGGCAGTGGAATTTCCCGGTAGTAAGTGGAATTGAGGCCACTTTCTTAGGTGAGAACGTGCAAGTAACCGACACTAAGATTGAACTTAGCAAGATTACGCCAACCCCCAAGCGTTACAGCGTAAGCGTACCCGTAAGTAACCTCGCTATCATTCAGAGTAACGGCGGAATCCGTAACATCGTGATTAACGGTATTACTTTGGCCGTTGCTAACCTTATCAATAAGGTAACGTTCAGTACAACCCAGGTTGGAACCGCTGGCGTATTTCCTACCGGGTGTTTCGTTGGTTGTGTCAACACCCCAGCCGCCAACACTGCGTTTACCTATAAGGAGGTTGTCGCGCTGAAATATACCATTATTGGCCGTGGCGTGCAAGGCTGGCAGTATGGTTGCTATGTATGTACTCCAAAGACATACGCAGAACTGGCAACCACTCCAAAGGATGCCGGGTCGGGTCGTTTTATACTGGAAAACGGTATGATTGACGGAACCCCGGTATTTATGACCGTTGACTTTGATGACACCAAACTCGGTTTTGGTATATTCTCGTACAACGTGGCTGGTTTCTTTGGCCAGCAGACACTCGGAGTTGATGGCACAAGCCACGAGGCATTCTCCAAGAGTCTTACGTGGTTTATGCTTAACGGCTACATGGATTTGGCTTGTTTGCGTACCGAGGCGTTCGGAACCATCAGCAAGACCAATGGGTAAAGGCACTTTTCCGTTTTAGGCTTAAAAAATACACTTTCCGGGCGGCTGGACGGTTAAAAATGGCCGTTTCAGTCGCTTTTTATGTTTTTAAGGCCGACACGGCGTTTTAATGTGCTTACCCTAATAAGTACCCACCCGCGCAATTTGAACGCGACACGCGGGATTTTTGGCGAAAAATTAACAAAAATTCAGAAATTAAGCCCCGAAGGGGCTTAAAATTGGCACAAAATGGCAAAATACGTAACACTTGACGAACTGAAAGCGCAATGCAACGTTGAACACAACGAAGATGATTTGTTAATGCAAAAGCAATTGAACGCGGCGGAGGCGTGGGTGGAAAAAACGCTACAATGCCCGTTGTCCGACTATGAGTACACGCCGGACGGTTCTGAAAAGGCCACCATCCCGGAATCCATCCAACAAGCGGTGTTGATTTTTGCGGCTGGCTTATATTCCAACCGTGAGGCGAACTCGTTCGGAGCCGCGCCGACACCCATCATGTTTAATCTTATGTCATTGTTAACGCCTTATATCAAATTCACTTAATATGAGAGCCGGATTACTTGACGAATTTTGCACGCTGATTGTTACCGACGAAGTACAAACGGAAAGTGGCTTTAAGAAGAAAACCGAACGTGAGGCGGCGCGGGTGCGTTGCCAGCGTTTGCGGCTTGCGGAGTCGGTAGGTTTTGCCGTTGGTGAGGAACAAACGAAAAGTGTTGTTAAGATACGCATAAGGAAAAGCGCGGTTACTGAAAATGTTGTAAGGTTTGTGTATAACGGCGACACTTACAATATAACGGAAAATGTTCCGTTTAGGCGCGACAAGACACTGGAACTTACTGGCACGAAGATACAAGACTAATGGGAAGATTAACGGATTATTTCGGTAACGGTGGCACTGGCGGCGGAACCGCCGGAATGAGCAACGTTATAAGCGTACAATTTACCGGGGTTGAAAGCCTCGATAACGCATTACGGCAACTTAGCGAGATAGACCGCCAAACCGCCGTAAGGAATGGTTTGCGCCGTGGCGGTGCTTATCTGATTAAGCAAGGCCGCAAGCGTTTACGCCAAAAGGTACACACCGACAAGAAACACCAATACCGGGGAAAAGGCCGTAAACCGGGTAATCTGCAATCGGCGTTTGTCAACAAACTAAAGCGTGCCAAACCGGGCGTGCTGGTAGGTTTTAGGAGGCCGCAAGGCGCACACTCGCACTTAGTGGATTTGGGAACCGGGAAACGTGAAACGCACGGCGGATTGAATCGCGGCGAAATGCCCGGTATAAAGTTTTGGAGCGACACCCGCGAACAAGACCAGCCAACGGCAATGGGTTACGTTATGGATGGAATCGAAAAAGCCGCATTAAAGATTATGCGTTGAGGTTGCAAAAAGCGAACAAACGCAAGTATATATAAACGCAATAGTTATGAGTAAATCAGTATTAAGCGCGGGGCAGATAATCCGCAATGCGTTACTGGCGGACGTGGAAATTAATATGGCGGTCGGAACCAATATATTTCCGTTGTTTGCACCCAAAGGAACAACGGGCGATTACATACTTTACGCCCGTGAGGATGGCGGAGAGGAACCCGGCCAAATGGGTAGTTTGGAGGAAAAGGCCATTATTACCATTAACGTTAATAGTGTTGACTATGACCGGGGTTTGCAAATAGCCGAAATGGTGCGCCGTGTCCTAATGGGGTTGCGTGGTGGCCGTTACGGAATCAGGCGCGGACACGACCGCGAAGATGTGGCCGGGCTTACCGACAAAGGCCAGCCAATATTAACTCAAATACTGGAATACGAATTTAGCGACCTTTTGGTTGCGCGTGGGTTGATAGGTTAATTTATTGTTTAACATTTTAAAAATAGTTTGATTATGGCAGACGCTGGAACATTTACAACCAACTCGGATATCGAACTCGGCCAAATGCTTTTGTATTTGGATGGCAAGTTATTCGCGTTTTCGACGAGTTGCGAACTGGTGATTAACACCAACATGATTGACACCTCGAACCAACTCGACGGCAGTTGGGAGAGTTCGGTGGCTGGTAAAAAGTCTTTTACCGTAAACTGCAATACGCTTGTTACGGATAAGGCTAACGTAATGACCGCCGACGGCGCGATTGCAAAGCAGATTGCCGGAAGTGCGCTAACATTCAAGTTTGGCAAGGCCATTATTACCGAAAACACGGACGGCAGCGTTAGCGTTACCGAACCCGCAAGCGGTTGGACTGGCAAGGTAAACATTACGTCGAGCACACTGACCTCGGAGGCCGGAAACCTTTGTAAGTATCAGTGCCAAATGCAAGGTGCTGGCGCATTGGTTCCCATTTCCTAACCCGACCATTGGTTGTTAACTGATTTCATGTTGAGGCCGACCGCCACCCGGTCGGCCTCAATTGGTTAAGGTAAAGAAAAGAATGATAACGTTAGGGCAAATAGTCAATTGGGAGCGTTTAAGCGGAAAACCGTTTATGGAGTTTGACGGCGAAAGCGTGGACGATATAACGGTATTGGGTTACGTATGTTTGGGAACCCGTGAATACACGTTGGAAGTGTACCGGGATGCGGCCAAGAATAGCGGCGCGGACATACTGGCGGCGGTGGCGCGTGAGGCTACGGCGGAATTTTCGTATATAAGCCAGTTTGTCGGCGGTGTTGAGGCTGACACCATCCCGGAGAAAGAAAGCGAGGAAAAGGAAAGTATAACCCAAATTGTCGGTACAATGATAATGGCCGGAGTTGACGGCAATTTTTTGTTAAGCCGTGGTTTGGAAGATTTGGCGTGGTTGTGTAAGGCGTTCCAAAAGGAGCAACAAACCACGATGGAAATTAGCCGTTACTGGACTTATATAAAACTATCGCCGTGGATAGACAAAACAAAGGCACATAACCCCGGAGAGTTTTTGCCGTTTTCGTGGGAGAAAGCCGGGAAAGATACGGCCACCATTACCGAAAAAGAAAAGAAGATTGCGGCGGTGTTGTTTGGTACGCCCAATAATGACACCGTGGAATACGAATATTACGACGGAACAAAACAAGAATAGGCATGGCAAAGTTAAGTTTTTCTATTGCGCTTAACCTATTAACGCAAGGGATTAAGCGGGGAGCCAATGAGGTTGAGGCAACATTTAAGCGGATGCGGTCGAACATTATTGGCACGTTTGCAAATTTGGGTGTTGGTTTGAGTGTATTCTCGTTTGGTCGCCAAATGATAAACGCCGCCAAGGATTTTGAGGCCGGAATGGCGCGTGTAAGAGCCGTAAGCAACGCCACGCAAGCGGAGTTTATGGCAATGGAGGCGGAGGCAAAGCGTTTAGGCGCAACCACCAAATACACGGCCACCGAGGCGGCTGGCGCGCTGGAAAACCTCGTAAGAAACGGCCTTAATCCCGGCCAAGCGGCGGAGGCGTTGCCAAAGGTGTTGCAGTTTGCGCAAGCCAATAGCATAGGTTTGGCGGAGGCCGCCGACCTATTGACGAACACGCTAAACGGCTTTAATATGGCCGTTGGTGACAGTCAAAAGGCCACCGACATAATGAGCAGCACGGCGGCACATTCCGCCACCAACGTACTTGATTTAGGCGAGGCGTTAAAGAACGCCGCGCCACTGGCCAACAACTGCAAAATTGCCATACAAGAAACCAACGCCGCATTGGGTACACTGGCAAACGTCGGAATCAAGGGCGCGGACGCTGGAACCGGGTTAAAACAATTCCTTATCGGCTTATCAAGTGAGGCACCCAAAGGCGCGGCGGCGTTGCAGAAATACGGGTTAGAGATAAACCAAGCCACTTTGGCGGCTGACGGTTTGGCGGGAACCCTAAAGAAGTTGTACGAAAGCGGAATTGGCCAAGACAACCAGGCACTCGCGGACGTGTTCGGTCGCCGTGCGTTCAGTTCCGCCGCCGCACTGATAAACAACTACGAAAAGTTTATTGCGCTTAACAACACGTTAGGCAACGCGGAGGGTGAAACGGCGCGTATGTTTGAGCAAGGAACCGGGCGGATGGAAAACTCGTTGGCCTCGCTTGCAAGCGCATGGGAGGGTTTTCAAATTAAGTTTTTCCAAGGCACGGAAAATTGGTTTGCAGCCCCGGTCGATGCGCTTACCAACTTTATACGTTTTGCCACTGGCAATTTGTCCGGGCTTGTAACCCGTATTGGCGTATTGTGGGCGGGTGCAAAGATAGTTAAGTATTTCCGGGAATGGCAAGCGGCAAGCGGAACGTTTTACCAAACAATGGCCACGCAAGCGGCGGCGGCGCACGCAAAGGTTAATACGCTGGAATCGGCCAGCAACACACTAAGGCGCAATATTCAGAAGTTGGAAAGCCAGTTGGAAAAGGCCACCGCCGACGAGCGGCTTGCAATAGAGGTACAACTAAACGCGAAGAAAAGAGCGTTGGCGGCTAACGAACTGGCAATAACAAAGGCTAAGAACGCCGCCAAGGTTGCAGACGAAAAAGCGGCGGCGGTTGAGAGTTTGACGGGCTGGAAACTGACGTTTGCACAACTCAAAATGAGTGTTGCCGGAGTGGCTGCAAGCATTAAGGCCGCATTTGCCACCGCCGGGCCACTTTTGTTTTTGGCCGTTATAACGGAATTGATAGCCGGGGTTAAGAACCTTTGGGATAACACGCACAAACTGGAATCGCTGCAAAAGGAATACGCGGCGGGCGTTGCGGAGGTTACGCACACGGCGGAACTGGAAGAATTGCGAACCATCCAAAGGGAATTGAACGACGCAAACACCACCGTTGAGCAACAACAAAGTTTGATAGATAAGATTAACAAGAAATGGGGAACCACTTACACCAAAGTGAGTGATGTAAACACCGCTTTAACAACCCAAATTGGACTTATCGAAAAACAAGCATTGGCGGAATATAACGCCCGGAGGTTGGCGGAAATGGAGGCCAAACGCCAAGAGATATTAGACCGCCACGGCGGCAGTGAACAAAGTTTTGCAGACGAATACAAGAACAAGCGTTATAGCGTTGGCGACTTTCTCCACTACATAACCCCGGAATGGTTGGACGGTACGCACTCGATGAAAACCGAGGGCGAAAATTACGCGGCTTACACCAAGGAAATAGAACGTTTGCGCAAGAACCTCGGCGACGGGTTAAAGGCCGTTGCGGATGAGGCCGGAAAATTGGGTAACGGTGACACGGGCGGCGGCGGAGGCCACACTACCACCAACACCACCACGCAGAAACAAACCGAACTTGAACGGCTGCAAGAGAATTACAACCAGTCGTTGCGTGAACTTACGCTAAAACACCAAGCCGGAATAATGACGTTTGCGGAGTATGAAAAGGCACTCGGCGAACTGATAAACCAAACGTGGGTAAGCGCGGCCACTGGCAAAGAAAAGGGCACGCGGGAAAGTATGTTTGCAAAGGCGTTGGCGGTTGATGCGGCGGTAATGCGCAATAACGAGGATTACTGGAAGATGGCCAAGGCCGAGGAAAGTTACGCCCAGCAACTTGACGCGCTTAACCGCGCCAAGGCTAACGGGGTAATGACCGAGGAAGATTACAACAAAGCGTTATACCAGTTAATCAGTTCCACGTTGGACGATGTGGGTAAACTTAACGTTATGGGCGGCGCGCTTGATGAACTGGTTAAATCGTTGAGGCTGGCGGCGGAAAAGGCCGTAAATATCAAACCCGAAACAAAACGCGACACAACGTTTGACTACAAAAAGACCGCCACGCAAATAGCCGACGAGGAACTGACGGCGGCAAAAAAGCGACTTGAGGAACTAAAGACCGCCGCCGGAGGTATTGCCGGAGTGCTTGAAAACGAGATTAACGCGGCAATGTCCAAAGTAACCACGTTGGAAGATGCGTTAAAGATAGCCAAGGTAAAACAAGACATTAAGGAATTGCGCAAGTCGTTGGCAGAAACCAAATGGAACGGAATAAAGGACATTGTTAGCGGTTCCAATAGCGCGGTTAATTCGTGGAAACAATTGAGTGAAACCCTAAAGAATACCGATGCAAGCGGATGGGAAAAGATAATGGCCATTTTCAATGCGCTAACCAGTACGGTCGACGGTATAATTGGGATAGTAACAACCATTGATGCGTGGACGGCTGCAAGCAAGAAACTTGCGGCGGCGGAGCAAGCGGAGGCCGCAATAAACGCGTCGGCCACCGCGCAAAAGGTAGCCAGCAACGAATTGGGCGCAAGTAGTGACGCGGCGGCTGCAAGTGCCACCGCCGCCAAGGCAACAACCACCGTTGCGGCCAATACGGCGGATGCGGCCAGTAGTGCGGCGGCTGGTGCGGCCAAGTTACCTTTCCCGGCCTCGTTGCTGGCGGTTGGCGCGGCTATTGCCGGGGTGCTGGCACTAATGGCCAGTATTCCAAAGTTTGCGGGCGGTGGCGTTATTTCCGGCGGAACGAGCGTTAACGATATGCAGTTGGCGCGTGTCAATGCCGGGGAAATGATATTAAACGGTAGCCAGCAAAAGAACCTTTGGAACGCTATCGAAAACGGTAACTTTGGCGGCGGCGGTGTTCAGATTAAAGGCTACAAAGTCAAGGGAACCGACCTATATATTTTGATTGAGAATGTAAAAAAGAAATTTAAGAAATCGTAATATATGGCTTACGGACTAAAATATTATTTGCCGTTTTCTTCATTAAAGAAAGTGGATTATCGGCTGGAAATAGAGTTGGATGGTTACAACGGGGAGGCCACGGAATTACTCGGAACCCCGGAACCTTTTACGGTTGCCATAAGTGACGCGGATTTTATTTACCATCCGTTGAGGCTATCCACGGCCACCATTGGAATTGTTGGTGGCAATGAGTTACAACGTTTGTTTGCTACCGGGTGGCAGCAATTCCGCGTAACCCTATTGCGCTATACCGAGCAAACAAGCAACGTTGTTTGGTGCGGTTTTGTGCGCCCGGAGGAATACACCCAAGACTATGCCAACGAAACGTTTTCTTTGGACGTTGAGGCGCAAAGCGCGTTGCAGACGTTGGAACAAATCAAATATACAAACCAGTATTCCGACGGGTTGCGGTTTGTTACGTTGCGTTCGCTGATAGAAAAGTCTTTGGCGGCTGCAAATGCCCGTTGGCGTTATGTGTATATTCCGCATACGTGGGCGGTTGACGCGGCCAGTTACGGCGAAAACGCACTATTACGGAACGATTGCATAATCAGTGAGCAAAATTTCTTTGACGAAGAAAACGAACCAATGACGTATTTGGAAATACTGGAACAAATATGCCGTTTCGCGCACTGGACGTTATGCGAATGGACGGGCGACGTTTGGTTTGTCGATTGGGATTACACGGACACTTACGATTGTTACGTTCTTTCCGGGGGAACGCTGGTTAAGCAAGGCGGCGGCGTGAACGTGAGCCGCAAAACGCTAAACGTGCAAAGCATGGGCTACCACGGCGCGTCGCATAC
>ODAJ012164461.1_pt1 | contig 19166 bp, 13 predicted proteins | sample 1539241 | NCBI WGS metagenome assembly ODAJ01 (sample SAMN02144231, study PRJEB22623) | gut metagenome | biome: sheep rumen | host: Ovis aries | place: New Zealand | reverse complement strand
TCTGCTTGCTTGATGAGGACAATACACATATTGGCAATTGTCTCTGGCGGTCTTGTTGCTGCCAATTCCAGAAAGAAAGCTGCATCAGAGTGCATCTTTCCCAGCTTGCGCATCGCCTCCAGCTCCTCGCTACCCTCTTCCCACTGACGGCAATGCCGCGTCTTCAGATAGTCTTCGTAGTCTTCCAACAGCTCTTGCAACGATGCCTTTGCCACATTAACGAGCTTTATTTCCGTCTTAGCACTGGTTGTACTGGCAGCACAGCCCTCAATGATATTCTGTTTGCCCGAGCGTGCAGCCTGAACCATCTGGTCTATGGTGCGGTCCCCCTTCGACAGAAAGCGCTCACAGAAGTCATAGGTAAGCTGAAAAATCACATCCGCTTTCTGATAAGACAGCAACTTTTTGTAGTTGCCGTTGTGGGGAATGAGCTGTTCGGCCATTGCGATTTTTGCTTTTTCAAGATGGTTGATGGTGTTTTGCAGAGTGACCTTAAGGACTTTAAAGACTTTAAGGACTTTAAAGACTTTATGGACTATAAGGACTTTTAAAAGTCCCTATGCCCCTAAAGTCCTCATATTCCCAAACTATTTGTTTACTTGGAATTTGGTATCTCCGTCACGGAAGAAAGCATTGATCTGCTTTGCAGCTGCTATACCGGCATTGATGTTGGCCTCTGCCGTCTGGGCTCCCATCTTCTTGGGAGTAGAGAAATAGCGGCCCTCGAACTGCTGGAACTCAGCATCGGCATCGGGTTTGATGTCGGTAACAAACTTCAGGTCAGTGCGCTCAGCCATGAGTTTCACAAGTTCAGGCTCGTTGATAACCTCCTTGCGTGCGGTGTTGACCAGCACACCACCCTTCTTCATCTTGCCTACCAGAGCGTAGTTGATGCTCTCGCGTGTCTCGGCTGTTGCCGGGATGTGGAGCGAAACCACGTCGCACTGCTCGAAGAGCTTGTCCTGGCAGTCAACAGCTTTCACTCCGGCAGCCTCGATTACGCTTGCAGGGCAGAAAGCATCATAGGCATACACCTCCATGCCGAAGCCTTTGGCTATGCGAGCCACGTTGCGTCCCACGTTGCCGAAAGCCAGGATACCGAGCTTCTTGCCGAGCAACTCAGAGCCAGCCTTGCCGTTATAGAAGCCGCGGACAGCCATCACCAGCAGTCCGAACACCAGTTCTGCAACGGCATTGGCGTTCTGTCCGGGAGTGTTCTCGGCCACCACGCCATGAGCTGTGGCTGCTGCCAGGTCGATGTTGTCATATCCGGCACCTGCACGAACCACGATTTTCAGCTGCTTTGCAGCATCGAGCACCTCGCTGTCTACCTTGTCCGAGCGGATAATCATTGCATCCACGTCGGCCACGGCAGCCAGAAGCTGTGCCTTCTCGGTGTACTTCTCAAGCAGCACAAGCTCGTTGCCGGCTGCCTCAACTTCTTTTCTGATACCCTCGACAGCAGCTGCTGCGAAAGGTTTTTCTGTTGCTACTAATACTTTCATTGCTTAATTGCTTATGTTCGTTATGTCCTTATCATATAATGTGCTATGCAAAGTTACGGCTTTTATGCGTAACAGCCAAAGCAACAGGTAATGTTTTCTGAGCAAACACAGCCCACTTGTCAACAAAAAAAGGCGGCAAGAAGCCTGTCACGGCTCTCTGCCACCTTTTATTATATATGTATGCCTTCGGGCAACACCTTCTTAGTGCTGTGCTTCGAAGTCCTTCATAGCCTGAACAAGTGCCTGGCAGCCCTCGATTGTCTGGGCATTGTAGCACGAAGCGCGGAATCCGCCAACGCTGCGGTGGCCCTTGATGCCCACCATACCGCGCTCAGTGGCGAAGTCGAAGAACGGCTTTTCAAGCTCTTTGTACTCGTCGTTCATCACGAAACAGATGTTCATCAGCGAGCGGTCCTCCTCTGCCACGGTGCCGCGGAAGAGCTTGTTGCGGTCGATTTCGCCATAAACGATTTCGGCGCGCTGCTTGGCCAGCTTGTCCATAGCCTCTACGCCACCCTGCTTCTTCACCCAACGCATGGTCTCAAGCAGCGAGTAGATAGGCACTACGGGAGGAGTGTTGAACATAGAACCCTTCTCGACGTGGGTCAGATAGTTCATCATCGTGGGCAACTCGCGCGGAGCCTTGCCCAGCTTGTCGTTCTTCAGGATGACAACAGTCACACCAGCCATCGACATATTCTTCTGTGCACCGGCATAGATGCAGTCGTATTTGGCAACGTCAACAGGACGGCTCATGATGTCCGACGACATATCGGCTACCAGGGGCACTGCCACGTCGAGGTCCTGACGCATCTCCGTACCATAGATAGTGTTGTTGGTAGTGATATGCAGATAGTCTACATCGGCAGGAACGCTCCATCCCTTCGGGATGAAAGTGTAGTTGGCATCCTTTGAAGAAGCCACTTCAACCACCTCGCCATAGAGCTTAGCCTCCTTCTCAGCCTTGTTGGCCCATGTGCCGGTGTTCAGATATGCAGCCTTCTTCAGGAGCAAGTTGGCAGGCACCTGGGTGAACTGAAGCGACGCACCGCCACCGAGGAATATCACCGAGTAGCCTTCGGGCACGCTCAGAAGGTCTTTTATCAGAGCCTCAGCCTCGTCAACGACAGGCTGGAAGTCCTTTGCCCTGTGGCTGATCTCCATCAGAGAGAGTCCCGAACCATTGAAATCCAAAATCTGCTTGGCCGTATTCTCAATCACCTCGCGAGGAAGCATCGAGGGTCCGGCGTTAAAGTTGTACTTCTTCATATTGTTTCTATTGTTTTAGTAACGTTTATTTCGTTATTCATGCAGTGTTAGTTTACTGCGCTGCGAAGTTACAAACATTTATTTATTTGCCCAAACAATCGAGCAAAAAGTTACTTCAAACACTGTTTTTAGCCCTGTTTCGTCAACCAAAGGGCTTTGTAACTGACGGATGGCACAGCCCTGCCGGTGCCACGGTTCACTCTCGAAGTGCTCCTTGCACGCCGCCGCTACGTTGTCCGCAGCTCTGTTTCGTCGACGAGGTAACGCTGAAGGTGGCGGTCGATGGAGCTGCGGGTGGCCGACGGGGTGAACTTGCAGAAGAGGCGGCGCACGTGGCGACGCACGTCGTAGTCAGCCGGATTGTCAACCATCTCGCTGCTTATTGCCAGATGGAAGCGGCCAAACTCGTCGAGCACAACGGTGTTGCCCGACTGCAACACAAGCCTCATCTCCTCGACCAGAGCCTTTATTGCGGCATACATATCGGCCTCGGTGAGGGTGGTGTTGGCGCATATACGGCGCGCCAACTCGCGCGTATGCACTTCTTCGGTTGATACTGCACGGCCATACCAGCGACCGTTTACCTTGTGGTTTCTGCTTTGGAAAAGTTTTATTCTCAGTGACATAATCAATTGGTGTTTTGTTTTCATCTGCAAAGATAGCACTCGAGGTATGCCTGCTGCAAACATATTTCGGAGAACCATCAGACTAAGTGCAAAGTAATATGGGCCATATTACTGACCAATATGGGCCATATTACCGACCAATATGGGCCATATTACTTTCCCGCGAGGCATCGGCTGTTCTTTTTTCGGCGGCATAGCTGCCGTAAGCGGCTGTTTTTTCATACTTTTGCAGCAAAGCTTCAGAAAGATGATAACCAGAGAAACCATAGACCAGCTGCCCTCGCCCTGCTACGTGGTAGAGGAAGAGCTGCTGCGCCGCAACCTGCGGCTCATTGCATCGGTGGCCGAAAGGGCCGGTGTAGAGATTATCCTTGCGTTCAAGGCGTTCGCCTTGTGGAAGACGTTTCCCATCTTCCGCGAGTACATCGATGCCACCACTGCCAGCTCGCTCTTCGAGGCACGCCTCGCAGCAGAGCAGTTCGGCTCGCCTGCCCACACCTATTCGCCAGCCTACACCGACGACGAGGTGGAGCAGATAGCACGCCTGTCGTCGCACCTCACCTTCAATTCGCTCTCGCAATACCAGCGCCACTACCAGCGTGCAAGGCTGGCCAATCCGGGGCTTAGCTTCGGACTGAGGGTGAACCCGCGCTACTCAGAGGTGGAGACGCTGCTCTACAACCCCTGCGCTCCGGGCACGCGCTTCGGCATTGCGGCAGAGAAGCTGCCCGAGAAGCTGCCCGACGGCATCGAGGGTTTCCACTGCCACTGCCACTGCGAGAGCGGAAGCGACGTGTTCCGCCGCACTCTCAGCCACATTGAAAGGCAGTTTGGGAAATGGATGCCGCAACTGCGCTGGATGAACTTCGGGGGCGGGCACCTGATGACGCGCGCCGACTACGACGTAGACCTGCTCGTCGACACGCTGACAGAATTCCGCCATCGCCACCCCAACCTGCACGTGATACTGGAGCCGGGCAGTGCTTTCGCCTGGCAGACGGGGCCGCTCGTGGCAAGGGTGGTGGACATAGTGGAAGACTGCGGCATACGCACGGCGATACTCAACGTCAGCTTCACCTGCCACATGCCCGACTGTCTGGAGATGCCCTACTACCCCACCGTGGAGGGAGCGACGCACATCGACGAGCCGACAGCCGCCATGCAGGACGGAGGCTGCGCCGCAACGGCAAAAGAAAAAGACAACTGCTACCGTCTGGGCGGCAACAGTTGTCTGAGCGGTGACTATATGGGTATGTGGCGGTTCGACCACGAACTGCAGGTGGGCGAACCTGTGGTGCTTCACGACATGATACACTACACGACGGTGAAGACCACCATGTTCAACGGCATAGGCCATCCGGCGATAGCCCTTCTCAAGGCCGACGGCTCTGTGGAGGTGCTCCGCCAGTATGCCTACGACGACTACTTGCTGAGGATGGACTGATTGATATAGTCGACAATCCATGCTCCCACCTCACGCGTTCCGTAGTGGGCACCGCCATCTACCTGTATCTCCGGCGTGCGCACGTTGGCATCGAGCGATGCGTCGACAGCCTTGCGGATGAGCGCAGCTTCGTCGTTGAGGTTGAAATACTCGAGCATCATGGCCACCGAGAGTATCTGGGCCAGCGGGTTGGCAAGGTTCTTGCCGGCAGCCTGGGGCCATGAGCCGTGAACGGGCTCGAAGACGGGAGTGCTCTCGCCGGTTGAAGCCGATGGCAGCAGGCCCATAGAGCCGCTGATGCACGAGCCTTCGTCGGTGAGGATGTCGCCAAAGGTGTTCTCTGTTACCATCACGTCGAAGAACGTAGGCTCGGAAATCATACGCATCGAAGCATTGTCCACGAACATATAATCGGTTTCAACATCGGGATACTGGGGAGCCATTTCCTTGGCTATCTGCCTCCACAGACGCGACGAAGCAAGCACATTGGCCTTGTCGACGACCGTGAGGTGGCGGCGGCGACGGCGTGCATACTCGAAGCCCACGCGCAGTATGCGCTCTATCTCGGGCCGCGTGTAGTAGTTGGTGTCGTATGCCTTGTCGTTGTCCTGGTACTTCTCGCCGAAGTACATTCCGCCGGTCAGCTCGCGTATGCAGATGAAGTCGGCTCCCTCAACAAGCTCAGCCCGCAGCGGCGACTTGTGAAGCAGGCAGCGGAAAGTCTGCACCGGACGTATGTTGGCAAAGAGTCCGAGCTGCTTGCGCATGGCCAGCAGTCCCTGCTCGGGGCGCACCTTGGCCGTTGGATCGTTGTCGTACTTGGGGTCGCCCACTGCTGCAAAGAGCACCGCGTCGGCTTCCTGACAAGCCTTGAGGGTCTCGGGTGGGAATGGGTCGCCGCATACATCGATGGCATGGGCACCAGCTACGGCCTCGGTGTACTCCACTTCGTGGCCGAACTTGGCTGCAATGGCATCCATGACAGCCACTCCCTGGGTCATTATCTCCGGTCCGATACCGTCGCCGGAGATTACTGCAATTTTCAGTTTCATATCTTTTCAGTCTGTTGGTATTGTGCTATTATATATAAATAAGGTGTCGACAGCAGCCCTATTCGCCACTCTCGAAGATGTTGAGCATCTTGAACGTGGCCTTGATAGCAGCCTCTGTCTGGTCGGCATCGAGCCCTCGGGTGCGCAGCAGCTTGTCGCCGTTGCGCCATGTGATGATGGTCTGCACGAGTGCATCGGTCCTTCCGCCGGGCGGTATGCTCACGCTGTAGTTGTCGAGCAGGGGGAATGTGCGTCCGAGATAGTTCTTATAGATTAGCCTCAGAGCCTTCACGAAGGCATCATACTGTCCGTCGCCCGTGCTGTCGGCCTCGTACTGCTGTCCGTTTATCTCGACCTTGATGCTTGCCAAGGGCTTCAGTCCGTAGCTGGTGCTCACCATGTAGCTCACGAGTTTCACCTTGTCTTCGGGCGCATTGTGCTTCAGCACGTCGCTGACGATATACGGAAGGTCGTCCTGAGTGACGAGTTCCTTTTTGTCGCCCAGCTCTGTTATGCGCTCGGTGACGCGCCGCGTCTGCTCGGGAGTGAGCTCCAGTCCCAGCTCTTCCAGGTTCTTGGCAATGTTGGCGCGTCCCGAGTTCTTGCCGAGAGCATACTCGCGCCTGCGTCCGAAGCGCTCAGGAATAAGGTCGTTGCTGTAGAGATTGTTCTTGCTGTCGCCGTCGGCATGGACTCCGGCCACCTGTGTGAAGACATTGTCGCCCACTATCGGCTGGTTGGGAGCTACCGCAATGCCGCTGTATCCCTCAACAAGACGGCTTATCTCGTTGAGCCGGCTCTCGTCGATATTGGTCTGCGCGTGGAAGTGATCCTTGAGAATGGCCTGCACGCTGGCCAGCGGTGCGTTGCCCGAACGCTCGCCAAGACCGTTGACCGTGACGTGAAGACCGCTTGCTCCGGCCAAAACAGCGGCCAGAGAGTTGCTCACGGCAAGGTCGTAATCGTTGTGGGCGTGATAGTCGAAGTGGAGTTCGGGATAGCGTTTCACCATCTTTCGGAAATACTCTATCACCTGCAAGGGGTTCATAATGCCCAGAGTGTCGGGCAGCATGAACCGCTGTATGGGGTAGCTGCGGAGTGTATCGACAATCTGATACACGTATTCGGGCGAGTCCTTCATGCCGTTGCTCCAGTCCTCGAGGTAGAGGTTTACGGCCACCTGCTTCTGTTCGGCATAGCGCAGCACGCGGCAGATGTCGTCGAGATGCTCTTCGGGCGATTTGTGGAGCTGCTGGGTGCAGTGGCGCAGCGAGCCTTTGACCAGCAGGTTGATAACCCGTCCGCCACACGAGAGAATCCAGTCGACCGACAGGTTGCCGTCTACAAAGCCCAGCACCTCTACCCGGTCGAGCTTGCCTATGCTCTTGGCATAGCGGCAAATCATGCCAACGGCTTCCTTCTCGCCCTGCGACACACGGGCCGAAGCAACCTCGATGCGGTCTACGTTGACCTCACTGAGCAGCTTGCGGGCAATGACGAGCTTCTCGTGAGGAAGAAAGCTCACTCCACTCGTCTGCTCGCCGTCGCGCAGCGTGCAGTCCATGATTTCCACCTGACGTGGAATGATGACGCGCTGAGAGCTTATCTGTTCTGCTGTTCCCATGCTTCAATCTTGTCTTTGTTCTCGAGCAGGAAGTCAATGTCGTCGAGGCCGTTCATCAGACAATGCTTCTTGTAGCCATTGATGTCGAAATGCTCGCTGCTGCCAGTGGCGAGATTGGTGACGGTCTGTGCCGGAAGGTCCACTCGCACCTCGGTCTTGGGATTGTCGTTGATGCTGTCAAACAGCTCCTTGAGAAAGCCGTCGCTCACCTGCACGGGCAGCACGAAGTTGTTGAGTTCGTTGTTCTTGTGGATGTCGGCAAAGAACGAGCTTATCACTACGCGGAAGCCGTAGCCTGCTATGGCCCAGGCAGCGTGCTCACGCGACGAGCCAGAGCCGAAGTTCTTGCCTGCCACGAGCACCACTCCGCCGTAGCGCGGATCGTTGAGCACGAAGTCGGGGCGCGGATTGCCTTCCTTGTCGTAGCGCCAGTCGCGGAAGAGGTTGTCGCCAAAGCCGGCCTTGTCGGTGGCTTTGAGGTAGCGGGCAGGGATTATCTGGTCGGTGTCTACGTTCTCGAGGGGCAACGGAACGCAGGTAGATGTTATAATGTTGAATTTCTGCTTCATTGTTGTGTTGTTTCTATTTGTTCTACTACTGTCTGCGACTATGCCATGAGCTCGCGCGGATCGGTGATTTGTCCGGTGACGGCGGCTGCGGCTGCCACTAATGGCGAAGCCAGAATGGTGCGCGAACCGGGTCCCTGTCGACCCTCGAAGTTGCGGTTGCTCGTAGACACGCAGTACTTGCCTGCCGGAACCTTGTCGTCGTTCATGGCCAGACAAGCCGAGCAGCCGGGCTGACGTATCTCGAAGCCAGCCTCGGCGAGTATCTTGTCGATGCCTTCGGCCTGTATCTGCTTGCTGACAGCCCAGCTGCCGGGCACGAGCCACGCCGTTATGCCGGGAGCCTTCTGCCGTCCCTTGACAACGGAAGCAAACGCACGGAAATCCTCAATGCGCCCATTGGTACATGCTCCGAGGAAAACATAGTCGACGGGCTTGCCCTTCAGACTCTCGCCGGGGGCGAAACCCATGTAGGAAAGGCTCTTGCCAAACGACTGCCGACCGGCTTCGGGTATGCTCTCGAGCGTGGGAATGTGCTCGCTGATGCCTATTCCCATACCGGGATTGGTGCCGTAGGTGATGCGCGGTTCTATGTCTTCGCCGCGGAATGACAGTTCCTTGTCGAACACGGCATCGTCGCCGCTCTTCAACGTAGACCAATACTGCACGGCCTTATCCCACTCCTCGCCTTTCGGCGCATAGGGTTTGTCCTTCAGATAGGCAAACGTCGTGGCATCAGGAGCCACGAAACCTCCCCTCGCTCCCATCTCTATCGAGAGGTTGCAAAGCGTCAGACGGCCCTCCATTGACATCTGGCGGACTACCTCTCCGGCATATTCAACGAAATAACCGGTGGCTCCCGAGGTGGTAAGCTGCGACATGAGATAGAGAGCTACGTCCTTGGCCACCACGCCTTTCTGCAGTTTGCCGTTGATGGTGATGCGCATCGACTTAGGCTTCTGCTGCAAGATGCACTGCGAGGCCATAACCATCTCCACCTCGGATGTTCCAATGCCGAAAGCCACGGCACCCACAGCACCGTGAGTAGAGGTGTGGGAGTCGCCGCAGACGATGGTCATTCCGGGCAGCGAGAGACCCTTCTCGGGACCTACGACGTGGATGATGCCGTTGTCGGGAGAGTACATTCCGTAGTGGGTAAGCCCGAACTCCTTGCAGTTGGCAGCCAGAGTGTCGACCTGCTTCTTTGAGACAGGCTCCTCGATGGGCTTGTCCTGGTCGTGGGTGGGGGTGTTATGGTCGGGCATACAGTAGATGTGGTCGGGCCTGAAGCACTTCAGCCCGCGGCTGCGCAGCCCCTCGAAGGCTTGCGGCGACGTCACCTCATGGCAATAGAGACGGTCGATGTAGAGCTGCGTGGGGCCGTCGTCGACCACCTGAACAACGTGTTTGTCCCAGATTTTATCGAAAAGTGTGTTCATAAATATGCTGTTGTTTGTTTTATCTGTGTTTACTTATCGTCGGCAGTGTTGCTGTCAGTTAGCCATGCTCTCACTCTCGTCGGTCTTAAACTTGTTGATGCAATCGATGTAAGCCTCTACCGAAGCCGTGACAATGTCGGTGTTGGCACCAAATCCATAGTACATACTGCCGTTGTACTCCACTTGCATATGCACCTTTCCTACGTCGTCAGAACCCTTGGAGATAGCCTGGATGGTGAATTCCTTTAGCGTCATCTGCTTCATAATTATGCGCTTGAGGGCTTTTATGGCTGCATCCACAGGACCGTTGCCCGTCGATGCGGCCTCAAACTTCTGTCCGCTGATGTCGAGTCCGATGCTTGCCACGCTCCGAACGCCCATGCCTGTCGTCACCTGAAGGAAGTCGAGGCGCACCGCATGACCCTCTGCCGTGTCGGCTCCGGCCAGCATCAGCACGTCGGCATCGGTGATTTCCTTCTTCTTGTCGGCCAGTTTCAGGAACTTCTGATAGAGGCTGTCGAGCTTCTTCTCGTCGTCGATGTCGACACCGAGCACATGGAGACGGAACTTCAGGGCCGCACGACCCGACCGTGCGGTAAGCACAATGGAGTTGTCGTCGAGTCCCACGTCCTTCGGATCCATGATTTCATAGGTATGAACATTCTTCAGCACACCGTCCTGGTGTATGCCGCTCGAGTGGGCAAAAGCGTTGCGGCCCACCACAGCCTTGTTGGGCTGAACGGGCATATTCATCAACGAGCTCACCATACGGGATATGGGATAGATCTTCGTGGTGTTGATATTGGTCTCGATACCAAGGTTCTGATGGCACTTCAGTATCATGGCAATCTCCTCAAGGGCTGTGTTGCCGGCGCGCTCGCCTATTCCGTTGATAGTCACCTCTACCTGACGCGCACCGTTCATCACGCCGCTTAAGGTGTTGGCAGTAGCCATTCCAAGGTCGTTATGGCAGTGGGTGGAGATTATTGCGCGGTCGATGCCGTCGACGTGCTCCATCAGATAGCGTATCTTGTCGCCGTATTCCTGCGGCAGACAGTAGCCGGTAGTGTCGGGGATGTTCACAACCGTGGCTCCGGCGCGTATCACAGCCTCAACCACACGGGCCAGATACTCGTTGTCGGTGCGCCCGGCATCCTCTGCATAAAACTCCACGTCCTCAACATAACGCTTGGCATACTTCACGGCAGCTACCGCACGCTCGATTATTTCCTCACGAGTGGAGTTGAACTTATATTTGATATGTGAGTCCGAAGTGCCTATTCCTGTGTGGATGCGCTTGTGCTTGGCATACTCCAATGCCTGTGCAGCCACATCAATATCCTTCTCTACGGCACGTGTCAGCGCACAGATGGTGGGCCATGTCACTGCTTTCGAGATCTCGATAACTGAATTGAAATCGCCGGGACTGCTTATCGGGAAGCCGGCTTCAATCACATCCACTCCCAACTGCTCCAATGCTTTGGCCACCTGAATCTTCTCTACGGTGTTCAACTGGCAGCCGGGCACTTGTTCTCCGTCGCGGAGTGTAGTGTCAAAAATGTAAAGTCTGTCGCTCATTTCTATATTTTGTTTTTTATGTTGATGTTTCATTGTCACCTGCCGGCAGCCTGCGCCCTGCGGACTACGGCCTTTCAACAGAAAAAGCCTTTCACACTTTGGAAGTGAGAAAGGCTTTTACGATAAATATCTTGCATCATCTACAAGCACACATCTTCACTTCCGGCCTCGCTTTGAAGTCGAATTCGAATAATAATGCTCAGTAGATTTGAATACATTGCTGTCATTCTGCGATATTGTTGCTATATTATGGTATTTCCTAATTGCGCTGCAAAGTTATAACTTTCCCACGAACCTCACAAACAAAATGTAAGTTTTCTTTCAAGAAAAGTTACGGATTAGAACCTACAAGCCCTGTTTCCAACAAGTAATATGAGTCATATTACCAACCGATATGAGTCATATTACCGACCCACCCCCACCCCCTCCCCAAGGGAGGGGTGCTTAAAGCAAAGTAATATGGGTCATATTACCGACCAATATGGGCCATATTACTGACCAATATGGGCCATATTACTTTGCCGTCTGGCCCAACCGAAATCAGAACGGAGGCCTGTCGTCGGGTGGCGGAGGCAGCGGTTCGTCACCGTTAAGGCGGCTTCCGCGTATCTCACCGCCCTCGGGACCGGGTATCCTGTCGAATGAGGAATCCTCGGGATTGGCAAACCGGGTGAACTCTCCGCGGAACCTGAGCAGCACGTCACCCGTTGCGCCCTTACGATGCTTGGCTATGATGATCTGCGCCATGCCCCGGAGGTCGTTTCCTTTCTCGTCCTGATAGATGTGATAGTATTCCGGGCGATGGACAAAGAGCACCATGTCGGCATCCTGCTCTATGGCTCCCGACTCGCGGAGGTCGCTCAGCTGCGGTCGCTTGCCGTCGAGTCCCTCACGGTTTTCCACTGTACGGTTGAGCTGCGAGAGTGCAATGATTGGTATGTCGAGTTCCTTGGCCAGTCCTTTCAGCGAACGGCTGATGGTCGACACCTCCTCCTGACGGCTGCTGAAACGCATACCAGTGGCGTTCATCAGCTGAAGGTAGTCAATCATGATTACCTTCACGTCGTGCTCACGCACCAGACGGCGTGCCTTGGTGCGCAACTCGAACACCGAGAGGCCCGGCGTGTCGTCGATATATATAGGTGCCCCCTCAAGCTTTCGCAGGTTCTTGTCGTATGACACCCATTCATCGTCGCTCAGCTGACCGTTGAGTATCTTGCTACCGGCTATCTCGCATACGTTGGATATAAGTCTGTTGACAAGCTGCACGCTGTTCATTTCGAGCGAGAAGAAGGCGATAGGCAACTGATAATCAACCGCAATGTTCTTAGCCAAGCTCAGAGCGAACGAGGTCTTACCCATCGCCGGACGGCCTGCAATGATGATAAGGTCGCTGGCTTGCCACCCTGCCGTGTAGTCGTCGAGCTTGTGATAGCCCGTGGGAACACCTGTCAGGCCACCCGTATTCTCGTATGCCTTGCGCAATATCCTGTCTGCTTCCTTCAGAATAGGGTCGATAGGCTGATAGTCTTTCTTCATATTCTTCTGCGAAAGCTCGAAAAGGTTGCCCTCAGCTTTCTGCATCAGCTCGTCCACATCAATCGTTTCGTCGTATGCCTGAGTCTCTATCTGTGCGGCAAACTGTATCAGCTGGCGAGCGAGAAACTTCTGGGCAAGCACCCGGGCATGGTATTCAATGTGGGCTGATGATGCCACCAGCTGGCTCAGCTCTACGATATATGCCGGGCCGCCCACTTCTTCGAGTGTACCTTCCTTGCGCAACTGCTCCACGACGGTCATAAAATCGACGGGCAGCTCCTGCATATTCATGTTCTGTATGGCACGGTAGATTTTCTCGTGGCGCGGTTCGTAGAACGTCTCGGGGCGGATTATCTCGGATATTACGGTGAAAGCATCCTTGTCTACCATCAGTGCTCCGAGCACCACGCGCTCGAAATCGGGTGCCTGCGGTTGCAGATGGCCGTATGTATTGTCTATCGGGGTGGCCGCTCTCTTGCGAGTTGGTTTGGTTGTTTCTGGCATAGCGTTTTCTTATGCTGTGTTATGGATTGTCTGCTTAATGGTTGTTATTGTCTTGTCTGCGAATGGTCATGGTGATAGTAATACCAATATGTTTTGCCGTAGTGGCTCTTCAGCTGTCGCTGGCGAGCCGGACTGTCACCGACCTTCGACCGTTCGGCGAGGAAATGTCTGTATTCCTCCATCATCACGCTGTCCTTGCACAGGCGCACAGGGTTGTTCGTTGTATGCGCGTAGAGTGCCATTGCCTCGCGATAGTGAGTGGGCAGCACCGAGTCGGGCGCATAGTATAGGTTCAGCGCTTTGGCGAAGCTCTGCAACTTCTTGTCCATGAGCAATCCGCAGAGCTGGTAATGGCGGTTTCGGCGGGCAGTCTTCACTATTACCGACTGCGGAACGAGCATCAGCGCATAGACCTCCTTGCCGTCGGGCACAAGGTTTCGCGAACCTGGGGCCAGGCTATAGCTGAACAGCCGTTCGGGAAGCTGCCGCTCTCTCGACAGCGAGAACGCTCTGAGCATGGTCAGCGAGCCGTCGGTGTCGTCGCTTTCTGCTCCCACCCTGAGTGCCCCGGCAAAATCGCCGCTGCGCATCTTGTGCTCCATAGCGGCCCGGTAGTGGAACACGCGGTTGCCGTTGCCTATCATTCCGACACCTACCATCATTATAAATAAGGTGGAAAGGTTTATCCAGTTGAGCTGGGACGAGATGCCTGAAATGCGTTCGTCGGGCTCGAGCGGCTGATAGCGGCGCGCAAGCAAGGCCACAAGAACAAACAGCACGAGCACCAGAGGCAGCACCCAGAGCCATGCACCAAGCTCTATATGCCCGTGAACGTTGGGCGAGATGTCGGTTATGAAAGCCAGCACAAGCATAGATGGCAGGTAGGTAAGGGCATGGGTGCGTCGATAGAGTGCGAAAATCATGTTCACTCCCACTTGCAGCAGCTTAAGCACAAGCGTTATGAGCAATGCTCCCACCCACGGCACGTAGTGCGTCTGGCCGCCCGAGGCAATGTGCTGAGCCACCACCATCACGTCGGCTTGGTAGAAAAGCAAGTAACAAAACGTGAAAACCACGAACGCCACGGTGCATAACACTCGTGTCAGCTGCGACTGCTGTTTGTATTTATATGCCATGTCAAGGCGTTGTCTTTATGTTGTTGTATGCTCGATGGCGGCTTCATTCAGTGAGCCAGGCCACCTTAGAGAGTTGTTTTCCGTGAAATCAAAATCAAGGGATAGGGAGAACGTAGCCCTCCCTATCCCATATATCAGTGTGTAAAGGCCGGTCAGTTCTTTCTAAGAACCACTGCTGAGCGAGCAGGGATATAGAGCTTGAGCCACTCTTTCTTCTGCTCCACGTACAGCGGGTCGTAGTTAGTGAAGTGGGTAACGCTGTCGTCGGCGAAGCCGTGGCCTCCGAACTTCGTGGCATCGGTGTTGAGCACCACGTCGTATGAACCCGTAGGAACCAGGAAACCATAGTCGGTGAACGACTGTGTGGGCGAGAAGTTGAACACGAAAATCAGGTCGCCGCGCATGAAAGCGAGCACCTGGTCGCCGTCGTTGTGCCAAATCTCCTGTACGGGAGTCTTGTTGAAGCCCTTCTCACTCTTGATAACGCTCAGCATTTCGCGGTCGAAGTCGCCCAGCCAGTGGTAGCACAGGTCCTTGTTGTCTACCAGGTTCCACTGTCTGCGGGCATACTTGTAGCTCCATCCGTTGCCTTCGCGTGGGAAGTCAATCCACTCCGGGTGTCCGAACTCGTTGCCCATGAAGTTCAGGTAGCCACCGTTGATGGCGGCAGCTGTCACCAGACGTATCATCTTATGCAGCGCAATGCCTCGCTCTGCCACGCCATTCACGTCCTTCTTGGCAAAGTGCCAGTACATATCGGCATCTATCAGGCGGAAGATTATGGTCTTGTCGCCCACCAGAGCCTGGTCGTGGCTCTCGCAGTAGCTTATTGTCTTCTCGTCGGGACGGCGGTTCTTCACCTCCCAGAAAATGCTGCTCGGCTTCCAGTCCTCGTCTCTCTGTTCCTTGATAGTCTTGATCCAGTAGTCTGGAATGTTCATTGCCATGCGATAGTCGAAGCCATATCCGCCGTCGCTGAACTTGGCAGCGAGTCCCGGCATACCGCTTACCTCCTCGGCAATGGTTATCGCCTGCGGGTTCACTTCGTGTATAAGCAGGTTAGCCAGGGTGAGATAGCAGATGGCATTGTCGTCCTGATGACCGTTGAAATAGTCGCCGTAGCCGCAGAACGCCTCGCCGAGTCCGTGGCTGTAGTAGAGCATCGAGGTCACTCCGTCGAAGCGGAAACCGTCGAAATGGAACTCTTGCAGCCAGTACTTGCAGTTTGAGAGCAGGAAGTGGAGCACGTCGTCCTTGCCATAGTCGAAGCAAAGCGAGTCCCAGGCGGGATGCTCGTGGCGGTCGCCGGGATAGAAATACTGGTTCGGATCGCCTGCAAGGTTGCCCAGACCTTCTATCTCGTTCTTCACGGCATGAGAGTGAACGATGTCCATAATGACTGCTATGCCGTTCTCATGGGCTGTGTCGATGAGGTGCTTGAGCTGCTCGGGAGTACCGAAACGCGAAGATGCTGCAAAGAAAGAGCTTACGTGATAGCCGAAGCTTCCATAGTAGGGATGCTCCTGAATGGCCATAATCTGTATGCAGTTGTAGCCGTCGGCTATGACGCGCGGCAGCACGTTCTCGCGGAACTCGTCGTAGGTGCCCACCTTTTCGGCATCTTCGCCCATACCGATGTGGCACTCATATATGAGCAGGGGGTCTTTCTTGGGGCGGAAAGTCTTCTTCTTCCACTCGTAAGGAGTGGGGTTCCATACCTGAGCAGAGAATATCTTGGTCTGGTCATCCTGTACTACGCGGCGCACCCAGGCAGGTATTCGCTCACCCTCGCCACCGTTCCAGTGGACGCGCATCTTGTAGAGGTCGCCGTGCTTCATGGCTTTCGAGGGCAGCTTCAGCTCCCAGTTGCCTGTTCCTTCGATGCGTTTAGCCTTGTAAGCCTCGTCTTCCTTCCAGTCGTTGAAGTCGCCGACGAGGTATATCTCCGTAGCGTTGGGTGCCCACTCGCGGAACACCCATCCTCTTGCCGTCTTGTGCAGGCCGAAGTATTCGTGGCCGCTTGCAAAGTCGCTGAGCGTTCGCTTGCCGTCGGCAGTGAGCTGCGAAATCTTCCACAGCGCGTGTTCGTGCCTACCGCGTATGGCATCCTCGAATGGTTCAAGCCAACTGTCGTTCTTCACTAATCCGATGTGTTTCGGCTTCCGGGGTTTCGGTGCCGCAGCCTTTGTTTGCTTTTTAGTTGTAGCCATGGGTTTTATTGATTTGAGGTTTAACAATATCCTTATTCTATTTTGAGCAGAGTGGAATGGCCGTTGGGCAAGGGTTAGGTGCCTCAAGCTTGAGAGGGCGACCTCAAACCGTCTCACCTCCCACCTCTTACCGACAATCGTCAGTCATCGGCAGCCTGCTGCCAGCCGTCATTCCACGATTCTCCGTCCGCCTTCGTAGCGTCCGCGCGCCGTTATCTGGCCGTTGGCATCGCGCTCTATGAACGCTCCGTCGCGCACTCCGTAGCGATAGCTGCCCTCGAAACGCTTGCCGTCTTTCGACTGTTCGACGGCTTTGCCGTTGCGCTCACCCTTGTGGTAGTCGCCACGGAACTTGCTTCCGTCGCCGTAGTGTATGATTACAAGTCCCTCGACCGCACCGTCGCGGAACTGTCCCTCATAGACATCCTTGTTTGCTTTGGTCAGTTTGCCCTGACCGTTCTGCAAGTCTTTCTCCCAATAGCCTTGATAGATGTCGCCCGAAGCCCACGTCATGGTTCCGTAGCCCGACTTCTCGCCATTGAGAAAGTGGCCGCTGTAGCTGTCGCCGTTCTTGTATCTGAAGATGCCTTGGCCCGTCTTCTTGTCGTCAAGGTACTCGCCCTCGTACACTTCGCCGTCCGAATACTTGTAGATTCCCTTGCCGTTCATCTTGTCGGCTTTCCAAAAGCCAGTGTAGCAGTCGCCGTTGGGGAAGTTGTAGGTTCCTTTTCCTTCCTTCATATTGTTCACCCACTGCCCCTCATAGCGTGATCCGTCCTTCCAGATAAACACTCCGTGGCCGTTCTTCATGTCGTCCTTCCACGACCCTTCGTAGGATGCACCGCCGGCAAAGGTGTACTTTCCCTTGCCGTTGCGCTTGTCCTTAGACCACTGTCCGTCGTAAACGTCGCCATTGTAGTATACCATCACGCCGTGGCCTTCCTGCACATCCTTGTACCACAGGCCCTCATAGCGGTTGTTGTTGAGGAAGTAGAAGGTTCCCTTGCCGTGCTGCTGGTTCTTGAACCACTGCCCGTCGTACTTCTCGCCGTCGGCAAAGGTGTAGATGCCATAGCCGTCGCGATAGCCTTTCTTGTACTCTCCCTCGTAGCTGTCGCCGTTGTCGTAGAGACAGGTACCCTTGCCGTGGGGCTTGCTGCCCGACATTTCGCCTTGATATTGGCCGCCGTCGGACGTGGTGCAGGAGCCCAGATGGATTTTCTGCCCGAAGCTGAAGAGAGAGAACAGGGATATGGTTGATATAAGTATTGCTCTTTTCACTTTACTTCTTATTTTGTTTTCACTCACCAAAGGTAATTATTTCTTACCACCCGACAAAGCGATTTACTGACAGATTATCATTTTTTAACCTCAGCTATAGTCAACCTGCAAGTCGCCGAGCTGTTTGTTGGCGACATATCTGCGCAGCAACAGCCACACCGCCACTACCGCAGCGTATGCCACCACCACTTCTGCCGCCGTGGGCGAAAGCCCTTCTATGCTGGCTCCCGGCAGGGAGGCTATGCGCTCCAAGGCTGTGTTCATGTCGCCAATCAGGAGCGAGAGCAGCCGGGCAAGGAGGGTATGCAGGACTGCTATCGGCGGTGTGAGGAAATAGACTATTGCCAATGGCAGCACCACCGACATCATCGGAGCCGCCACAAGGTTGGTAAGCAGAAAATAGACCGGCAGCCGACCGAAGCAGTAGGCCACGAGAGGAGCCGTGGCTACCTGCGCGGCTATGGGCAGCAGAACTGTCGACGAGAGCCACCGCCCTACCCTTCCGCCAGGGCGAAGTCTTGCCGGAACCAGCCTCTCAAACAGCGGCAGCAGCACCACTATGCCCCAGACGGAAAGAAACGACAGCTGGAAGCCTACGTCGTAGACCATCAGCGGGTCGGCAAGAAGCAGCACCACGGCTGCAAACGACAGCACGTTGACTTCTTTTCCGCCTCGATGGGCCACGCGCAGAGTGGCATAGATGGTGAGCATAGTGGCCGAACGCAGCAGCGACGGCGACATTCCGGCAAGCAACACGTAGCCCCAGACCATTGCCAGCAGCAACAGCTCGCCAAGCAACCGTCGCCTGAGGCCGGGCAGCAACAGTCTGAGCATCATATAGATAACAGCAAGGTGCATACCCGACAGAGCCAGCACGTGAGCAGCTCCGGCGGTGGCATACTGCGAACGCAGCTGCTTGTCAATCCCCGAACGGTCGCCCAGAGCCACGGCAGCCAGCACAGCTCGGCTCTCGGGAGTCATCATCGCCGTGTCGACGGTGGCAAGCAGCTTGGCGCGAAGCTGCCGGAAGCGCAGCTGAAGGCGCTGGCCGAGAGGCATACCGTGGGGCTTCAGGTGCGCCTTGCACCACTGATTGTAGTATATAAAGGTCTGTGCCTGCACACCGTGGACGAGCAGATAGCGACCATAGTCGCTGCGCGAGTGGGCATAGCCGTGCGGATGCTCAAGCAGCGAGCGTGCCTTGATGCCGTCGCCGAGGTGCAGGTGGCGGTAGCGATGGGCCACGGTGTCGCGCAGTATCGATGCCCTTGCCCTTACCATAGGCTGCGTGCTGGTAAGCAGCAGGTCGCAGCTGACGATGCGCCCTCGCTGCTGCGGCTCGCTCATCACCACAGCATCGTAGGTCAGCGGCTCGTCGGGCAGTTCCAGATGC
>ODAJ011527847.1_pt1 | contig 19167 bp, 39 predicted proteins | sample 1539241 | NCBI WGS metagenome assembly ODAJ01 (sample SAMN02144231, study PRJEB22623) | gut metagenome | biome: sheep rumen | host: Ovis aries | place: New Zealand | reverse complement strand
CTATTAACCCATGGTTATCCTATTAAAAATGACATTATGTAAGCTAAATAATTAATTTACCTAACAAAATGTAAGCAACAAAAAATTTTTCCCCAGGGGCATCTGACATTTTGTCACAATAATGTGCAAGATAATGAGCAAGAACCAGCATTTTTGCGCAGGATTATGGGCGTTCGCCGTTCGCGAACCGCGAACATCGTTACGTCATACTACGATTTTGCTTATGTAACGAATCTAATAAGGATTATGTAAAATAGATTTCGTGTAACATTTCGGGTTTCCAAACATAAGAAAGATTATGTAAAATAGATTTCGCCCCAAGATACTATTTATAGTATATGAAATACATAATACTATGATAGACAAAAATAAAAGCGTAATGAAAATTAACGAGAGTCAACTTAATAATTTAATTTATGAGATAACTATTAAGATGCTAAATGAAGATGACCCAACTGGAGGCGCGATGGCCCCTCAGGCTCCAGGTACAATGCCGCCAGCCGCTCCAGGTACAATGCCGCCAGCCGCTCCAGGTACAATGCCGCCAGCCGCTCCTGGCGCAATGCCACCAGCAAGTTCTCCGATAGAAGATGCTAAAGACAATGCAAATAAAAAGAAGGAAGAAATAGCAAAGAAGATTGGGGACACAACTGGAGGAGCCCCAGGGTTTAGCCCTAAAGACCTTAATGATAAAGATAAAAAACAATTAGCTAAACAAGTAGCGGAAAATGTTATTAAACAACTGACAAGAGATTTTGCCAGAAAGAAATAAAAAGCGAAAGCCCTATCCTCACGGACTGGGCTTTTCTTTAGAGCAAAAGCTCTGCATCATAATAATAAAATTACAAATGAAATGAATACCCCCACATAAGTGGTCCGCAAAAGAGTACCATTATATGGGGTTGTACCGCGTGATGGACTCGAACCACCGACCCCTGCATTATCAGTGCTAAAAAGATAATTGCTGCGAGTTTCCATCCTGAAAACGTTAAAATAAGTGCTCTGCCAACTGAGCTAACGCGGTATTATTCAGAAAACCGTTTTTATGTCATCGGATTTCAAGTCTGATTAAAAAAAATGAATTGCTGTTGGTTTTCTTATTGAAGAGTAATGGGTGTCGAGCCCAATTGTTCCGTACCTACGCTTAATGCACGGGCGTTATCTGCGCCAGGCTACTCTATAAAACAGGATGCTACATAAACCGATGAAAAAAGAGTCGAACTTTATGATTGCTGTTTGCATCCTTATACGGTTAGACCGTCACTATGGTTACAGGAAACTTTTTTTTCACCCACTGAAATAAAGTAAAGTTGCTGTAAGTTTCCTTGATGAGCGTGAAAGGAGGCTCGAACTCCCGACCTTCTGCTTGGGAAGCAGACGCTCTGCCTACTGAGCTATTCGCGCAAATGACCTGGGTGACTAATCCTTTAGGCTGGCTGGTCAGACCAGGGACATGCTATTGTTTCTATTGCCTTATCACCTCAAGCTGTCCTAGAACGGTGGGCTCATCGTCATAGTTATTAATGTGCTCAGACGAGATTTGCTTGCACAGGGGAGTCACCCCGATATGTCAGCATCGTTCATCCTAATCGTCCATATGCATCTGGACAACCTCCTGGGTATTCCTGACCCTTTATTCTGCCTACTGGCGCCTACCCTGGGGACCAAGGAAATCTATTTCCCCAACCGCGCGCTCTTCCTCAGATGAAGATGTGTATGTTCTTTTTTAGCCTGGGGGCCGTTTCTCCTACCAAGACTCGAATGCCATACAGGAAACCGATATCGGATTGACCTCCCCCAGGACATTAAACCATTCTGTTTAATTATAATAAAAGAACGGTTGCTGTGTGTTTCCTTAACACCGAATCTCTAAATTTGCATTTTACCCGCAATCTCAATATTGCGGCGTATATTTTGTACTTTGGGACCTTTACTTATACATCTACAAAAAGCGTGCCAAAGTGTTTCGTTTTAAAATAAATAGTTTTTTGGTACCCCACGCGGGAATCGAACCCACATTAAAAGTTTAGAAGACTCTTGTCCTATCCGTTGAACGAGCGGGGCATTATATCCTTCTTATTATAATATATATAACATTATATGCAAAAAACAAGTTATAAAGTGTTTTTCTTGATATTTATATATTACATATGAAAGTAATTTTAACAAATAATCAGCTTAATACATTAATGGAGTCTCTTGGCTCCAGGTTTACCATCTCAGAGGTGCGCGTTACATTTATGAGTAAGAAGCTTAACGAGTCTGCTAATAATGAACACACACCTCCGCATCGCTTAATGGCTATCTATTTAGGGAATCGTAAAGTTAGTCCGTATTCTCTAGCAAATAAATATGACCGCTTTGACCCAACAGACCCAAAGAATCCATATAACAACGTTCCTTGTGCTGGAACGAGCTATTACTTCAGGGCCGAATTCACTGTAGACGGCAAGCCAGCAATTGGAATGATACGTATATCAGACCACCCAGCAGCGCCTGAGACATTCGCTCAGAGAGGATGCGATTATGGCCTTAGTATTGTTTTTGATAATGGCTCTGTTAGGGTTGGCAAACACAACTCTGTCGATGCCACTGTATATGAATATATAAAAACAGGTAAAACTGATATTACATATATAAAAGATTTAACAACTAAGTTTCTTCAGGCTGGAGGCCTTATTAAAATTGAGCATGACAAAGTCGTTTCACCTTCTGGTATCGATTTTAGAAAGATAACAAAGTCTTCTGATAAACAGGAGGCAAAAAATATATCACTCGTAACCCCGCACGCTAGTAGAACTGCCAGGTTTATTAACCAAGACGGAAGTATCCAGGTAGTTGCTGTTAGGAACAGTCGAGGCAACTACGAGCTTCCTGAGGATGAACTTAAAAAATTCAACTACGGTGATACCATTGCATTCTATAAAATAGAGAATGGTCTGCCAATAAAGCTCGGTAATAGCCTGACTGTCAACGCATAACGCCTGTAAGTGGTCCGCAAAAGAGTACCATTATACGGTTATTTTGCCTCAGATGCAGCTTTTTGCTGGGCCTCATCGTATTCCCTGGTGTAGTCGTCTTTCACAATCTTTTTCATCCGTTTCAGGAATGATGGGATGTTTTTATCGACTTCTGCCGCAGACGGATTCTGCCCCTGCTGCTCCAGGTAAGCCTTTACAGTATCAAAGATGTCTTTGTACTTATACTCCTCTACGCTGCCGTCTGTGCAGCGTACTTTGTAAACGTTCTTTTCTTTCTTTTCCATATAGATACAGTTTGATTAGTCATTTAAAAAATCTTTGAACAAGCCTATGATTCCATAAACCAAGGCAAACACTATCATCACAACCAGTCCGCTGGCGAACATGATATCCAGACTGATGGTTCCTCCGCTAAGGAAAGCGACAGTAGCGACAAACAGGATGGTGAATACGAATCCTAATAGACAGCCCTTTCCCATATTAATGTTTTGTTTTATCGTTCCACTCTATCCTATATGTGACTATCTCTTTGTCTCCATCGTAGGTTACAACCTTATTATAATGAGCCTTGCCGTTTAGCACGTCCTTATTCGTCGGCTCATCGGTCACGAACATCGAGCCAACAAGCAAAACGGCTCCAACGGCCAATATCATGAACAACCACATTGTGTCTTCAGTTTTAACCAATTGGCGAATCATCTCAATCATCAAGAATATGGCTATCATAATTAACATGACGCCAAGTGTGTACATCGTAGTAATCATTCTTCTTCTCCTAAGTATTCTGTTTTATACATGTATTCTATAACACTATTTGACAGAGTATCCAAATACTCTATATCGTGCCCATGGAATTAAGCCTACACTGCATCTCCAACGGGGTTAGTTTCTCTTCCATAATATTCTTTAAACACGCAATATACAAAAAGCATGCCAATTTGCCATATTTAAGAAAAAAATAGTTTTAGGACCCCACTGGGCGGCCATTACTGGCCGTCCTGAGTGAAATCCAGCTTGAGCTGATGCTTCTCATCATACTCCCTGATGCGGCGCTCCTCGGCCTCAATCTCACTGAGCTCTTCAAGCTCTTTCTTCTTGTCATCAGTAAGACTGATATAGGCGTACATTGATGCATCCTCGCATGCGCTCATGTTGACGTCGTCCCAGAACTTATAGTTCTCCGTCATCATCATGTATGCGAGTGTGGTGCCGATGTAGCGCTCGTCCTCGTCTTCAAGGCCCTTCAGCCAGCCTTCAATGTCGTTCTCCATATACGACAAGAATCCGTCATATGATGTCCAGTCGTCGGCGATTCGCTTCTCGAACCATTCTTGGTTGTTGGAAATGAATTTCTTCATGCGCTCCAGCCAATCCTCGGAGAGTTCAACATTAAGATACAGCTTATCCGTACCGAACCGATAGTCTGGGCCGTAGCCCGTGTTTCGCGGCGGAACTACAGAATCGAACTCCCAGGACTTCACCATACCCTTAGGGAAATACGTAGCATAAGCGCGGGCCCAGGCATTTGCAATGTCGTTCTCGTAGCCCTTGTAATCCACTTCAATGTCATCGTCCTCATCAATCTCCAGTTTGGGATGGTCTTCACGGATGTCATCAATGAACTGGCTAATCTCATTAGCTACCATGTCGCTGCTCTCCAGGACGCTCTCATAGAATCCAGGGAAAAAGCTCGCCTCAATGTTAAAAGAAGTCTTCATATTCTTAAAGTTTAAATGTTATACAATATATGTCATAAGTGGTATACAAAAGAGTACCATTACACCGCATCGAACATCTTTTTGATTTTATTCGCCTCACGAAAGACAACCTCTCGGATATTCTCGCGTTTGACACCGAATTCTTGATACATTAACTCGGTGTCGCTTCCATCCTCGAATATTTCGATTGTGAATGTATCCTTGCCACTCTCCTCTATTATATGTAATATGTGGCGCGTGCGAATCCATTCTCCGTTTATCCTGTGGTCTTTTATAAAATAAATAGACCCCTCATGACAGAGACAGTTGCGGTCGTCTGCACACATGCGCATATCGCTAAGCGTGACGCCACACTTAACCATTTCATATTCGTCTTCACCAAGCATGAGCAGCCCCATGTCATAGGCGCGGTTCCAAAATTCGCTCGGTAATTTATTTTCGTTAAGTAATTTTACAGGTTCCATACTTTCTTCACAACAAAAACCATGCCAAACAGAGCGCAAGGTTTATTCAACCTCACACTCTTCTATTTTCCACGATATGTGGTTCTCGATATAACGACCAGACTCCCAGATAGAGCGGCTCATTTCCTCAGCCCCAACCTCGAAATAGTCATCATCTACCACGGACTTCCAATCGAACAACTCAGTGTCGTACTGCTCGCGCATGGCATCCTGTGCCGCCTGTTTGGTGGTAAAAGCACGCGTGGTAATATCAAGCGTGCCGTTTGGATACATGCTATCCCTAATTAAAATAAAAACTTTGCTCATGTTACTTACCAATCAAATCGGGAATAACCTCACTGTTAACCCAGTTAAGCACATCAGCCAAGTCGTCGCCGTTGGCTGCAATAATCTCGCCGTCGTCTGTATATCCGATAGATTCGGAATCGAAATCGTGCTCGTCTGGATATTTCTCACAATAAGCCTCAATCAGGCTGTTTACTACACTGACGAAACCCTCGCCATCGGCAGTGGTCAATTTTACTTTTGCCATAGTTGTAAATATATTATGTACACTCTTACGCCACAAAAATCATGCCAAAGTCCTATTTCTTTTAAGAAAAAAAATAGCTTTTCCTTATTTGTATATTTTCTAAATAGCGGCAGCCGTTGTTTGTGCGTTTTCTAAATAAGCCAGAGTGTAAAAAAATAGGAAAATTCCTGGGCGTGTACCAAAAAGATGGTGCTTATTTTTCAGCACCCAATTTTTTCTCGATTTCGTGCAGTTTGTCGTAGATAGCTCCTGCCGCCTCGTAGAGGACAATCACGAAATTTAAGAACGATACAAACATCATGGACACAAATCCATTAAAGTCGCCAGTAGCCCACACAACGAACGCAACGGCAATAAAGCCAAAGCCGAGCAGCATGTTAATCCATGTAAGTTCTAAAATCTGTTTCATTCCTTTTTCTCCTTTATAATTTTATTACTCTCCATTACTCTGGTATTCTTCTTCGCGTTTTTTCGCTTCCTCATACCATTTATCTCCTTGCTCTCGAATAATCTTTACAGCAGCAACCCAGCCGAGTTCCTCTTTGTTCTCTATAAACTCTTTCCAGCGGCGAACCATATCTTCACGTATAAATTCGCTGCACTCTGTAATTTGTCCATACTCGAAGCGTTTGTCAATATCCCACTTGTTTCGCTTACCCATAAAAACAGTATCGATAGATGGAGTGTTTCCGCAAGAAGAATGAAACATTTGAAGGCAGAGTATTTCTGAATTTCGGTGTTCGTACACACAATAACTCATCATGGGTACACTCTCGTTAAGCGTTAGCGTAAAAACATACCCCTGCTCTCGGCAGTTTTCAAAGCGACCAACGACAACAATCGGCGAGTCCTGACCGTCGTCATACAAGTTTGATTTAACCTCGCTTCTTAAGCAAGCAAGCACAGCCTGAGCCTGCCAGTTCGCACCGTCGTGCATATACTCTTTAATGTTCGTCATATATTTTAAAGTTCTAAATAAATACCAATCAACGTGTCAAACGAAACCTCGTCCAAGTTCTCTGAATATAGGCAGCCGTTCACCGTGCGGAAATAGACGTCGTACACCTCGTCACCATTTTCCGTAGTACGGCGAATAATATATTGCAGCGCGGCGTAATTTGCGCCCCTTAAATGAACAATCGGATTATTGTCAAAGCGAATTACATTTACATGTTCATTCTTTACGTCAGAAACTCCGATTGTTATAAGGCACTGCGTGTCAGTGCTATCATTAACAGTGTCTTGAATCTTTGCTGCTATATAGTCATCTTTAGCAAGAATTACGAAACGACCGTTCCCTTTCATGTTTTCCTCGTCATAAAAAACAGACGTTTCAAAGTCACCGTCCATTTTAACAATCGGTGTAACATCTGGGAAATCAAAACGCGCTTCGTACGCTAACTTATTGAAATGAGCAAAAGCCTCGTTAAGAGACTTAAAGGTTTCCACTTTTGGAACATATCCAAACCCATTGCTTAACTCTCGAACTGCTACAATATACATAATGTTAGATTTATTTATCCACTTAATATATAACAAAAATCGTGCCAAACTTTACAGGTTTAGCACGATTTCCTATTTTTTGAGATTACTCGGCGGATTTAGCCTCTTTGGCTTTCTTTTCCTCAGCCTCCTCCAAGAGAACGCGGTCATGCGCCAACTTGAGAATATCCTTGTACGGATTACCGAGATACTCGCCAGACTCGATGAGGGCTACAACTTTCTTCTGGTTGCGGAGGTAGCGGAGCAACTCCTTGTGGTAGTCAGAAGCAGTCGCGATGTGAGTTGACCAGAAACGGCTCGCGTCTTTGTCTGGAGATTTCTTCAGCTCTGCCTTGAGGTGCGCCTGCATTTCGCTAACTACGCGACGAGCCTTGCGCTCCTCATGGATACGGATTGCCAACTCTACTCGCGCGAACGCGATTGCCTTACCGAGTTCCTCATCGAACTTGTCGCCGTCCGACACGCGGGCTACATCGTACAGCATTCCACCATTGTACGGAGCAGTATAAGACACGAAGCCTCGCTTCTCCTGTACGTTAAAACCACCGTTTGCTTTAATTGCTTTGTTTTTCTTGTTCATGTTTGAAAATATTTAAATTGTTAAACTTATGCTTTTCTTTCGGCAGGGACGATTGCTGCTATGTATGCCTCTGCGCTATCCTTTCCGTTGAAAGTCCCGTCGGGGAAATACTGATACTGAAAGTCGATAACCTTACGGTTCTTCTGAACGCTCTTGGTCTTCTCGCCGACATCGGAATTTATACTTGTTCCTCCGCCTCCGCTTTCAGATAGGAACTTGTCCAAGGATTCGATTATTCCCTTGATAACAGATGGCGATATAGAGTTGTCGTCTAATTCCTCTTTTAAAAGCGACATAGAATGTCTGTCGATAAAATCGCTCGCGGTCATCAAATCTTCTAGGTGGTATTCTTTATACCCCATTGATGAGCGTCCGAACGTTACGTTGTTCTCATGCACGGCAAAGGTGTAGTAGTACTTGAAGAATCCGCTCAAGAACGCTGCTACGCGCTTTTGACTCAATACTCCGTCATTTGTGAAAAGATTGAAGTCGGTGTGAACACGCAGGCTGCAAGTACAATGCTTGAGTTTCATATCCCTAAACCGAAACGCAAATCCGTCATCAAACTCCTCGTGCAATTCGAACATAATAGGGCGAGCAACCTTGGCACCTTTTGAGTGCTTGTTCTCGGCTAAAATGTCAAATGTAATGAATTTCATATAAGTTTTATTTAAAGTTTACATATATAATATACCCAAAAACTATATAGTTTACAACCCCCACCTATATTTTTTTGAATTATTTTGCGTACGCGTCAATGGAATCGATTTCACACCCACAGTTATAGATTGTGATTTTACCGTTTTCCATGCGGATTGCGTCACCGTTTTGGAGATAGGCAACCCAGTCAGCCACTGTCTTTTTTGCTGTTTCAGAAATCCGTCTCATGATACTCATATAGTTTTACGTCAGACTTATCATGGTTCTCGTTGTTGTCGTACAGGTAGAACGCGCCTTTTGAAATTGCTTCTCCAATTAAAGAGTGCTTAAACAGGCTTGCAAGTGCAAGAACCTGACGAGTATCGTCAATCTCATTGAGAATTTCTAACTTGTAATGCCCGAATCGGTCGAGTTTATCGGCTAACGATATAGTTTTCCAAGACCTACCGCTGGCATTGCACAAAATAAAGAACTCACGAGCGTTTTCTGATACGTCGAGAATATCATATAAATGTTTAAGTGATTTTATTTTAATCGGCTTCTCCATATTCACTATGTTTAATGTTCTACCTATATACTACAAAAATTATGCCAAAACTATATAGTTTTTTCAAAAAAAGTAGGAAAAAACCCCATTTTTCAGGGGTTTTAACCTTTACGCCTTTTGGGGGCGCCAATGCGTCAAGGGGTATGCCCTTACCGTTTCGTCTTTCACGAGGTCATCAATTTTCGTAAGAATATTGATGTTTTTGATGTTCTCACGAACAACCTCGTTATGACGCTCAGCAAGATTGTTATACTTGTCAACAAGTTCGTTGTATTTTTCTTTCAGAGCCTCATACTCCGCACGGCTGTCGAGAATTTCGCGCTTTGCATGAGCATAGCGTGATTTAAGAACAAACTCGTCAGACGGCTGCCATACATTATTGTTAGTCAGGATGTCCACAAGGTGCGGAACGTTGCCTGCCTCTCCGTTAGCGATTGCCTCGTCGATTGCCATTTTAGCCGCGAACGACTGTGACACGAGATAACGCTTCGGGTTAATCCAATCAAGGCAGAACTCGGCAATTGCGATGTCGATGAGGCTGCCGAACTTCATAGAGCGCCAAGCGAGTTTCGCGAGGTCGAAATAACACAACGAACTGGTGTTCTCTTTTTCACCTGTCGGCCGCCAAGACGAGATTGCCTGAATAATCTCGATGTTTCGAGTTCCAATCGCTTTACGCTTGGTTCCGTCTGCTTTCTGATAGAAGAAAATCACGAAACCCCAGTTGAGAGCCTCTTTTAAGACTTGCTCTTTAGTCTCTTGAAACTTATCCATAGTCTAAAAATTTGTTTACTAATCTACCTATATACTACAAAAACTGTGCCAAACCTATTATTTTTCTGAATAAAAAATAGGAAAATTTCTAGAGATGTACCGAGGCTGCAAGAGAAAAGGGGTCAAACCCCTTTGCTCATAACAGTTGCCAAGTGCATGAGACCCATTATCCCACGAGCCTGGCTTTCGGTTTCCAAGTGGAGGTCGCTGTTTGCGAGTTTCTCTTTCAGTTCACTCGGTGTTTGTTTGTACACTTTCTCGAACTGTTTTACGAACGCCTCGCATTTCTCGCTCTCGCCGTGTTCTTTGGCGATGTCCCAGAGTTTGCAAGCCTCGCGGTATTCTTTCGGCAGTTTCTCGAACGCCTTGCGTAGTACGCTCTGATAGGTGTAGCACTCCCACGTGCGGTTCCAATATGAACACTTTGTGGTCTCGTCCCTATCGCAGCACCATACCGTGTGACAGAATCCGTTTCGAGTGTCTGTCGTCCAACAGTAGAAAGCGAGTGTTTTGCCGTCAGGCATTTCGATGAAGAAATTCTCTTGTCCGTAGCGTTTAGTAGCCATGCTTTAGTCCTCCTTGTTTTGTTTGAAATAGGGTTCTTTTACGTTAATGAACACCACCTTTGAATCGGTGTTTACATTGCGAAGGCAACGACGACCATAGAGGTATGCGTGCGCAATTCCCTCACAGAATAACTCGTAGCCCATGTACTTGCGCGCACTCTTCGGCGATATGATTCGCGGGTGTCCAGTCTTATTGCTTATCTTGTGGAAGATAATGTCACTGTTCTCCACCGCGTCGCTCATCGCGCATATTTGCTGGTTCGGATGTTCGATTACCAGATGTTGTTGTTCTTTTGCTGTGAATATCATAAGCATTATTGTTTACTTATACTCTACAAAAATCGTGCCAAAATCCTATTTTTTTAAAGAAAATGTCGTCAAATCCGCGCTGAAGAGCTGTTTTTATTCGTTCGGCGCGGGTTTGACATTATAAGTGGTCCGCAAAAGAGTACCATTATGCGCCCCAGTACGCATCTATCGACTCTGCAAGGCTTTCTTCGCTGTCGGACACGCTGCCCTCGATAGTACATAGATAACTGTCGTAGTTATCTCCAATGTAGCAATCCAAGTAACCTTTCTCGTCGGTTTCTTTTACCATAACCTCTCCGTAAGAGGTATCAACAATAGTTTGTCTCATATTTGTATTATTAAGAATTACACAGCATTATTAACCCGCCAACCCCAAGTGTCAGCAACAAAAGGATGGCATCAGTAAATATTAGTATGACCGACACCAGTAACACGCCATCGAAAAATTTTCCGATTTTTGTGTCGCTAAAAAATGTTGATATGATTAAAGATAAGACGGACACACCGCCGAATATCAGAATCGCGAAATACATCGCGAGTACTATTGTAGATAATAAATCCATATTGCTGTATTAGTGTTTTTTACCCATTCGGCGTTTCGCCTTTCTATGTTTCGTATGGGCAGCCGATTTGTGCTGTCCAACCTTTGTTGAATGACCGCGACCGTATGATTCTACTCCAAACATAATTACACCTTATCAATTTTCTAATTTACATAAAATCTGTCATTCGCATAAAATCGTCATTTTCATCGACTATCATTTCACCAAACATTTTAGACGAAAGAGATAGTACATCTGTGCCGCGGCTAGTTTTGTTTTGCCACTTTTTACGCGTTTGCTCTTTTCTTGCCTCACATCTTTTACGAATTTCTTCTGCTTTCTTGTTAAAGTCAAGTTGAAAGCATATTTTTTCTACCAATAGTTTGGTAATATCGTCAGTATATGCAAGGTAAACAAAAGTCATTTGATGAACGTCAGAGGGAATACCGCGGTATAACTCGATTAGTTTACCAACCGACCAACACGGAATACACCCAGAAGCCCATAATAATGAACGAGGTATGCTACCGTCAATATGACGTATTTTCTTATCATTACCGTAATAGAAATCAGAACTGTCCTTATCCACACCGTGGTTTAATAGTTCTTCTGACTGTTCTTTTGTAGTAAGGTATTCCATATAACTTGGCGTTTTTAATTCTACCTATATACAACAAAAACTATGCCAAACATTCTAAATTTAAGTAAAAAAATAGGAAAAATATAGGTCGGTACATGCGCATAAAAAAATAGCACCGACTCATCGAGCCAGCGCTATAAGTTGGTTATTGCTTTTTACAAAACATTTCCGCTTCTTCAATTTTCCACGTGTCATTTTTATCAAAGGAATACGTAAGTAGATGAATTCGAGCACAATCGATTTTATGGTAGTCAACTTCCCAGCCAGGCAGTTTCTTGAGGTGTGATTTAACCTCTTTATCCATTACTGCGCGTGCCTCTTCAAATGTATCGTAAACACGTTTTCTTGAACCTTTAGCCCAATCGCTCGAAGATAATACGTATACTTTTTGCTTTGCCATGTTTAATGTAATCTTTCTCATGTTCGCTCTTTTTATCGTTAATACTCACCATATATACAACAAAAAGTGTGCCAAAGTGTTCAAGCCTATAAGAAAAAAATAGGAAAAAAAACAATACGGTACCGACATTGTAAAAAAGTAAGGGCAAACGCCCCTGCTTTAATGGTCGATTTGTGAGTTATACCCACTACGATAAATTCCTTGACTACGCTCTCTGGCGTATTGCTCCTCCAACCATTTATCTTGGTGAGAATCGTAAGCGTGATTTCCGAATTGACTCATATTGATAACTTTTAGTTGATTGCGTCGGTCTCTTCCGAACCTTTGATTATTACATCAACATCTTGAATGTTGAATACTTCAATGTCTGGATTGTCAAGCAGGCAATTTTTTGTGTGGCTCGCGGCAATGCGCTCCATTTCTCCTACATACTCGTTTTCCTCGTTAGTCGTAATTGTTACGGCTACGTTCAAAAATACCTTTCGTGTCATATCTTAATCAAAAACTAAAGTTTCTTGCCTGTTACCAAAACCAAAATACTCCTTTACGCGCTGAATACTCGGACGCTCTCCCTCGGTGCTTTCGGTAAATTTACAAACGGAAATCACGTTATTCGCTTTACGCCAGCCGAACTCGTCACTACGGTATAGAATACCTTTGAGACCAGTCTTTAATTGGTATATTTCAAGGGTTCTGTCCATGATACCGTAATCAGAACCTTTTGAGTTTTTGTTTACTCTGGCGATTAACTTGCCATACGGACGATATTGTAATGCCATATTTTTAATTTTTTTAAGTTAAACGGTTTAACATATGCTCGATGTCGGAAGCGTCAAGGTAATCATCAACGTCCCAAGTGTTGAAACGGTTGTTGATTAGTTTAAGTGGGCTTCATTCTTTGTCATAGTTTAAAGATATTTTATACACTTTATATACTACAAATATCGTGCCAAAGTACATCAAAACGCATAAAAAAATAGGAAAATTCCATACATGTACCGTAGGTGTATAAAAAAGAGGGTCTAACGGATTCCGACACTCCCCTCTTTGGTAATTAGCCAGTTTTTAAGAATTGAAAGATTTTGCCAGTCGGGTTGAAACGGTATCCGATGAACTCCCCCGACAGACGATTTATTAGTTTTTTTTTTCCGACGCTATTTTTAGCCGCTCGTTGTGGCACTAATACATAAACTGATGTTCTCCATGTTCGACTATCCAGTTGATAAGGCGTTCTTTGTTACCGCTATCCAACTGGCAGTAGAACTTTACGAGGTAAGCACTCGGCTCTTGACACGCGACAGCGTCGAGCCATTTGCCAATCAAGTGTTCGCGGTTACAGCCCCATTCGACCTCGGCGAGGAACTGCGGAACATATACTTTTTTACCAAAGTAATCAGCCTCTACGAGGTGATAGTTTGTCGCTTCTGCGACAAATTTGTCTACAGCGTGAATGTTGTCCATATTACTCAATAGTTAAATGGTGAAGACCGCCGATATAGCCATCTACCACGAGCCCGTCAATCATAATTTCTGCCGAACAATCATAGCCCTCGTCGTCGAGGTTGAAAGAATACCGAACATTTTTCATAGGGAACTTGCGTTGCCACATTTCGAGTATATTACGGCTAACGCGCTGAACCTCCTTAACCATGTATTTTCGGGCGTCATCAAGATTTGCGAAAATTCTATTCACTCCGAAACTTGCACTAATGCAACTCGCTTCGTGGTTGCATTGCATTAACCACACATTTTCCCCTCTTGGGTCTGTGTCTATAACGACTACTTTCTTTGCCATAATGGTTGATATACGATTTATACACTTATATATGCACAAAAACCATGCCAAACTATATAATCAAAAGTAAAAAAATAGGAAAAATTACCTGTGGTACCTACAGGTGGTATACAAAAGAGTACCATTATATAGAATAATTGTGACCAGGACAGGATTCGAACCTGCAACGTGATTTCTCACACAAGTTTAGGAGACTTGCCCAATATCCAATTCTAGCACCTGGCCGTCATTTTACTTTACATATATAATTATTACCTTATCACCTTTTTTAGGTTTTGGCTGTTTCTGCTGCGGCTTTAACGTATGGGATACTGGTCGCGGATACTTGTAATTATACGACCAGTCCCAATACGGTCTCTCTGGCGTGTCGTACGTTATTGCACAACTCGCCAGAAAGACACTAACACACCCTATTATGAACATTTGTTTCATGCTTCTTCCAGATATATCACCATTGCCAATGTGTTGGCAAACTTCCTATTTACAAGTTCCTGCAACTTGTCTGGATTGGAGCGCAACTCGTCCAATAAGCGACCATAGAATCCTTGTGAACGTGCAAGACTGGCAACCGAATCAAGAATCTCATCAGCGGTCATTCCGTCCTTTTCCTTGTCGCGCTCCGAGACGAATTTGTCTCGGTGATTAGCCGCAACGTCCGCCCAATTAGCAATGTCTTCCAAGTTTTCCCAGCCGTCTTCGCTATAAAGTTCAACAGCGCTATCGTACTGATTTTTATCATTGGCGTTGTACGGCAGCCAAGAACCATAGAAATACACAACACGTTCGCCGCTTTGGCTTGTGCGCGTAAACAGATTGAAATTACCCTCGTGAATTAACCCGTCACAATCATCAATAAATTTGATAATCTCGGATAGATAAAACTTGACAGCCTTTCTTGTCTCGGCTGCTTGATTTTCAATTAAACTCATCGCGCTATTGCGATACTCATGTTTCATTGTTTTTGCTGACATAATTGTATGGTTTATTGTTCACTACATAATATACAAAAACCATGCCAAACATGCACGGAATCATAGAAAAAATAGGAAAAAATAAAATTTGTACCGACCTCTCATAAAAATAAGGGGAAATCCCCTTATCTTTACTGATACTTACCGACCCTTATGGTATCGTACAACCACATGCCCTGCTGCTTTGCGAACTCGCGAATGTGGCGAGATATGGTGCAGCCATAATGACCTTTCGGCGCATAGTTTCTGTCTGGGTGAACCACAAGAACCTTATTCGCTTTGTCCCAAGTCGCCACAATCGTGTCGTAACTTTGCAAGCGCAATTTCTTTGGGGTTTCAATCACGTGTGCCTTTCCGTAGAAAGACTGACGAGCGTCATAGCGCGCGCTCAACTCATAGACTTGTGCCATATCAAAATGATTTAATTGTTTCACACTGCGGCTGCCAATAAGCAGTCCAAAATCTCAGCCCAATCGACAGGGCTTTCATATTCCGCGTCTACGTTTTCCGCGCTCTTTCCGAGGTAATACGCGTAAATATCATAAAAGACGGCTTCTTTCTCCTCGCCAGTCGCCCAGTCCTGCTTGTGCCCCAAACGAATGCGAGTGATATACGAGTCGGCGGGGTCACTATCTTTCACCATTGTGGTGGATAAGATAGTCGGGCAGCCGCCAAAGTCCTCTTCCTCGAACTCTTCTTCCGTTAAGAAAGTGCAGTCTCCATTGAAATGCTCTTTCAAGATTTTCATGGCGAGTTCTTTCTCACGCGAAATAATAGCGGATTTCTTACTTTTGATTTCTTCAACCTCTGCGTTGATAGCAGCAATTTCTTCTTTTTTCATATGCGAATAGTTGTTAGTTTACACTTATATATTAACAAAAACCATGCCAAAGTGTGATATAAAGCGCATAAAAAATAGGAAAAAACCACGCGTGTACCGCGCCCACCAAAAATAAGGGGATTGTTTCCCCTTATCTTAAAGTTGGTTTCTTAACAATGAAAGGATGTCCTCATAGTCAGCACCGCTCTCGTCTTCAAGAAGAACGTCATATTCTTCCTCTCCCTCGTCCACAGACATATAGCCTGCGCGGATGTCCCCACGTTCGTCAAGCCACAACTCGGAAACGTAGACCTCTTTTCCGTCGTCAAGAACACAATTCGTTGCGACAAATTGCGGTGCTTGACCCATGTGGGCGTCAAACACTACGGCGTGCGTCTCGTCAAACGCTTGGGCTTGTTTGAGAATTTCCTTGATTAGTGCGATGCACTCTTTCTTGTACTCAATGCCCTTGTTTAAGAGCACTTGAATGTCTTTTGATGTAATCATAATATGTGTGTATTTGAGTGTTAGAACAATTCTTTTCCCACACCAATTATCGCGACTATATCAAAATCTTCGCGAGAGGGGAAATAGTATCGCGCGTCTTCTTCCGTTTCTGCGTATTTGTTGAGTTCATTTTCAAACTCTTCGATTGTATCGAAATCGTTCGCAAAAATCTCAACATTTGACAAGCAGAAAATGATATTAGACATGAGGTCAAAATAGAAGAAAACCCGCTCGTCCACACAATCTGGCACTTTTTCGTCATACGGGAAAAGTGCCACTATTCGCGGGACTACTTTTCCGCTATCTTTCCAGCGGATTAAAACATTAACATACTTTGGCTCTAAGCCGCCACTACCTGCTTTATAGCCGTCAATTCGGCAGAAAAGTTCTCTTTCTAATGTGTTCATATCAAATGTGTTTAATGTACACTTATTATGCACAAAAACCATGCCAAACTACAATACTTTTTTGAAAAAAATAGGAAAATTTACACTCGGTACTTACCCTACAAAAAAGCAGGGGCTATTGCCCCTACTTATTATTCCGCGTTGAGATACGCAACGAACGCTTTTTCGTCGAGTATTATATTAGGAACGCGACCGCTTAAAGAAAGCGGAACAAGCATGTCCACCACCTCGGTAAAGCCAAGATTAAAGCCCATGCCTTGAAACGTATACCTCGCGTGCTCTTTGCAGACTGTGTTGAAAGTATCAACCTCAAAATCTGCGTGAGGGTTGCGCTGGCTTTCCGTTCGGTAGCAACTCATGCCACCCCAACCGTCGTTCCAAATTTCTCCGCGAGCGACCTCTTTGTCGTTGCGGAAGATTGCAAACTCCGCGTTGTACGGCAGGCTGTCGTCATGTCCCATAACCTCGCGAGGGTTTCTTACAATAAGAGTGTGATTACCCAAATTAACTCCAATGAAAGTGTTTTTCTTTGCCATAACATTAGTGCGCTAATTGTTCATAATAATGGTCAGCAGAATAGCAGTCAGAGCCGTCTTCTTCCGTGATTTCTTCTTGAACGCAAAGATAGTTTTTCTTTGCCATAAGATAGTCACATCTTTTGTGGTCGTGTTTCCAATCTCCCCACTCAATAGAGACCACGACTTGGTTGTTACATTCAGCGACCTCGCCGAAGATTTCGTTTTCTTTCAAGTAGTCTTGAATTTCTTGTACTTTGTCCATAATTTACGTGTATATAGGTCACACTATATATCTACAAAAAGTATGCCAAACATTGTATTTAAATTTTAAAAAAAATAGGAAAAAACGAGTTGTGTACACATAATAAAAAATGATGGCGGCTATCCTCTCGGACTACCGCCACTTGAACTAACCTAACAACTATGTGCGGATTAAACTCCGCTCTCCGACGCTCCTACATCGGTGCCGTCGGATTTCTTATAAAACGATTCGGCGGCTTCTCTCGCCTCATTCTCCATCGACTCATAGTCCAAGCCGTTTGGCTGATAGAACTCGGCTACTACTAATTGCGCATAAATATTAGCCGCCAGCGCTTCAATTTTTTCCTCCATACAATTAGATATTTTTAGCGTCGCAATAATCTTGCATACGTTGTATTGCAGCGCCCTCGCAAGAGTGTAAATTGACAATCATATTATAGAAGAAGATGAATGTATCTCGGTTGCAGCCAAGAGAGCCGTTAATCCTATTATACAATTCCTCTTTTTCAACTCGGCGCAAATTGTCCATAATTTTGTCCTTAACCTCGCTCAAAGACTCGCCAAAAACTTTTATGTCGGTTCCATTGAGGTAACCGACGTAATAGTTACTGCCAAGTTGAACTATTTTATTACCTAAAAATTCGTATTCTGCACCCATAATTATTAAGTTAAAAGGTTAGTAAAAATGCCCTCATCATCGGTTTGGTCGTGGAACTTTTGGCTTTCGATTGAAATGAAAGGCGGGAAATCAGTTCCCTCGGTTTGACGAATTGTAACAACCGCTGAAAGGTCTTGACTAAGCGCAATCTTGCATAACCGCATTAGTTCGGTCACAGGGATTTCTTCCGTGACATCGAAATGACCATTAAATCTTTTTTCTCTTGCCATAATTTGTGTGTTTAATAGTTCACCATATATACTACAAAAACCATGCCAAACTTGTTTGAATTTGTTTTAAAAATAGGAAAATTAACAACGCGTACCTAGCGTGCCAAAAAGAAGCAGGAATTAACCTGCCACTTTTAGATATGCCCGTGCATGATATAGGAATAGTCTTGAACAAACTTGTTGTACCATTCAATATCATTTGCTACATCTGCCGCGTACAAGTACTCTACAAAGCAGCATTTTTTCCCGTCTCTGTAGACCTCGACGCCGCGATGACCCTTGCGGTTCACTCCGTTTTTTAACTCTACGATTTTGCCGTTCGGTAATTCAACCGAATAAAATTCTCTCTTTGCCATAGCTGTTATTTGTTTTAATGCTCACTTTATATATCACAAAAATCGCGCCAAACCATAATAGGTGGTATACAAAAGAGTACCATTATGGTGGGGGTTAGAACAACCACCCACCTTTGATTTTCTTTCCGCGAATGACAATCTTAAAATGGTTGCCGCCGTGGTATCGGCTATCGTGGTTGTAACTATCCACATAGACCGCGTTGCCGTCAGCGAAAATCTCAAAATCGTCTTGGTTGTTGATACATTTTTGTATCGCTTGGAGGAGCGTGTCGCAAGGTGTCTTTGCAATTTCACGTCTGCCGTCCCATAAGCCAACCGAACCTGTCACGTAGCACGCAGTATTATAACAGCCATATTTGATGTTCTCCTTGAAACAGTAAAAATCGTCATAGACGCTCTGGTTCGCCCACTCGTAAAAATCTTCATTC
>ODAJ012168851.1_pt1 | contig 19176 bp, 21 predicted proteins | sample 1539241 | NCBI WGS metagenome assembly ODAJ01 (sample SAMN02144231, study PRJEB22623) | gut metagenome | biome: sheep rumen | host: Ovis aries | place: New Zealand | reverse complement strand
AATTGGAATGATTATAATGATAAGAAACGATTTATTGTTTATGATACAAAAGATAATGAATTTGAAATGGTACCTACCAATATTGTCCTTCACGAAAAAATAATGTATAATGATACATTGAAAAAAATCGATTCAAGCAGGGTTGCCAATAAGTTTGTCAAGGTAATTGCCAATGATGATTATTCAGAAACAAAACTCAATAAGTTTCTTATTGAATTGAATAAATCTCATCCATTATCCATACAGTTTATTGATAACAGGCAGAAAAAGGAAACTGAAATCGCTTATGCTGAAGATGACTTGAATAATCCTCCTAAAATAGTATTGGATGACATACAAGAATATTACAAGAATAACAAGGAGATGTATGATTTGGCAACCAGAATGTTTGAGGATATACATAAAGAGGTAATGGAACTTGATACAATTTAAAAATGTTAAAATAAAGAACTTTTTATCAATAGGAGAAGATGCTGTTAATTTATCGCTGAATACGCATAAGATAACTTCCATATCTGGAGAAAATGGGGCAGCTAAATCAGCAATATGTGTTGATTCCATATATTATGCCTTGTTTGGAAAATCATTCAGGAATGTCAATCTAAACAGATTGATAAATTCAACTAATAAGAAAAATATGCTAGTTGAACTGGATTTCCATAGCAATGGAAATGATTATAAGATAGTGAGAGGAAAAAAGCCTGATATTTTCGAGATTTACATCAATGGAAAATTGAAAGAACAGTCATCTACTACGAAAGAATATCAAAATTACTTGTTAAATCACATACTTAAGATTGATGAAAAGACATACAGGCAGATTGTTGTATTGGGAAGCACAGCATACACATCATTTATGGCATTGCCAGCAGCAGATAGAAGGGTTGTCATTGAACAATTATTGAACCTCAATATATTTGAATATTTTGTTGAAGTGACAAAAAAGAAAATAAAAGACATTGAAGAAAATAAAAAATCATTGGAAAAAACCTTGTCCGAAATAGAAATTAAAATATCGATGCACAATAAGAACAGGGAATCCAACATAGATAATTACAAGGCTCAAATAAAGGAAACGAAGAAAAAGATAAAGGCAATAGAAAAAGAAAAGAAGGATATAGCTAATAAGATTGATGCGATAATCTCATCTGTTGATAAGGATAAGTATAGGGAAATCATTGAAGAAAAGAAAAAGAAGCAGGCCATCATTGATGAAGCAAGGGAAATGCGTGGAAAGCTAATATCAGATAGGGATAATGCTTCAAAGACATTGAAATTTTTCAATACGCACAATGTATGCCCAACTTGCAATCAATCATTGGAAAGTGATTTTGTAAAAAATAAAGTGCTATTATTAACAGAGGAAAAATCCAGTTGTGAGAATAAGCTATCTGCCTTTGATGAAAAGATGAAAAGCATATCTGAAATCATAAGCGCATATGATGAGCAAATAAAGGAATATGAAAAAATATCCAATGAAATAAAGGAACTAAATCATAAAAATAAGACTTGTGAAAATAACATAGGCATATATCAGAAACAGATTGAACAATATAATGCGCAGATTGAAAAGGAAAACAGTACCAATACAGAAAACATAGCCGAATTGGAATTCCAGATAAATAAAATAAATTCTGATTTGGATTTAATAAGAAAACAGCTTGAAATCCTTGACTTTTTCATATCAGAATTTAAAGATGGTGGAGTGAAAACGAAAATCATTTCATCATACATAGATATAATAAACAGGCTGATTCAGAAATACCTCCGTATTGAAGGATTTGAAATCAATTTCCAATTCGATGAATACTTCAATGAAACTATTGGAGCAAAAGGAATGGAGAATTTTGAGTTCAATAACTTATCAGAGGGTGAACGAAAAAGAGTTGACATTGCCGTATTGTTTGCTTTTCGTGATTTATCACAGATAAAATCTTGCGTATCTACAAATCTCTTGTGTATGGATGAATATGATTCTGGAGTTATTGATGATGATGGCCAGACAGCTATGTTCAATATCTTGAAATCCTGCAAGAACCAGAACATCTTTATCATATCGCATTCAACTACTGATTATGAACAACTAGCCGACAGAAATTTAATTGCCAGAAAGATAGATGGATTTTCGTACATTGAGGAAAAATGATGGATACAGAAAGAGCCATAGAATTATTGAAAATAGAAATGGAGTGTATCAAAAGGGCATCATATTGCGATAGGAAATGTGAAAACTGTGAATTAGTCCAAAATGAAAAAGAACTGTTAGATATGTATAATTTTGTTGTCAATAGGTTAAGATATGGGAATATGGATTGATAGATGAGTTTTATACATTTGTACAACTAATTATTGAGGAGAAAACAAAATGAAATATGTATATATGGAATCCGGAATGGATTTTTTAAGAGAAGATGAAGTAAGCGATACATATAATTCAGTGAAAGCATTGGTTAAAAATGATGAATTATATATGAAGCATCCATCTGGTGATTTTGAATACGATTTTGCTAATGGATTCAGAATACATTTCTTGACTGAAGACATAGCATATCATTTATGCGTATCTGATAAAAATGGAAATGTTATATTCACAAGAGTTATTTTGCCAGAAAAAGATACTATCTATGCGTATAGCAAGGTGTACTACATAGATTATGCTGTTTCTGTGGCCAGATATGAATATTGCGTTCCAGAAAATCCTCCATTTGCCATACTGAAATACAATCCTGACAATAAGCCAATTAACATATTCATATCCTATAATTTCAAGAGAAGTGGATTGGGGGATTCAATAGCTTGGCTGAATTCCTGCTTGTATTTTGCTGAAAAGTATCCTAAAGCAAAGATAAATGTTGTGTTAAATGATAACAGCTTGGAATATTTTTTCAACAATTACACTAATTTAAAGGATTATAAGAACATAACATTGATTAATTACATAGATGCATTAGAAACTCCAGCCTATGCTAATTATTTCATAGCCTATTTCAATTTAGCTACGCTGAATGATTCAAAGGAACGATATAATTATTATAAGGTGTCCAATTGCTTTGATGGCTTATTGAAGGCTGGATTGGATATTTTAGGGATAGATGAAATAGATGGGTACAAGGAAAAGCCAAAACTGAAAATAATAAACATCGAACGCAAAAAGCCAAAGAAGCCATATGTATGTATTGCATCATCCGCTTCTTCGTTTTACAAGAGATGGCTGAATAAGGATGGTTGGGTTAAGGTTATTGATTATCTGAAATCAATAGGATATGATGTATATGACATAGACAAGTTCAATATGGAGCAATACAATAGCCTTATCATAGCTGGAATTCCACCAAATGCCATTGATGATACAGGAAACATTCCAATTCATAAGAGAGTTGAAAGGATAATCAACGCTGATTTTTTCATTGGATTAGGTTCTGGATTATCCTGGGTTGCTTGGCTATGCGATATTCCCATCGTGCTAATATCAGGATTTTCCAAGCCAAAATCAGAGTTCTATACTCCATACAGGGTTATCAATTATAATGTATGTAATGGCTGTTGGAACGAATTAAATCACGATTGGAAAGCAAATTCCTGTTGCCCCATATATGGGAATAATTTAAATCACGAAAAGTTTCTGATATGTTCATTTGCCATTAGAAGTGAGAGCGTAATAAAGACTATAAATAAAATCCCTTGCGTACAGGAGAAAATCAATGCTTAATGTTTTATTAACTGATTATCACAATATCAATCCAAAAATAATGAACAACTACAATGTAACTAGCGAAGCCTTTTCAAAAATTGATTGGAAAGACTTTGAAAGCGTATTGGATAAAGCCTACGATGAATTCATATCAAATTTAGTTCTTCACATATATGATGGAGTACTATTATCCAAGAAGATACTGGATATGCTAAATGCGCATAATGTCACTGTTCATCTTCCATTAAATGATACTATGTCCGATGAATTTTTCAATACATATTTCATAAAGTATTGCGTAATGGATAGGTTTAGCGTCACAGTTAATGTGACTGATATGCTTGATGCAGATAATTGGACCTACATCGAAAGAAAAATGTGGAATTCGTATTCGATGTTCCATTTATATCCATTAGGAGTCAAATTCAATTTTATGAAGAATGTTTCCAGCAAGGTAATTCAGTATTTCATTACAAGAATGAATGTACTGTTGGATAATAGGACTGGATTGATACCAACTGATTTGTTTTTCTATGCTCTGAATGATATGGTAAAAGAAGCTAATGGCAATCAATATGTTCCATACAGTATTTTCGTTGAAAAGGATGGAATCGTTACAATCAATGACAATGTTATACGGACAGAGGAAACTATCAGCATTCCAATTGAAAAGGCTCACGTTCATACAGCGCAATTCAATGCCATTCTCAATAAAATATATGGAAACATTATTGAAGCGTATGGTTGTAATAATTGCGCAGGGAAAGATATATGTCCAAAAATGATGACCATATTCAATGAAGTTACGCCAGAAAATTGTTCAGGGGATTATAAGGAAATTTGGACTCCTTTTGTTAAATTAGTCAATGATTACAATAAAGTAATGCGTTCATTTGGAAAAAAAGAATATTCCAACGATATTTTGTGAGAAAAAATTAATTTTCTTGAAAATAATGCTTGACAGTGGATAGCAGTTTTGCTAATCTGTACTTGTCAAGAGGGAACGAGGCATAAAGCCAAGACCTCAAAAACCACAAAGCCAAGGAGAAAGCTATGAAGACTTCCAAAATCATCGAAATGGGCAAGATGAATGTGTACGAACTCGGAATTGAAAAGAAGAAGTACACGAAAAAGCTCTGTGAAGCAAAGGAAGCTCTCCGCACTGCTATGCGGAATATGGATTACAAGGCAATCTCCAAGGCTTCCAAGAAGGTTGATAATGCTGTGATGGATTTGAACACAGTAAACTTTATGATTGACCTCATTGCCCCCAGGGTGATTGAATAAAAGCTTGACAGCCAAGAGGAAAGAACAAACATTTTAGAAAGGAGTTTCCTATGTTTGGATTTAAGAATTATGAAGAGATGTACGATTGCTTCAAAAAGAACAAGAAAGGCAACATTTTCAAAGATGTTGACTGCTTGATTTCGTATGATGACAATATTAATGGTGGGGAACGTTGGGTATTCAAATGCAATGAAAACTATGGGGCTTCGGTAATCTTTTCTGCCTTTTCATATGGAAGCGAGGAAGGATTATTTGAACTGGCTGTGATTAAATTTGATGGTGACAATTATCACCTGACGTACGAAACTGAAATCACTGATGATGTCGTTGGCTATTTGGCCAAGGAAGAAGTGATAGAAATTTTGGAGAAAATCAAAAAAATTTCTTGACAATCCAATCCAGTTTTGATACTTTTTACTTGTCAAGAGGAACAAGGCATAACGCCAAATCCTTAAAACTCCAAACACAAGGAGAATGAAAATGAGAACGCCTATCGCAAAGCTTGTAGCTACCGAACCTACCTATAATGGAATCATTGACCTGTGGTATGATTGGTTCTGTAAAGATACTGCCTTGTACACCAAAGGTGTCAATCTCTGGAAGAAAGTCAAAATGATTTCTTCTTCCAAGAAATTTGACAATGAACGCACCTATGTGTTTTTCAAAAATAACTGCCCTGTTGGTGGAAGGCTGTATGATGATTTCAGGATTTGCGATATTGAAACTGGAGATGTCATCTATTGCGTAACTCCTAAATCTGGTTTCTATCATCGGAATGGCAAGGGCGATGTTTGGGGGAAGGAAAACAATTTTGAAGAGCCTTTGTTTGAGGGTTCTTGGCGGGAAATTAAAAAGTGGTTTCTTAACTAAAAAAGTTCTTGACATTCCATATCAATTTTAGTATTCTGTATTTGTCAAGAGGGAACACAACCTTTAGCAAAGGAAATTAAAATGAAGGACTTCCGCAATTACTCCATCAATGTCAAGAGCATCGAACATTACAACTACAATCCTATGACTGGCAAGGTTTCCAATCCAAATCCTAGAGCCAGGAAGTATGATGTGGAGCTTGTCTTTGATGCTTCCAGTCCAATGCCTTTCTACTCTTTCAAGAGGAAGAATACTGTTGGATACCAGAAGGTGTCCATTGATGAAATAGTCAAGGGCATTTTCCCTGAAAAGTTCAATAAGCCTTATGTCAGGCACATTGATGGCAATCCCTTCCACAATCATTTGGATAACCTTGAAGGCTGTGAGTATCCAGAAACGATTGACAGCCATATCAAGGAAAAGATTGCCCTGAAAGAAAAGATTGTTGAGAGCGATTTCATTAATCATCCAGTAGCTATCAATCAGATAGTGACTTCAGACTCCAGGAAGTTCGCATTCGTGGGCAATTATAGCGATACCAAGATGCTCTACTTCCCAGAGATTGAATACAACTACTGCTTTTCAAAGGTTTCTGGAGAGATTGTCAACAAGAAAACCCATATGGTTTTGAAGCCCAAGCTCCATATTCTTTCCTCCATCAAGTGCAAGGGTGATGTTCCTGTTTATGTGTTCTATCCATTTACAATTTCCCAGAACAAGAAAAACGAAAAGCTTGAACACAATCCTAATGCCAAGAGCTTTACAAAGCAGATTTGCATTGATGAAATCTGCCAGTTCATTGACCCTGAAAAGTTCAATAAGCCTTATGTGAAGCACATTAATGGCAATCTCCTTGACAATCGTTTGGAAAACCTTGAACCATCCGATGAAAGGGAGATTATGACCAAGGATATGTTCAAGACTTATACCAAGCTGATGGATGTGGAGTATGATGAGGACAGCATAGACAAGGCCATTACTGAAATCGAGGAAGCAGAAAACCTTACTGAAGAACAGTTGGCCAGGATTTTGAAAATCGCCAAGAAATATATGGATTAAAACTTAAAAAAATCTCTTGACAATCACATCGATTTTTGATAGTCTGTATTTGTCAAGAGGAAAGAGCAATCACGCTAAACCTCAAAAAGCCAAGGAGAATAAGATGGAAAAGCTCGTTATCACTCGCCACGCTGCCCTCGTTGATTTCCTCATCGAAAAGGGCATTATTGAGGAAGGCAACTTCCGTCTTATCTCCCACGCCTCCGCAGAGGATGTGAAAGGGCAGGAAGTGATTGGCATTCTGCCTCTGGAGCTTGCCGCTCTGGCAAAGTCCATTACTACTGTTCCTCTCAATGTTCCTATGGAAAAGCGTGGCCAGGAATTGTCCATAGAGGACATCAGGCAGTTCGCTGGTTCTATCAAGACCTTTGTGGTTTCCGAAATCGCGTAAATAGAGATAGAGGATAATAAAAATGGACAAAAGACTTCCTTTAAAAGACTTCCCCAAAGGCAAAAAACTTCAGTCTTATTTTTCCAAAGCTAGTGGTGGTCACGCTATCACAGGAAAGAAAATCAATACCAGAACTGATGTGAAGGATTGGTACTGCAAAACATACAAGTACGATGAAATGGGGCAGGAAATAAACCCCAAAGCCACGTGGGAAGGTGTAGCAGTATTTCTGGATAGGGGACAGGATATATACGAATATATCCACGCTCAAGATTCAATTGTTCGTGAACGCATTATGTCACATTTGGCTGAAATGCTCGGATTGGATTATGACATTGTTTATTACAGATGGCTTAAAAAAATCTAAAGAAAAAGCTTGACAATCCATCTGAATTTTGATAGTATTCTTTTTGTCAGCAAAACAAGCAACTAAATAGAATTGCTTGATTGAAAACTGAATAGAGATTTCAAGAAATATTTTTGAGGCATAAACAGCAATCATTTTATACATTGAAAGTATGATTGTGGTATAACACAATAGTTTCCTCCTATAAGTCACTTGATTTGTTCTGGGAAGTGCTATCAAGATACTTTAATTTCTCAAGCTTCCTTATGCCTCGTTTCCCTTGTTTAACAGCATAAAATGATTTGAAAAAATCAGTGGATAATGGGTAAATCCAATTAACTTAGTGATGCCCAGTAGCTCAGTTGGCAGAGCAGGTGACTGTAATTTTTAATGGCAGCCTTGAATAGAAATGTTCAAGTGAAAATCCCGCTAATTCGGTGAAAGCTAAACCTAGTAATAGGCAAGACAATACCGAGCAAGGATGTGAAAACATCTATGTGTAGAGGCTTTACACGGGACATCTTAACTTCAATGAAGAAAGATGAAGATAAAGTCCAGACCACAATGCGAAAGCAATGCGTGTAAAGTAATCATCTTGTCGGCGGTTCGAAACCGTCCTGGGCAGAAAATAATCTGACTTCGGTTAGATTTACATATTATAAATGGGGGCTTAAGCCCCCCAAATTTTTCAAGAAAAATTTAAGCGGATATAGTTTAATGGTAGAACACAGTCCTTCCAAGTCTGTCACGGCAGTTCAACTCTGCTTATCCGCTCCACATTTTATCCACCAAAAAATTAAAATTTCTTCAAAAAAAGTTCTTGACAACCTAATCTGATTTTAGTAATCTGTACTTGTCAAGAGGGAATGAGGCATAAAGCCAAAACCCACAAACTTCAAACGCAAGGAGTTCATTATGTACATCAACGAAAACATCAAGAATTTTGTTCGTGAAACGTTTTTCTTTGATGGAATCCAGAGGATAGGATATAATATTGATGGGGAGTGGATATACAAGGATGTGATGGATTATAAGTTGTCGGATGAATGGATGGGGGATGAAAACATCAAGTGGTTAGAGGATAACGATATTATCTATCGTTTTGATGACGATTATTATCACATCGAGAATGAATACTTGAAGGAATTTTTCACGGAAAAGGAAATGGCAGAAGCTGCAGCGTTATGGTACGCTGATGTACATAAATGCTAATACAATTTGTGGAGAGTTGGGTAAGATTGACAATTGAATAGTGGTTTTGTATGTAATAATATATGTAATAAGGCGAATGTAGCTCAGTTGGCAGAGCACCTGATTGTGGCTCAGGGGGTCGCAGGTTCAAATCCTGTCATTCGCCCCAAATATACAAATTATAGCAGGGTACAGTAATAGTTACTGGGAAGGCTCATAACTTTTTTATGTGGGTGCAATTCCCATCCCTGCGACCAATATTGGAAACTTGGGAGAGTGGTTTAATCCAGTGGTCTTGAAAACCACCGAAGGTGAAATATCCTTCCATTCGTTCAAATCGAATAGTTTCCGCCAAATTTTGTCTGATTGGTGAAATTGGCAAACACGCTGGATTTAGGCTCCAGTGGAGAAATCCTTGTAGGTTCAAGTCCTATATCAGACACCAAATTATCTAGGTGTGGGGCAGGTTGGTAGCCCACTGGATTTGGGTTCCAGGTTCTTACCGAACAACGCAGGTTCAAATCCTGCCACCTAGACCAAGCAATAACTTGTAATGAATCCGTGACGCAACTGGTAGCGTAATGTCCCTTTAAGACATAAGTTATGTGTTCAACCCACATCGGATTCACCATATATTTCAATATATTAGGGGCTTTAAAAGCCCCATTTTTATTTTAATCTAATAAGTGTTCATCATATATCTCTTGATTATAAACACCATATTTTGTATCCCATTCTTTTATTGCTTCTTTTAATTCTTCTACTGTAATAGAACATTTTTTACTTTTAGTACTATTATTTTTATGTAACATTATCTCACAATTAGCAGGATGAGATATTAGTTTCGGATTTATATTATTATTGAAACCGAAATCTCTTGATATTCTATGGTCCCTTGCTAAACCATCAATTTTATCTTTTGTGTTATACCAAGAATATTTCCTAAGTAATTCATACCCTAAAATATGCTCATAAATGTATGGATTGAATGTAAAAGCACATTCTTTATAATATTTTTCTCTTTCAGTAAGATTATCATAATATCCAATTCTTTCATTATATGATACAACAGCTTCAGATAATGTTTTTAATTTCATATGTAAGCAATTAATCAAATACGCAGAAAAAGTTTCTGGTTTACCTGTATAATTGTACATTACAGCAATATCTTGTGGAGGAATATTATCTTCAAAAATATGTTTATGTATGATTTCCTTTACTTTTTCAACATCTTCAAATGTAATACTTGTAGATTTATTCAATACATTTTTACATAAGTTTATTGTTGATTTGCTTTTAGCTGGAATATATATTTTAGTTTCATCTATTCCATTATCTTTTAATACGTTTCTTATTATATCTGAATTTTCATTTAAAATGAATGACATATCATAAGAATTATATGTTTTAGATGATTCTAATATGTTCTTTATTAAATCTGTATTCTTTTTATAATTATATTTTTTGTATTTTAATTTATTCTTTTTAGCATATTCACGCATTCCTTCAGAAACTTTTCCATTTTTATTGGATTGTTTGCCTGCAAAAGATTTAGAACATTTATTACAACAGAACCTGCCAGTTTTATACCAATCTTTTATTTCTACTAATTTACCACAGTTTTCACAATTATATGGTTTCCTTTTTGCTAAATTTTCTTGTTCTTTTTGTATTCTACGTTTTTCATCACGTTCTTTACGCTTTATTGCTGTTTTTCGTTTAGCTTCTTCACTCTTTCCTAATATTGAAGCAATATACACTTTTTCTTTCAATTCTGGGTGTATAATGAAATTGAGTTTAGATATACATTTCCTGCAACAGCATTTAGATTTTGAGTTTTTATTTTTTGTGAATTCTGCTTTGCAATATTCACATACATATACAGGAACTTGACAATCTGGATTATTTTCATTATGCTTTTCCAGACATTCTTTAGAACAAAATTGATTTGACTTGAAATTGATTTGATTTTTAGTGGAATATTCTTTTCCACAGTTTTCGCATACATAAATAGATTTAGCTTGTGACATATTAAGCTCCTTTTAATAAGTTATGAGTTAGGTTCTATTGGAAAATTCCACTTTTCAATAGAGCCGCATAATAATATTTATTATATCACAGAAAAAATTGCTTGACAAGTTTTGAAATTTGTGTATAATACTTATTGTTGATTGATTGAAAAACATTGTGTTTTTTGAAAACTAAATAGAAATGTGCGTTTGACCCCATCTTCTAGTAGGTTAGGAAATTGGATTTTCATTCCAACAAGCGGTGTTCAAGCCACCGTGGGGTCGCCATAATAAGCCTTCATAGCTCAACCAGTAGAGCGGGTGCCTTGTAAGCATCAGGTTGTTCGTGCAACTCGGACTGGAGGCTCCAGTCAATAATTTCAATAGGTTACATAAAATATATATTTTCAGAAATCAACAAAAAAGTTCTTGACAATTCCAAGAAAATATGTATAATGTTTCTTGTGATTGATTGAGATTGATAACTGAATAGCGAAATGAAAAATTTCCAAGATGCATTTGGGATAGAAACCAGCAGATGGGGTCTATGTCAAATGGCAAATTGCCGAATAAAATAAAGCATCTTGGTATTGGTCCCTTGGTATAGTGGTTTATTATAGCAGATTGTCGCTTTGCAGAGGGGAGTTCAATTCTCCCAGGGACCGCCAAAATATTTTATAGAGGATACATACAGCAATATATTATTATAATGAACTAGCATTAATAATATTGTATCCTGTTATATAATTTTAGGCACTAACAGCAATCCATTATAGAAGCAAGTTTATGTTTTATATGGTGCCTAGTTAATTTTTATGCTGGATTGGTGGAATTGGTATACACGGTGGACCCAAAATCCATTGCGAAAGCATAAGAGTTCAAATCTCTTATCCAGCACCATATTATTTGACAATTGAATAGTGATTTTTAATTTGTGGAGGTATAATTTAATGGTAAAATGTGCAACCTATAATTGCTTTAGTCTGTGTTCAACTCACAGTGCCTCCACCACTTTTTAATAAAACAAAATTATGGCATATACTAATTTATTCAAATGGGAAGTCTTTGGCTTCCCTTTTTTGTTGTATTGACATTGGCTTGAAAATATTGTAAAATTGATGTGCCAAATATATGTATAGAGGATAGAATATGGCATATACTTATGATTACACAAAGAAAATAAAAATTCCAAAATTTGAGCCAGATGATTCCAATGTTTCCCTTGAAGACTGTGTTGATGTAGACAGATACATAGCATTATTAAGGGATATTGACACAAGACTTTCAAAAAACAAGATTACTCCAGAGGAAGCAAAGTTTCTGAAATTGTGCGCAACAAGATGGATAAAATTCGATTATGAAAACGTGGCTCAATACTTTGCAACAAAGGCATCTCCAGAGGTTCAAGACTGCTTGGAAAAATCAGCAATGATATTGATTGATGTGAATAAAGCCTTTGAAAACACTATTGTGGCAAGCAGGGATTACATAGAAGACATATCCAAAAGCTATATTGCCGAGAACATAGACAAATATCAAGATGTTGACTTTGAAAAGGAAGTTTGGCGGGAAGACAAATGAAAACTGAAGATTATTTCATATTGATACTTTCTCATAAAAGAGCTAAATTCCTGAAAGAAAAAACTTGGTCAATGTTGGATAAAAAAGGTTCCACTGCCAAAAGAGTTATCATATTGTCTGATGATGACCCAACAATAGATGAATACGAAAATTTGTTTGGAAAGGAAAACTTATTCATATTCAATAAGGAAGAAGCAGAAAGAAAATTCCATATTGACTTGATTGATTGTTATCACGGGGAGCATTGTTCCAGAAAGGGGGCTGTTTGGGCAAGGAATACTCAATACTATGTAGCTAGAAAACTTGGATACAGATATTTTATGGTAATGGATGATGATTATCAGGATGTCAATGTAAGAAAGCTATTATACAAGAAAAATGGGAAGCCATACCTTCCATTAGTTACATATCTTTTAGGAAAGGACAAGGATACAGGGATGAGTGTTTTTGACAAGGTGTGCCTCAATTATTTTGACATACTCAATTCATCTCCTTGGCTTTATCTTGTCAGTTTTGCCCAGACAGGAGATTATCCTGGAGGCTGGCATACAACAATGGTGAGGGAAGAATACAGGTTCAAGTCAATGAATGTGTTTTTCTGCGATACTGAAAAGGAAGTGAAGTTTGGTGGAAGAACAAATGAAGATACGAACGAATATGTATTGAATGGTTCCAGAGGACAGTTATCATTAACATTGCACGGGCCAGTAGTATCCCAAACTACAACGCAATCTGATAAGGAAGGTATGACAGACATTTACAAGATGTTTGGAACGTATGTAAAATCGTTATATACTTGCATACAGAATCCATCTTCCTGCAGGATAGGAGTTCTTGGAAACACATTCCCAAGAATACATCATAATATTTTCTGGAAATACGCAGTCCCTTGCGTACTTGATGATAAATACTGTAAAAACAAGCCATTAGATTATAATAGTGAAGTTATGAAAGATAAGATAAAGTCAGATGAAGATGGAAACATATTAATCAATAAAAGATTTTCATATCTTGACAATAAATGCGAAATATTAGATAATGTTACTTTAGCTAAATCATTGGAGGATTTTTTCTGATGCCACCAGTATATAGTAAGAAAATAAAAATACCTAAATTCGAGCCAGACGATAGGAATATCCAGCTTGAAGACTGTGTAAATGTTGACAAGTATAATGAATTGATACGCAGGATAAACAAGGAATTGAACGATGGAAACATTACTGATTATGAAGCTAAATTCCTTAAACTTTGCGCAACAAGATGGATAATATTTGACTATTCCAATGTGGCTCAATACTATGCTACCAATGCATCAGAAACAATGCAGAGATTGCTGGAGCAATCCACTATGGTATTGATTGACATAGACAAGTCCTTTGAAAATACCACCAAGACTGTTAGGAATTTTGTCAATAACATATCAAATAAGTATATTGAAAACAACCTGGCCAAGTTTGAAATGTATGATTTTTCAGAGGAACAATCCGTAGATGAAAACTGAAGATTATTGCATATTCATCATATCCTATGGCCGTCCAGAATTCTTGAAGAACAAAACTTGGCGGCTGCTGGAAAGATTAAATTCTTCGGCCAAGAAATACATTGTCTGCTCTGATGATGATTCCACATTACAGAAATACAAGGATATGTATGGCGAGGAAACAGTCATCGTATTCAATAAGGAAGAATGCGAAAGAAGCACTCATTTTGACCTTATGGATTGCTATCACGGCGAACATAATAATAAGGCTGGAGCTGTTTGGGCTAGGAATATGCAATATAAATTGGCCAGGAAATTAGGTTACAGATGGTTTATGATGTTTGATGACGATTACATCAGCTTTCACATCAGGAATGTTTTCAAAAGCAAGACAGGAAAGAAATACAATGATGCCAAATGTGATTTCTATGGCCATACCTTTGATGAGTACTGCCTGAAAATGTTCGATGTACTCAATTCCTCACCTTGGCTATACGCATTAGGAAGTCCACAAGGTGGAGATTATGTGGCTAGTCCAGATAATGATAGAAAGACAGGATTTGTCAATGAAGAATACAAGTTCAAGGCAATGAATGTGTTTTGGTTTGACTGTGAGAAGGAAATCAGGTTTTATGGAAGAACCAACGAAGACTGTACTGCTTATGTATTGAATGGTTCAAGAGGAGAACTATCCTTGACGATGCACGGGCCACAAATAAGACAAGTACCTACACAGTCAATGAAAGGTGGAATGACAGACATATATAAGTATTTTGGAACATATACTAAAAGCCTGTATTCATCTATGGCTCTTCCATCTGGAGTATCAGTAAACGTAGTTGGCGGAACAAAGAATATGAACAAGTCCATCAGGATACACCACCTAGTCAAATGGAACAATACAGTTCCTAAAATCATTGATGATAAGTATTGTAAAGGCAAGCCATCAGATTACCTTACTGAATGCATCAGGGATAACATTCAAATTGATGATAATGGCGATGTGATAGAAATAAAAAATGATAGTTTTATTGACAGTGAGTTGGTGGAAAATTTCAACGCTGAAAATAATTTGGAAATGTTCATCTAATAAACAAATGGGGGAGCTTGTGCTTCCCTTTTTTATGCTAAAAATCCACTCTTATTCAAAGCATTTGTTATGACAATTCTTCTATTGTTTCTTTTTCCATCTGATTTTAATGTGAAATAAGGAATTCCATTCTTATCGAAAATATCAGTGTTTATTCCTTCATTTTCTTGTCTTCTAATACGAATATATAATTTTCCAGAATATAACTTGGCAAATTCAATTGAGGAAAGCAATTGCCCCTTTATCCGAAGAACATTATCATAGTCAACATAAGAATTGACTTCCATATCTCCGCGATAAACATAGTCAATTGGACCACCCATATCAGGATTTCCTCTGAATAAGGTTATGATTGCTGAATTATCTAATTTTATATAGATGTCCTTCCATATGTTGTTTTTAAAATCTTCAGTGTTTTTAACCTTATTGAATGCCATAATCAATACTGGCTTTATATAGGCAGGATATATTTTATGTATGCCTAGCAATCCACCACCCAATAAGCTTGGAGCATTTTTAAAATCTTTGCAGGATAGTTTTATTACGCTATCGATAGTATGGATTTCAACATCAGCATATGGTTCCTTGTTATATGCGTTCAATCCCTCTACCTTGTTTGCTGATACAACATTCTTTATTATGTCAATGTCGCCATAAGCTTCAAATTTAACTGTAATTGGCTTATTTTCGTTATTCTTGACAGCATTATTGATTGCTGATACAAGGCTCCATTCTTGGCGTTCGAATTTTTTCTTTTCTGGAATGTTTGTATAGGCACCCTTGTATATCTTGGTCCAAACGTTCTTTATATTTGGAAATAAGGAATTGAAATCCTTGATATTTGTGTTTGTAATGTTAGCTAATATGTCAGAAACTTTTTTCTTGTCAATTCTTGAATAATCTAATAACTCTCCATTTTTATTGCTTAATTTAATAGGATTGCCAAGCAATATATCATTCAAGACTTGTTTGGAATATTTATAGTTGTTCTTATAATAATCTTGCGAACTGAAAACTGACATAATTAATGCTAATTTAGAAAATATTTAGGGGAGCTTGCGCTCCCCATTTATTGTGGGTTTTAAACCCTGATTAGCCTATGTCTATAATATTAATAGTATTAGGCAGATTTAGTTACCGAATTATAGAGCAGAAACATACTGGTCTGCGTTATAAGCTTCTTGTCCATTATCGAGTACGGTGATGATAACATCTCCTCCGATAAAGGCACAACGTAGGTATAGCTTGTAACCAGCCTTGCCCCAAACAGGATTTTCTTCTGCATCAGCAAAAGTAGCTCCAGTTACAGTAAGAACTGTATCAGCATCAGCAATCAGATAAATTTCCTTGACTGCGTATTCAGTTGCTTGAGCGGCAGAGAATGTAAGTGCAAATGTGCCACTGGTATGATAGATAGAAACAGCATCAGAATCCTTATTGATAGTAGCAGAGGTTTCACCAGTCTTTGGTGTTACTGCTGTTGGTGCACCTGCTTCGAGGGCATCCAAACGGCTATCGTGGTCTGTGAGCTGTGCTAGAACGCCAGTTGTTTCAGCATTGAGGGTTGTTTCAATTGTATCAATATCAGCTTCAGCCTGTGTTACGCGAGTAGCAAGGGCATCAATTGTTGTGTTGATTGTGCTAACTTCACTATCAATACGAGCATTGATTGTGCTGGCGCTGTTATCAACATAAGCCTTTGCGCCAGAAACAGAAATTGGGGAAGCAGAACTTGCAGTTGTATCATTGATAGCAGTTTCAACTTTGAGAATGCCACCTAGGGATTCCCAACGACCTACTGCAGGGTCACCTTCCATAACCCATACATAGTTTACACCGTCTTGCTCTCCGTCAACGGTATTCTGAATGTTATAAATGTCGCCTGGTTGAAGTCCAGCAGTTCCAGCGGCAGGAAGGGCAGAAACGCTAGTAACTGTACCCTTGAACTTGAATGCGCTGGCAACAGCAGCATCAACTAAATCCTGGGCATAATCATTAGCAGACTGAATTGCATCATAAACTGCCTTTGGGGTAGCTGCAGTATTAGCAGGAGAAGTTGTAGAAGTGATGGAATCAGAAAGCTGTACTAGACCAACTCCCTCTAGGCTTGCGCGAGAGTCTTCTACATTACCTAAAACCTTAATGATATCTTTGGCAACATACTGCCAAGGACGAAGCTTGTTAGATTGTGTTACGTTAATTGTTGTAGCCATATTTTATAAAATAAGTTTTATTATATCTATTTAGTAAAAAGCAATAAATATTATTATTGAAATAGAATTTATAGATGAAATCAATTAGACAATATTCAAAAGAAAATAATGGAATTACAATAGAAAACGCCAAGTGCTTGGATTCCATTAATGAAACTTTTGCGTTCAAACGCTTAATCAATAAGAAAAATAAAAATATCGTATTGCGTGATGTAACGCTGAAAGAAGATATAGAACTTCCCAATAAGAAAGTGATAGCCAAAGGGACAAAATTTGGCAAGGTTGAACTTACTACTGATAAGCAAGTAAAGCTGTTCAAATTGGTTGAAAATTCAATAAAGCCTTATAAGGTACTGCTGAAACATTCATTGAATGAAGATATGTTTCCAAATGTAAATGATGGCAGAGTAGATGGTCCATTCTATCCTGATAGTTCTGTTAATGGAGTTTTATTGAATGCAATTTCAGCAATCACAAAAATCAAGGATGAACTGATGAATTTGAAAGTGCAGGAATTATCCACATTGCTACAAGGTTTAGGAAACACTTTTGAAGAACAAGTTATCAGAGAAATCATTATGACATATGCTGATATGAAGGCATTTCCAATTGATTATGGCCAGGGAAATGGAGTATGATTTTAACATTCAGAAATTTTATTGACTTCAATAAATTGTTAACAGAAGCAGTCAACACTCACTCCACCCATATTGAAGAAAAGTTCATTATTGATGGCAAGAAAGGATTAGCCCAGACAATAGCAGGATTGACATATACAGTCAAAACCATTGGTCGTGGTATACCTTCTGTATCTACAAAAATGGATGGTGTGGCAGTATTTTTTGGATATACTTCAAAAGGATTTTTCGTAGCAACCAAATCGTTGTTCAATAAAACACCTAAAATAAATTATACCAATGCTGACATTGATGCAAATCATCCAGATGGACCTGGGCCAATGCTAAAAGAAGCATTGAAATACCTAGTTGAAGTATGCCCTAAAAAGACAGGAGTTGTTTATCAGGGTGATTATCTTTTTGACAAGAAATCATTGAAAAGCGTGAAAATAGATGGCGAAGATTGTTGGGCTTGGCATCCTAATATCATTGAATATACTGTATCCAAATCTAGTCCATTAGGAAAGAAAGTGGGCAATTCTAAATTTGGAATTGTAGTTCATACGAAATATTCTTGGCAAGATGAAAACGACAATAAGACACTGGCAGTAAGTCAATTTGGAATTTCCAAATCTGAATTTTCTGAATCGAGAAATGTGTTTCTAATTGATACTATATCTAACTTTTCCTCCAATGGAGGAAGCTTTGATGAAACAGAATATAATTCATTAATGAGCGATATTAAAGCGTTAGGAAGCTATAATGTTGACTATGGTTTATTGACAGAAGACTTTGTATCAGTACTGCTTCCCTATATCAATACATATGTCAAGGCTGGAAACATACCATCAGCCAAAGAAATAGCAAATAACTTTCCTTCATACCTAGAAAAAAGGATTGCTGATGTCGACTTGACAAAGAAATCAGATAGGCAAAAGGAAACTGCTAAAAATCATTACAGGGTTTTTATGAATACTAACTTGTCCAAACTGGAAGCTGTAATGAATTTATTCCTGGCCATTACTTCAATCAAATTAAGGATTCTTGAACAATTGAATAAATTTGTAATGTACAAGAATTTTGTTGTTACAACAGCAGGCGATTACATTGCTACAAAAGATGAAGGATTTGTTATCACTAAAACATCAGCCAAAGGTGTGAAGTTAGTTGACAGGCTGGAATTTTCCAGAAATAATTTCAGCAAGGATATTGTATCGGCATTTTCAAAAAGAGAAGTACAACTATAATGAAAAGTTTCATTGATTTTTTAAAAAATAGTGCCAAACTAATATCAAAATGGAAATATTTAGCTGGAACCAAAAAAGGTGATTGGTTATACAGGGATTATCCT
>ODAJ012135303.1_pt1 | contig 19189 bp, 14 predicted proteins | sample 1539241 | NCBI WGS metagenome assembly ODAJ01 (sample SAMN02144231, study PRJEB22623) | gut metagenome | biome: sheep rumen | host: Ovis aries | place: New Zealand | reverse complement strand
CGGAATATCTGTCTTACTATTTTTATATTCACCAGACAATTGAGATGTTGCTTTAACATAATATTTCGATCCATTCTCACTATATTCGTCATTTTCAACTTGAATAGTATTTTCGTTATGACTATTTGCGTGCATATTATATAAAACAATATCATCCTCATCTGTTCCGCCAGGAATTGAACTTTCATCATCGTACTGACTAGCTGGATAAATCTTATATGTAAATTGATTATTATTTGTATGTGCAAGCTGTATCCTATAATTTTTTATACTAGAACCAGAAACAGCAAATACATACTTCTGACTAGTTACTGGAATTAACTTTCCTTCTGAGTCGTGAACAGGACTATCCGTAACCGGATCTATTTTATACTGAGAAATAGCATTCATATTAAAATACATTCTATCTTCTCTTTGAGCAGCATTAAGATATAAAGAGTTCGGAAATTCAACCTTATACATTTCCGCAGCTTTTCTTTGTCTATAAAACCATGCAACTACAAAAACAGAAACACATAGAACCGCTGTAAGAATAATTGTTATTGAAAGAACAACTCTTTTTTTCAATGTCAGATTATTAAATTTTTCAATTAATTTTTTTATTCTTTCAATCAATACCTTCATCACTGCCACTCTCCTAATTTATCACTCCACAGGACTAACTGTAATATCAATCATAAAATAACTAACATTCAAACCAATCTGATAATCAGCATCATTATATCCTTCACTAAGCTTATTAAAATTTGCTTTAATATTTGCATTGTCGATTTCAGTATCTGTAACAGACGCTGAATTTTCAAAAATAATACTCTTATTATCTTTAAGATATTTTATTAATTTTCCTTTATCTGTATTTGATATGTCTGCTCCATTATCTGCAACATCCTGAACTATTGGATAATCACTTCTAAAACCTGAGCTATTATCTTTTAATGCAATTTGACCTAAAGTATTTGCCCACATCCAATATATAGTAACTTTTTGAGGTTCATCTTTCCTTGCATTTGTAAAAGTTTTACTTATTGTTTTGGTAACTATAGGTTTTTTGAAATGATATCTACTACTCTCTATAGTCGTTTCTGCTATATCTCCAGGTTCTTCAAAGAACAACACATGTCCACCAAGGAACTCATCAGCTTGTTTATACTGATCAATAACACTTTGCTCCAACCCCGAATTAGCAGTTGTTAATTCAGATATTTTTTTAATAGTAGTCTGGCCTTCGCCCAACTCTCTATAACCAACGGTCTGCAAATCTATCTGTACACTTAAATCTCCATCACGATTTGGAATAACATAAAATTCTATTTCTCCACCACTTCCAGGGCCAAAAACTGTTTCATCATTAGCTCCCGGTGTATATCTAATTTTTACCTGTGAACTACCACCATAAGTAGTATAATAACCTGAAACTCGAGTGGTATCTCCATCCAAATAGGTATCATCAGCTTTAGCAAATTCTGTATTATTACGAACTGTACTGCCCTTTACACCAATTTCAAATGGAAATTCTTCTACGCTTACACTCATTCCATTCGTTCTAACACTATCCATTTTTGTAAACCATGCTATAACTGCCATAATTAAAATTGCTAATGCAATAATACCCATAGCACACTTTTTATAATGTATTATTAATTTCTTTTTTATTTCTTCTTTTTTATCAACCGTACTCTCTTCAACCTGCTTTTCCACATTCTCCTGAAGCAGATTATCTTTATTTAATTTTTCATCCATCTGCCTCACCTCCAATCATGGTAAAACAACTTATAAAACTCATTTGAACCAAATCGTAACCCAAAAACCTTTTATATATAGCAAAACAGAGTGTAAGTCCTCACAATGATTATACTATAGGTTAACGTAAATTACAAGTATTTTTGACGGATTTTGAGCGTTTTGTCCGTATATTTTTGGTAATTTTCCACAAACATTAATACATAAAGAATGATATAGAAGCATCGATTATACTTTTTTATTTCGTTTCCATTCTTTAAATAATCAAATCAAAAAAGCAGCTATAGTTTAAAAACTATAACTGCTTTTCAGAGAGCTATTCTTTTATAATTATTTAACTGTTACTTTCACTGCTTTAAACATACCATTCTGTGCATATACATAAACAGTACAGCTACCTTTTCCAACAGCTTTAATCTTGCCTTTGCCTGAAACTGTAGCAACCTTAGGATTTGAAGTTTCATATGAAAGTTTTCTATGTTTCTTAACCTTAAGTTTCTTACTTTCGGCTTTTGCATAAGCCTTAATCTTTGCGGTTTTTCCTTTTTTAAGTTTATATTTTAACTTCTTAACCTTTACCGACTTATCATTTCCAACTTTACCACCCTTAGTGGCTATATGAAGAGTCTTAGATGTAGCAAGAACTTTTCCTTTACCCACAGCTACAACTATGTACTTATAGTATGTACCTTTCTTAAGTTTCTTCTGAGTAAATGAAGTTCCTTTAACTTCTTTTAACTTAACATATTTATTCTTCTTACCGCATTTATTTCCATAAACGATGTAAGAATCAGCTCCGTTAACCTTCTTCCATGAAATCTTAATGCTATTTTTCTTAACCTTTGCCTGTTTAGCCTTAAGAAGTGAGAATGTTGAGCCCGAAGCATCTTTTTCATCTGTTATAGAAGTTATCTCTTTATCTTTTTCCGCAAGAGTAACCATCTCATTCTCATAAGCATCTTTTTCAATCGCCTTTTCATTTGCTACTACATTTTTATTTTCACTAGTTTTAGTACCTCCTGTTGTACCAGCAAATGTCTCTGCAATAACAATCTTTACCTGATCTTTTGGAACAACTCCTACATAACCTGTACCCTGTTCCTCTGTTGCATCAGGATCTCCTTCAGCACCGAAGTTTCCGCCTACTCTCTGAGCATAAGTTGCTCCAACATCAATATCCATCAAATTCACAAGACCATTATATAACTGGTTATAAGTGATTCTTCCATGAGGATAACAGTATTCTGCATCCTTCTTAATATCAACTATTTCCCACTGAATTGCCCATGTTAATGGTGCCCATGTATAGAAGTCCATCTCAAGTGAATCTTTAAACCAATCAGATCTACCATAATCTAATGCTGTACCAAGTTTAAACAAATCAGCAAATCTATGAGCCATCAATGCGAAATCCTGTCTATTAATAAGCTCTTCACCACTGAATTTATTATCGCAAAGTACCGGGTAACCAAAACAAATATTATTAGCTTCGCCCCATTTAACTGCATCGTAATAAGAAGCATCCTTTGGTACATCAGTAAATCTTGTTTTTAAGTTACTAACATCTGGTTTTTTACCAAGAATTTCTCCAGCAAGCATATATAATGTCTGAATAGCACAACCTCTTGTGATAAATCTTTCGTTATTTGGAAGACCATCATTAGTATCAAGTCTGCAGTCTGGAACATTTACGCCATCAAACTTTGAATTTACTAATGATGCATCAATTCTATCATCAAGAGCAATAAGATGTCTCAATTCATCAAATGGATCACTACTTCCACCGTAATCAAGTTTCATCTCATATGCCAAGCCTATTTTTTCTCGGTCTTCATGCATATATTCACCTTCATTAAAGGCTTTACAAAGACGATAGTTCTTACTTATATCTATGTTATCAATACTACTTAATCCAAACGCTAAGAGATAATAAAGTTTAGGATTATGTGATAAATCAAGTTCTTTTAAACTAACATCGCATTCAACTGCAAGATATGCAAGTTCCGGATTATGTGATAAATCAAGTGATGTAATTTCCTCATTATAGTTACAAACGAATTCCATCAAATGCTTATTGTTACTAATATCTGGATTCTTAGCTGCAGTATTTCCAATATTGTAGTACTGCATTTCCTTCAAATTAGAAACATCTACATCTCCAAGTTCCTCATTATCCCATATATCAAGTCTTTTAATAAGAGGATTATGACTTACATCAAGTGACTTAAGTTTATTACCAAAAGCATCCAACTCACAAAGAAGTTCATTATGAGTAACATCAAGTGTTTCAAGTGAGCAATTGCTACAAAACAAGTTTTCTAATTCTAGATTGTGAGTAACATCAAGTGTCTTAAGATTCTCATTTGCATTACATTCTAGATATGCAAGCTTTGGATTATCTTTAAAATTTAGTTCCTCAAGTTGACAGTTAAAACAATATACCCATGCAAGATTAGGACATGGTGAAAAATCTAATTTTTTTATAGGATTAAATGAACACCATACACCGAAAAGCTTATGATTTTTTGACAAATCCAATTCGGTAATATTATTGCCTTTACACCATAATCCCTGTAATTCTGGGAAATATTCTATACCTTTTACACTGTTAACCTCGCTATTCTCGCAATACAAATTCCAGGTATACAAAATTTCATAATTGTCAAGCCAACCATCACCATCTTTGTCCGAATTAATCGCAACACATTTCCTAAAATTATCATCAGGGAAATGCGCCTCATCAATTTCAAATAATTCTGTTACTGGTTCTGGTTCTTCTGTTTCTTCATCCGCTCTTACGGGTTGAATACCAAAACTCGTAAAAGCAACTGCCGTACACATAAATGCGGCAATTAATTTTTTCATGCTTTTCATTTTTTCTTGTTTCCTCCTTTTGAATAAACCAATTCACGATAATAAGCATTAAAACCAACTTTAACGCTCGTTAACTATTGTAATCAACATAAATTAATATGTCAATATGGCAAAAAAATCTCTGCCTTCAATTAGTCAATTTTCCACAAACCTATAACCTATTATGAACGCTCAAAAATATTTAATCAATCAGCTTTAGAGTTAATTTTTTAACGCCTTTTTTGATTGTTAATATTCATTAATTATGGTATCATTAAATATATATATGTGGTCTTTTAGAGAAGGAAAAGATTACATTTCGGGAAAGGTGGTTTTTACTATGGGTGAGGTTAAAAAAAGACTCGTTACCAGGAGCGATTTTGACGGACTCGTTTGCGCCATGCTCCTTAAAGAATTAGATTTAATTGATGAGATTAAGTTCGTTCATCCAAAAGACGTTCAAGATGGTAAAATTGATTTATCTGAAAACGATATTACAACTAACTTACCCTTTGATCCTAGGGTTGGACTTGCATTTGATCATCACGAAAGCGAACTTATTAGAAATAACGTTGCGGCGTATAAAGAAAAATACGTAATCGATGGTAACGCTAAATCTGCTGCCAGAGTAGTTTATGATTACTATGGTGGAGCTAAAACATTTGTTAATGTTTCAGAAGAGATTATGCTTGCTGTCGATAAAGGCGATAGTGCAGACTTTACAGTTGACGAAATCCTTAATCCCACTGATTGGGTATTAATGAATTTCCTTATGGACGCTCGTACTGGTCTAGGTCGTTTTCATGATTTTAGAATAAGTAACTATAATCTTATGATGGAGCTTATCACTTTCTGTGTTGATCATTCCATCAAAGAAGTACTTGAACTTCCTGATGTTAAGGAACGAGTTGATTTATATTTTGAACAACAGGAGCTCTTTAAAGAACAACTACGAAACATCACTAAGATTATAGGTAAAGTTGCAGTAATTGACTTACGAGAACAAGAGACAATCTATGCTGGTAATCGTTTTATGGTCTATGCTATGTGGCCTGAAACTGAACTTTCAGTTCATGTTGCATGGGGATTTAAAAAACAAAATACAGCTGTTATGATTGGCAAGTCTATCGTTAACAGAAGTTCCGATTTCGATATCGGCGCTCTTTGTCTATCATACGGAGGCGGCGGTCATAAAAATGCAGGAACATGTCAGCTTGATAATGATAAAGTTGATGCTGAACTTCCTATAATATTTGCTAAGCTTAATGGCGAAATTCCAGTTTAAAAATTTCAAACTATAATTCTAATAAATTTGTTTTTTGTATGGGGAAGTGATTATTATATGAATCAAAATATAAAACAAAAATACACAGAGAGGGTTATAAATCGACTGTCAGAGCAGCATAAGAAACCTATGATTTTCTTCGTTATCATAGTGTTCTTATATATGACATCAACAATACTCACGAGTGTTACAGCTTCTCAAAGCGTAACGATAAATCTTTTCGGACTTACAATTCCAGTATATACATTTGCTGGAGTCCTCTCTGCTATATCAGAAATATGTATTATCTTTATGGCATTTTATTACGGGAAGTTGGGATATTTTACCGCAATAGTATTACAGATTATTCAATTCCAATCAATTATTATTGGAATAGTTTACAAGCATAACATGACAAGCATTCCTGGTCTTTTCTCATCATTACTTACAATTATAGCTGTTACTATTATTTACTTTAATAATAAGAGAATAGAAACTTACCAAAAAGAGATTCAAAAACAAGCTGTATCAGATGGACTAACAGGATTACCTAATAGATATGCTTGCTCTAAACTGATTGACACTCTATATGCTAAGAAGGAAAAATATATTATTACTTCAATTGATCTAAATGGTTTTAAAGGTATTAATGATACGCTAGGTTTTGATATAGGCAACAGCGTATTAAAAGAAATAGCAAATCGATGGATGACCTTAGCGGATAACAATGATAAAAACTCTTCAGATTTTATTGCACGAGTAAGTGGTGATGAATTTGTTATAATAATTAGAAACTACGCTTCGCAAGATCAAGCGCTTAATAAAATCAAAGAATACGAGAAAAAACTTACTGAACGTATAACAATTGATGATTGTGATATATATGTTAATGCTAGTTTTGGTTATGCAGAATATCCTCTAGATTCAGCTGAAAAAGATTTTGTATATACTTGTGCAGAAACTGCAATGCATGAAGTTAAGAGAAGAAATATTAGTAATCATATATTACATTTCACACCTGATATGCTTACCGATGAACACTTACTTGAAATTGAAGGAAAGATAAAAAAAGCATTAGAAGAACAGACATTTTTCTTCCATCTGCAGCCACAATTCAATATGGAGCATAAACTCCGTGGTTTTGAAGCATTGGCTCGTATGAAGGATTCTGACGGAGCATTTATAAGTCCTGGTGAATTCATACCAGTTGCTGAAAAGATTGGATTAATCGATAAGGTTGATGAAATGATATTTAGAAAATCAGCATTATTCTTTGGAAAGCTATTAAAAAAAAGCGGCGCAGATATTACTCTTAGCATAAACGTATCTGTAAAGCATTTAATGAAGAATGATTTTCTTGATGAAATACAACGAATTCTTGATGAAAGCGGCGTTCCTGCCACTAATTTAGAAATAGAAATTACAGAATCCATTATGATTGATTCTGTTGATAAAGCACTAGAGTGTATTGACAAAATAAGAGCTATGGGAATACAGATAGCAATTGATGATTTTGGTACTGGCTACTCTTCACTTAGTTATCTAAATAAATTCCCAGCTAACCTTTTAAAAATCGATAAATCTTTTATCGATACTATGAATACTAGCAAATCATCAAAGCAATATGTATCTGCTATTATTTCAATGGGACATATAATGGGATTTGATGTTATCTCAGAAGGTGTAGAAGAAGATGCACAAATTGAAACATTAAAAGAAATCGGATGTGACTTTATACAAGGTTATATCTGGGGCAGACCATTACCACAGGAAGAAGCAGAAAAACTTGTTTTGAGTATGTTTTAAAAAAATAAGGTTTATACATAAAACATAAAAAGGATACAGAGTAGATTTGAGTTTTGAGGGTCACCTCATTTATCTCATCACTTCTCAGTATCCTTTTTATTTTTCAAAAATATATCTAGTTATTAAATTTTTGTCTATTATTTATACTTAACTATTTATTACTCTTAGTTTTCTTGTTCTTAGCTTTCTTAGCCTTAACTTTTTTGCTCTTAATCTTGCTCCAGTTACCGTAATACTTAGTATTATCGATAGTCTTATATGCACGAACACGAACAAAATATTTCTTCTTACTCTTTAACTTCTTAATTGTCTTTTTAGAAATATTAGCCTTCTTAATATCGATAGTCTTAAGTGACTTGCTAAACTTCTTATTACGAGCTATCTGAATCTCATATCCAGTTACTTCTCCATTAGCCTTCTTCCATGTAACCTTTACACGCTTTGCCTTAGGAGACTTTACTTTAACACCTGTAACCTTAGCTGGTGTAATGATGAAACTCTGACTAACAGTTTCGATGTATTTGCCCTTTCCAATAATAGTAACTGTAGCTTTACCACACTTTTTATTATCAGCGTAGCTTAATTCATAATCTGTACCAGCCTTAAGGACATCACCTGCTGAGTTTTTAACTACAACATCTGCATTAACACCATTATCATTATATACATAAACTGTTTTATTTAAGCTAACACTACCCTTAGATAATCTTATATCAATGAATTTAAATTTATTATCTTCAGCATATTTCTGTGCTACAGGAGTTGTACCACATATAGCAAATTTTTCGATTTTTTCATATACTTTTGAATTAGTAGCATGGATATAACCAAATGCATTCTTACCAATTTTTGTTACTGAGTCAGGTATAACCACATCAAGTAAACCTGTACAATTTTCAAATGCTCCATCACCAATAGTTGTTACACTATTTGGAATAGATAATTTTTCTAAATGATTACATCTATCAAAAGCTTCATCACTTATAGTCTTAAGACTGTTAGGCATTATAATTTGAGTTAAAGCAGTACATGATGAAAATGCACGCCATCCAACGCTTTTAACCTTATTAGGTATTCTAATACTCTTAAGACTAGTACACCAAGCAAATGTATCATCACTTATTTCTGTCAATTCTTTAGATAATGTTACGCTCTCAAGTGATGAACAATTTTCAAAACAATATCCACCAATACTTGTAACAGTATCAGGTATTACTATATTTTTAAGGGCGCTACAACCATAAAAAACATAATCATCAATTTTATTTAATCCAGCGTTTAAACTTACATTTTTAAGACTCGTACACTTATAAAATGCATAACTGTCAATTCTTGTAGTACCTAAAAATTTTACATCAGTAAGATATGCTGATTCTCTAAACGAATCATTGCCAATATTTTTTACAGTTGCTGGTATAGTAACTGTCTTTACATTACTCATATAAAAAGCCGCATCTCCTATTCTAGAAACATACTTTCTAGCAAGCATTTCTGGAATAGTAACATTCTCTGATGAACCCGTATAACGTATTATCTCAACTGTGCCATCCGAAAGTGTGTTGTACACAAACCCATTAGCAACTGCAGCTTCTACAGTTACATTAACACCTAAGTTTGATGCAAAACTACTTGGAAGTGCTTCTGCACTACAAATCAACATAGAGGCTGAAAGCACTCCAGCTATAATCTTTTTCTTCATTAAAAAATCCTCCTTAAAAAACCATTTATACTGCTGTCACAAAAAACAAAGCGACAACGATACAATTATACCCTTATCACTGGAAACTATCAATTATAAAACTAGTTTTTTAAGAACCTATTACGCACAAAAAAGAAGAGGCATAAAGCCTCTTCTTTTAAATAATTTAACGTTTATAACCAATCTATTAATTTGAAATAGCAACACCACTATCTGTAACTGCTGCTGTATTATCTGCTAATTCAAAATCAATATTTACAGTAAGAGTATCAAGTGTAGCTCTTACGTTCTGTGTTTTAAGTTCTGGATCTTCACCTTCAAAGTAAAGATAAACATATACAGGAGTACCATCTGTAGTTACTGATGGAATACTTGTAATAGCAGTAGGCTGTGAAACAGTCTTATCAAGTGTTGTAGTTCCAGTAGTACTTGCATGTACATAATATGTCTGTGTTGAATCTTTAAGAGGAGCATATATATAAGCTTTATTATTAGCTACAACTGCTACTCTTAATGATTTATCAAGATCATCTGAAGCACCACTACCTGTTACAGCCACATTTTTAATATTGAGTGACTTTCCAGCACCATCTGTAGTACATGTAATAGCATCACCAGATGATTTCAAATAATATGTATATTTAACGTAATAACCTTCACCATTATCATAAGCGCTATCTGCATCTGCATCTACAAATGTAATTTCCTGTAATGCGTTTGAACCAGCTACTGCAGCAACTGTTGATGAAGCTGTAGTAAGATCACTGCCGAGGGTCTTATAACCATCAGTTGTTAAATTAGCTGATGGTGTTCCTGATGTTGCATAAGCTGCACTATCAGCTACTTTACTATAAGCTGCATACCAAGTAGCGGTATTAGCTGTTGATGTAGCATGAAGTTGAATACCTTCAGTCTGACTAGTTGTTGCACTGTTATCCCAATTTGAATCTGTAGCAGTAGCTACTTCATTAATTAAAAGACCTTGGTCAGTCTTTGCTTTAACCTGCATATTAGTTACACTAACTTCTTTATTCATTGTAAACCATGCATATGTTGCCATGCCAAGCATCGCTGTTGATAATAAAAGCATCGATGCTGCACTTGCTATTTTTTTACTATTCTTATTCTGTCTCTTCATAATCGTCACCCTCCTTTTCTGATATTTTTATTCTTTATTATTATTTAAAAAAATCATCAACTTGTTAATTAGTTACTATTGTTACGCTTTAATGCTTTTGGTTACAATGCGTTAAATTTATATGATAATTATACAAAATACTTTTTAATAAAACAAGTTTTTTGTATAAATTTATCGAAAATATCTGTTATTAACAAAAGGTGTTGTGCAAATTGCACAACACCTTTTTATTTTTTTAGACATTTACTCACGAAATCGACATAGTACGTCCTTATTGGAAACTATTTTAAAATTTTTGTACTATAAAGACTCTAATTCTTTCTTTAATTCCATCATATGGTTACGACAAGCCGTAATTTCTCCAGTATATTTGTTGAACCACTCTACATCATCTTCATTAGGTTCTTCCTGAAGAAGGATTGCCTGAACCAAGGCAGACTGCGATCTTGCACGTCTTCTTTCTATTTCAACTATAGTTTTTTGACAGGTTTTAATTTCTCTTTTTAATTTACTTTTTCTACTCATATGAATACCCCTCCACTATTAACAATCTTCTAATCAATAACCCTTCCTAATCTTTTACGATCATTAATATCCTTTCAAATTTATAGTATCGACAAATTTGTCTATTCCTTCATATGAATCTTTATTGTTCACATTCAGTATTTTTTCAAGAATTTCTTTAACTTCATCTATTCTCTGCTGCATTTGCTGAGGATACTTAAGAAAACATGTATAAAGCTCATTTATACTCTTCTGTTCCTTCTCAAAATCATCCAGCAGAAAAGCAAATGCATTCGCATTCGACATATCTGCAAGAATCATTCTATACCTAAGTTCATAGTCAGCCTCTGCATTTTTATAATCATCCAAATCAAAAACTACAGTTTCTAGTGACTTTGTATACTTAGTACGATACGTCTCCTGCACTCTTCCTGACTGATCCATGTAAAGAGCAATAAATACAATCAACGCAATCGCTAACATTATCGCAATGAATATGGCTCTAATCATCTTTCGTTTCATAATATACTCTTGGCCATAATCGCGAGCCGTATAATGAAGCATTGTATCCGCTGAATTATATTTCTTTACTTTATTAGCCTTTTTATTTTTGTTATTCTCTGTTGATTCTTTTTTTCTAGCCATAATTAAACCTTCATAAACTCTAGTCTGCGTTTTCATCATCTTTAATCTCTTCATCTGCTTTAGCTTCAGATTGAGATTTTAGATATTCTTCCACAGCCGCCTTTTTTAATCTTTCCACCGCTTCTTCGTAAGATTCATTTTCCTTCATCTTATCTCCATCAGATTTACTATCATCACGAACTTTCTTTGTCAACTTCCAAATACTCTTTACTTCATATATAGAAGCAAGAAACATCGGAATAATAACAAATAACATCAATATCTTTCTAAAGTCCATAAAAGATGAGATGAAATTTAATAATCCAACTCTTCCACGATACTTACCAATAACTTGCTCTCCTCTAACAGGGAGTACATCAGATGTTTCATTAGCATCACCCTTTGTTTTAAACCTTCCATCAGGTAAAACATCCACTATTCTATGGATTACCGGCAACCCTTTAACATCCGATTCTTCACTATAATATGCTATAATATCTTCTTTTTTAAGTTCTTTTATATCTGTTTCTTTAACAAATACATATTCATCAGTTGAAATCGTCGGCTCCATGCTTCCGGTTACAACATGAAGTACATTATAACCAAATAAATTAACTGCTTTTCCTTGTAATGTATTAAAGAAAATATAAACAAGTATTATTGCTCCTACCACTAAGATAGTCCATTCAATATACGATAACGCTTTCCTTAACACCTTAAATGCTTTTTTCATTATGCAGCCTCATCCGTATTTTTCTCCGTAAGTTCTCTTATTTTTCTTCTCATCCTCTCACGTACGGATACATGATATTCTTTATAGAGTGCACGCATCTCCAATTCGATTGCTCTTGTCTCTTCTTCAGTACGTACTGGAGGATTCCATACAGGTTTTGGTTTATTCTTAGCTTCTTTTCTTCTCTTACGTTTAAACTTCTGGTCTTTAAAGAATCTAACAAAACTGTATGGGAAGTTCGTTGCATACTTTTTGTAGTACACAATAACTTTTTCTCTTTCGAGTTTTTCGTATTCTCTCTTTCTTGCATCTTCTTCTCTTTGACGTAAAATCTTCTTCTGATCTGGATTATCCGTATCTTTTGGAATCACACCAAAGAGTACATATAATAACCATCTAAACAAACGTGGAAGATAGTAGATTGGATTATAAGTATACATCTTATAAATCTCTCTAAACGGCTTCTTCTCATAAGCCTCACGTTCTGCTTTAAGTCTAGCAGCTCTTTCTTTTTCAATACGCTCTTTCTCACGTTTTTGTTGTTCAAGTTTCATTCTTGCAGCTACTTCCCTTGGATCTTCCATTAGATTCTCCTCAGGTTTTGCTTCTATTTCACCATTAGCAATCTTTTCTTTCTTTTCTTGCATCATGTTAGTAACTTCTTCAATATCACTCTGAGTTACTGTTCCATATGCATTAACTTTTTCATGGCTTTCCTTCTTTCTGTCAAATACTGTTGTATCGACGCCTTCTGCCTCTCCAAAGTCCTCTCTGATTGCTTTCTTTTCACGTTCAAGTTTTTCTCGTTCAGCCTTTTCTCTAGCTTCCTGTTCTGCTCGTTTTCTTTCTTCCTCTATACGAGCCTGACGTTCTGCTTCAAGACGAGCACGTTCTTTTTCTTCAGCTTCAATCTCTGCCCTTCTACGCTCAAGCATTTCCTGAATACGTCTCTGTTCTTCTTCGCGTTCTCTCCTGATACGTTCTCGTTCTTCTCTTCTAGCTTCCTCGATACGTTGTTTTTCTTTAAGACGTTCTTCACGTTCAAGTCTTCTTCTTTCAGCTTCTTCAGCTCTCTGCTGCGCTTCTAAGATTCTCCTATCAACTTCAGCATAGTAATTTCTCTCGATGGTAATAGCCTTACCAATCTGATCAAATACGGCCGTTGAATTCTCTGGAAGATCAGAATTCTTATATCCCTGAACGCCTTGAACTTGTATATATCCGACAGCACCTTCTGTATGAACATCATACTGTCCTGATAGAAGTTCTGATTTATATCTTTTTACTACTCTTGGTTTTATAGGTTTATAATTTCTTTTACCTATAGGCTTATATACATCTTTAACATTACTCTTATCCGTATAACTTTTAAATAGAACAAGATTACATGCCATAGTCTTTCCAAGGTCTTCCACATATTCCTTATTAGGATTAAGTGCCGTATCCTCTACGTTAATCTCATAACCGACCTTATCATAACTTAATATGTATTGCCAAAGTGCAAGACACGCCTTTAAATCAACGTTCTTCATAAGAGCGTTAGTTCGCATAATAGGTGGTTGCACAAAGTTATTCCCAAGACTTGTACAAAGTTCCGAACCTTTGTAGCCTTCTATTGTTTTTTTAAGCTTTTCAACACGTTGCCATACCGTATATCCGCTATCATTTGTTGCTTCAAGACTTCTCTTTGTATCAATAGCGATTTTAACATTAAATGAATTACCATTCTCATCATTTATCTTACTTTCCGCCTCCATTGCATACACTTCTTCGTCTTTTTCAATCTCAGACAGTTTCTGATATCTGGTCATTATAAAAATATACAGTCTGTCAATAAGCGTATTAACGAAACGGTTCTCATATGTACTAAGACTTTCCTCTTTATGCACATTAAGAACCTTTGAAGGAGTAATAGTCCCCTTCTTTTCGTCTACGCTTTGTATCAGATCTGTATGTTGTGCTAAATGCTTTATTGATTCAACTGTAATTTTTTTGGACAGGGCTATCGGAACTATCTCTTCAACGTCCACGATAGTCCTACCAGGATTTCTTATAACATTATCAACATGGATAATGCCATCCTCTATGGCTTCAACCCAAGATACATCAATACTTTTCTCCATGAGTTTTCTATTCATGGAAATATTGAAACGTCCTAAGCCCATAAGTCTGTTCATATCAACATAGACATCATTTTCATCCATGGTGTCAAATGCACTTTGAAAATCCTGGTACCATTCTCCATATTTCTCGTTCAATAAAAACCTCCGGATTCCCTAGAACAGTTTCTGTAGTCTTTCTAGATATGCAATTGATTCATTCATCTTGCCCTTGCCAAATGATTTGTTAATATATACTACCAATTCCTTAAGCTCATCTCTAAGCATTGCAAGGTTTAAAGATTCAAACTTACGGAATATTTTCGTTGCAAGTATGTAATCAATACCATCAAGTTCATCGCCCCCACATGCGACATATACAGGAACAAAAAGTCCCATCTGCTTGATAATACGGTTACCAAATGCTACTCTCAACTTGTCGATTACCCAAAGGTCAAGCTGATGTACTTTCTTAAGATTCTCTTCTGAAATAGGATATTTTTCAAATGCATCCTGGAATAGATCGTTCAAATGTGAGAAACTAATAGTTAACTGATCTGCCTCAGGTGCTTCGAAAGCAACACCCTTTGCATCAAGGTTTATAGGCTGAGCACGGTCATAAACCTTATCTGAAATAGCATATGTGGAATCATCGTTGTTAGCTGTTCCAATATACCAGATATTCTGTGGAATGCGTAAACGTCCATGATCAAGATTCTCTGGATCTGAACTCCATACATTAGGAACAAGATCAAGTTCCCATTCATCTGCGTTAGGCATTTCAAGTATGGATAACATTTCAGCAAAATAGTACTCAATACGAGCAATGTTCATTTCGTCCAAAAGAATTAAATTAACATTGTCATTATAACTTGCTTCATATATTCTCTTAAGAACTTCGGTTTCATTGAAGTTCTTTGTAAATTCATTAAAATATCCAAAAAGTTCTGTTCTATCACGCCATGATGGCTGAACTGATGCAATAGTTGTATCTATACCTAAAAACTTACCAAATGAATATGGTAAAGATGTTTTACCAGTACCAGATATACCCTGAAGGATAATAAGCTTTGTAGAAGCCATACCTGCTAAGAACAATCTTATAGTTTTTATGTCATAATACAAATGCATCTTTGAACATGCAAAGTTACGATATCTTTCACATACACCTGGAAGATCGATTTCATTATCATAGTTAGGTGTTTCATAATTCTTATAAAACATATCAACTTCATAAAGTTTAGAGAAACGTCTGGTTTGAGTAATAAATATACCTTCGTCTCCTGCTGCCTGTTGAATGTTCTCTGCATCTTCTGTTTCATATTCTTCCGACGTAAGACTAAGAGCTGGTCCACCTCCGCCACCTATCTGAGCAACTTTCATGGCCATGATTCTGTCTTTCTCTTTCGCCATCTTCATAACATCTCTCTGAAGAACAGATATTTCCTCAAGAAGATCTTCGTTACTTACTATGGAATGTCTAAATCTTATATACTTTCTTATAATCATAAGTATAAGTACAAGTATAAGGACGTAAATAGCCACGACAACTACAATCGTAAGTATCGCAAGAATCCACTCCGGTGTGCTAAAATCCTTTGAATAAGTCTTAAATATCTTTATGTAATTTTTTATGTTGAATATCTTTATCATGCCTCGGCCAATCCCCTGAAACATTATTTGAAAGCCTTTTAGCATTTCAGATATAAATTCGAAAAACCATTTTAAAAATTTGTCCACTACTTATACCCTCTCATCCTTATCAAATCTAGTCTTCTGCTACTGTTTCTTCAACCTCTTTATCTGTATCTTCTGAAATTACTACATCTTCTGCAATTTCAGTATTCTCCGTACTTTCAATTTCATCTGCATTTGCTGCATCGGTATCAGTTTCTGCTGATTTTTCTTCCTTATCCTTCTTAGCCAAATACTCTTCTACTGCTTTTCTCTTGATTTCTTCTTCGTCCTCTTCTGAAAGAACAACCTGTTTAGCTTCAATTAAAACAGTAATAAACTTATAGAGTTCGAATATAAAGAATATAGCTATTGGAATAAGTACACAGATAAAGAAACCTTTCTTCGTTGTTACAAAGTCTATGAATTTACCTAAACCATTAATCTTTGTGCCTGTCCACTTACCTATAATATCTGATGCACTAACTGGAGTTTCATCATCAATCTGGTTATTATCACCCTTTGTGATAAATCTCTTTGTGTTATCTTCTTCAGATATTTCAACAATTCTATGAGTATTAATTACTCTCTGTCCATCAATAATAGTATAGAAAGTAATTACATCATCTTTCTTTAATGAATACAAATCGTCAACTTTCTTAACCATAATAAGGTCACCCTGTTTAAATGTAGGCTTCATGGAATCCGATTGTACACTCATAGGACTATATCCAAGTAGCGTTGGCACTCCGTTATTTTTTTCCGATCCAAACACCATTACGGTTATTAAAAATGCAAATATAAGTAATATCCATGCTAAGATGTCAACTACTACGCTAAGTACTTTTTTCATATTTTATTCTGCCTTTCAAATCTTTCTTAAGTAATAAGCTAATGATGATTCACTTCCAGTGAATCTCTGACTCCGCGGGGAGCCGCGGAGGGCTCTTCTGATTTTCAATCAGAAGTAGAACTACGTTGATTCTATAATCTTAAAATTCATTTGGAATTTAATTGTTCCGCCTATAATGGCATCCACACAGTCTGGGTCATTACCTTCTAACCATATAACAACTGTGTATTTATCTCTATCCTTTGGAGCAAATCCTTTCTTTTGAGCTCTCATTACAACTTCAGATGAAAGGAATTCCTCATCACAATCGCTTTCTTTCCCGCCACCATTACTCTTTGTTTTGCCATATAGTTTTTTCTCGCCATTTTGATAAACTGCAACTCGTATGGCATCGTCAACATTCTTAGTTGCATTTTCAATATACAGCTCACCTTCATATGAAAGTGTATCGCTTCCTCCATTTATAACATAGAATGTATATGCAATATAGTTTTGACCATTATGACTACCGTTTACCATATCAATGTTATCTGGGATGTCTTCCCCACTGATATTGGTCATATCATAAACTATCTTTGCATTCAGTTCAGAGACGGTATGATCATATTCCGGTGTTTCTGACAGTGTCAATCCCTGTCTAGCCATATCATATTTATTTACTTTTACCGTGAAACTTCCAAACTTATCATAGAAGTATGAAATTATATAGACAATGGCAATTATTGCCACTAATAACCCTATAAGGAGTGCAATCACACGAGTTACTACAACATGTCTCTTAACTTCCTTGGCAGTTCGACGGAGTTCCACAACATCTCGCATATTATCTGCCAAATCACTCCCCCCCTTCAGTATTATTATCCTTAATTATCCTCTTTTTTATCTTCTTTTTTGTTCTTTAAATGTCTTGATGCTACGTATTTACCCACTAACGGTCCAGAACCATATCTACACTGTGCCTTAAAAAGTAACTCAGCCTGTTCAGCGCTCATCACTCCATCGGCAATGGTTTCCGCACCTAATCCACTAGCAAATTCTACTATGGATTCAACAGCTGCAAGAGATCTAGAATCATCTACCAAATACCCTATCATCTCTTCACTAAGCTGTACAAAATCCACTGGATAGTACGCTAATCTTATAAGTGGTGAATTCATACCACCGAAATTTGTAAGCATAAAGTGAAAACCTCTATTTCGCAAATGCTCTATATTCGTACCATGTATAGACTTTCCTTCAAAAAGAATATCAGGACTAAGTTCAAAACATATCTTATTAGTATCAACATTTGACTCATCCATCTTATCCATAAGATACTTTTGAACATCCTTACTTTCAAGAAATCTTAATGGCATATACATAGAAACCCATCTAAAATAGAATTCACTTTCTTGCATCATTTTTATATTTTCAATCAATTGTCTTAATTCCAACTCAAATAAGGAAACGCACTGGTTGCTAAGTTCCGAAACCTTTCTGAAAGTTTCAGGAACCAATGTTCCTAATTCCGGTGTATTAAGCCTTGTTCTAGATTGAAGGAACTGCAATTCTCCGAACTCAAATTCACGAATTGGTCTGAATTTCATATCTACTGCTCTTAGTCCCCCAACCTTTGTAGTAGTTTCAAAATTTCCCATAAATTATCTCTCTATATTAAAACTGAATTCAAATATTATACTTTTAATAAAGTATAGTTGTTCTATTTAAGTATAAATAAAATTATGAAATATGTCAAGTAAATTGGCACTTTGCGAGATTTTTTTGTGCAAAATTACACAAATTTTTGAAATTAAAAAAATCTCAGTTTTGAACCGAGATTTTTTTCTATAAATCATTCTAAAAAACTATATTAATATACCAACTACAGCCCTGAATTTTTCATCATATTTTTTCATTATACTCATCCTCCAGTTTTCAAAATCCAACTGTTTTATTATATATACTTTTTGTCATATCTTCAACTCTTATATAAATAAAGCACCTGCTAATTAATAGCAAGTGCTTTGTTATCATTCTTCAAACCAATATGGTTCATCAATCAAATATGTTTCTTCACTTAATACCACTCTTTTATTTTCATTTATAAATTTTTCTTTATCATAGTATGTTTTGGTTTCGTATAATGTTACTTCATCATACGGAACCTCTATATATATACCATCTCTACCACTTTCAACTACTTCATATTTCGGATCAACCTCT
>ODAJ012187877.1_pt1 | contig 19191 bp, 15 predicted proteins | sample 1539241 | NCBI WGS metagenome assembly ODAJ01 (sample SAMN02144231, study PRJEB22623) | gut metagenome | biome: sheep rumen | host: Ovis aries | place: New Zealand | reverse complement strand
TGCGTTGTTTGCGAGAGTAGGTGGAGGTATATATACGAAAGCTGCCGATGTGGGAGCTGACTTAGTAGGTAAAGTAGAAGCAGGAATACCTGAAGACGATCCAAGAAACCCTGCAGTTATAGCTGATAACGTGGGTGATAATGTAGGTGACGTAGCAGGTATGGGAGCCGACCTTTTCGAAAGCTATGTAGGAGCACTAGTTTCGTCAGTTACTTTGGCGGTGGCGTTTATGGTAGCTGGCGTTAAGTTTAACGGTGGAAAGTTTACTATTAACCATGTAATCTTCCCGCTAGTTATAGCAGCTGTGGGTGTGCTAGCAGCAGTTATAGCTACTTTCTTTGTACGAGGCGGAAAGAAAGCTGACCCACAAAGATCTCTCAACTTAGGCGAGTATGTGGCAGAGATAATTGTTCTGATAGCAGCAGCAATATTTAGTAAAGTATTCTTCCACAACTTCAATGCATTCTGGGCAATATTTGCCGGGCTAGTAGTAGGAATGGCTATTGGAAAGTTAACAGAGATTTATACATCAGAAAAATATAAGAGTGTAAAGCAGATAGCAGATAGTTCACAGACAGGATCTGCTACAAATATCATAAACGGCTTGGCAGTAGGTATGAAATCTACAGCTATTCCAATCATATTTATAGTGGCTGGCGTATTAGTATCATATGCATTCTTTGGGATGTATGGTATTGCGCTAGCAGCAGTTGGTATGCTTTCAACTACTGGTATGACTATAGCAGTAGATGCTTATGGACCTATTGCAGATAATGCCGGCGGTATAGCAGAGATGGCAGAACTAGATGAGAGCGTAAGAAATATAACAGACAGGTTGGATGCAGTTGGAAATACTACAGCAGCCATCGGCAAAGGATTTGCTATAGGTTCTGCAGCATTAACAGCGCTTTCACTATTTGTTTCTTATTCTGAAGTTTCAAAACTTAGTGTTATAAGCATCTTAAAACCAACAGTAGTGGCAGGAGTGTTCTTAGGAGGTATGCTACCATTCCTATTCTCAGCACTTACTATGGACTCAGTTGGTAAAGCTGCTAACCAAATGATAGATGAAGTTAGAAGACAATTTAGAAATGAACCGGGCATCTTAAAAGGTGAAGTAAAACCTAACTATAAGAAATGTGTAGAGATTTCGACTAACGCAGCACTTAAAGAAATGGTGCTTCCTGGAATACTAGCAATAGTGGTTCCACTAGCAACTGGATTTCTATTAGGACCTGCAGCATTAGGAGGAATGCTCTGTGGCGCACTAGTATGTGGTGTTATGCTTGCAATCTTTATGGCTAACTCAGGTGGTGCTTGGGACAACGCTAAGAAGTATATAGAAGAAGGACACGATGGTGGTAAGGGATCAGAATCTCACAAGGCATCTGTAGTAGGAGATACTGTGGGTGATCCGTTTAAAGATACATCAGGACCTTCTATAAACATTTTGATTAAGTTAATGACAATTGTTTCATTAGTATTTGCACCATTGATTATCAAGGTGTGCGCTAACGGAGATGCTGTACAAGGATTCTTAGTACAGTGGTTTAATAAGATTTTCTAGGAGAGTTAATGGATTCAGTACAAAAAAAGAATGTTAATTACTGCTTAAATTTTCTTAAAGGTTTGGCATGCTTTTTTGTTATATATATGCACACTAGTTTTGATAGCAAAATATCCTCTGTCATTGTATGCGCCGGAAGATTTGCGGTTCCGTTGTTTTTTATAATTTCAGGATACTATTGTGTGAGAGAAACATCTGATCAGAAAAAGAGTATTACCAGAAAATTAATAAAAACCTTAAAGGTGTGCATAATATATGAAATAGTATATTTTGTTTTTGGTGCACTGATTACACCCCTCTTAAATGGAGAGAACATAAATATTATTTCATATTGTAAAAAGATTTTTACCTTCCAAAAAATTATCAATTTAATTTTGTTTAACCAATCACTTAACAGTGGCATTTTATGGTTCGTATACGCATTGCTATATTGCTATATTTTAATGCTATTTGTATATAAAAATAAAAAGCATACAGCATTGTATATAATCGGACTAACACTGTTGTTGGCCCACATTCTTGGAAGAGGAACAATACTCTACTTTAATATTATTCCCGAAAAGACCAACATAATATGGTTTAGAGATTTCATTTTTATGGGAGCCCCATTTTTTATTATGGGATTATTTATTAAAGAGTATGAAACAAAAATTAGGCAAGTGTTTTCAAATAATATCTTAATAATATGCTTGGCTGTAGTGGGATTACTATTTAGTTTTGTGGAAAGGTACTTCGTTCCGCTGGAGGTATTTTTTGGTTCAACTATTGTAGTTTTCATGTTGTTTGTTTTTTCATTAAATAATAAAGAAAAGAAGGTATTTAAACCAGTATGCATAGTTGGGAAAAAATATTATATGAATGAATACTTATGGCACATTATTGTAAATGCACTCTTGGTCTTCCTTTTAGCAACACTAAAAATCAATTTCGCTGTTATTAATATTTTCAAACCATTAATAATATATTTATTAATAGTAATTTTAACATTAGTTTTTAGAAAGGTTAGAAGTTTTTTACCATCAAAAAAATGAAAAAGGTTTCTAAAATGAACAATGAACTAACCATTGAAAATAATCAAAAATGCACTGGATGTGAAGCTTGTAAGAGCGTTTGCCCAATGGGCGCTATTGATATGAAGATTAGTGACAATCATTTTTCATATCCTGTAATAGATAAAGAAAAATGTAATGAATGTGGTTTATGTAATGATATTTGCCCAACGATATTAAAACCTAAAAGCTCTACACATAATATTGGAGTTTATGAAGGATATTTCGCTGATGCTAATAAAAGAGTAACTAGCGCATCGGGTGGTCTTGCTACTGCGCTTGGTGAAAAAATAATAGACTCAAACGGTGTAGTCTTTGGAGTATCATATAGTGATGACTTCAAAAAAGCAGAGCACATCGAAATTAAAGATAAAAAAGAGCTAGAAAGATTAAAGGGATCAAAATATTTTGAATCCGATAAAAATAACTGTTTTCAAAATGTAAAAAAGCATTTAAACAACGGGACGACAGTTTTATATATTGGACTCCCTTGTGACATAGCAGGGTTAAAAGCATATTTAAGAAAAGAATATGATAACTTGTGTTGTTGTGAGTTAATCTGTCATGGAGTAACTTCACAAGATGTGCATAAAAAATACATTGAATATATGGAAGGCAAATTCAATGAAAAGGTGCTATTGTTTAATACTCGCTACCAACGCATCGAGGATGACAGTCAAAGCTTAAGAGTTCTTTTTAAAAATGGGAAAGAGTTCAAAAGACCAATGCATCATTCGCTTTACGGAGAGTTCTTTTATCATTTTGATAGACCTTCTTGTTATAATTGCACATTCAAAGGAGACTATAGACAGGCTGATCTATCAATTGGTGATAGTTGGTGTGAAGAAGAAAATAGTTTGTATGGGAAATCCATCGCTTATGTTCATAATTTAAAAGGTGAAAAACTTATGCAAAGTGTAGATGGATTTAAAATTAGAGAATTGAATTTTTCGACAGTGAAGAATGACAATCCTTCCATAAATAATAGTTTGCCGATAACTAAAATCAGTCTTAAAATGAAAAAATATTATGATGGTAAACACCTAAAATGGACGGTTTTTAGAAGTAAAAATCTAACAGGCAAGATAAAGTTTTGCTTAAGAAATATTTTTTATTTAATCAAATAGAGTGATTAACCATTAGTATATTAATTGTATAGTAAATCAAATGTTTAAAGAATCTAAAAAAACAAGGGAAAATAATAGAGCTGCTGCGCTTGCCGCTATTGTACCTGTCGCTATCGTAGGGAAAATAGTTGCATTATTTATCTTGCCTTCAAAGTATTTTTTTGACAACGAGCGAATGATTAGTATGCTTACTGGGTCCGACACTATGGGAAGTTGGGGTGGATACCAAAGTACGGTAGATATTTTTGCAAAAATTAACTATTTCAATTTTACAACCATGACGGAATGGAGCCTTGCTTTAGGAGCAGTGGGAACGATCATTTTGCTTATTATGGTGTCTAAAGTAAAAGAGATGTCAATAGCAGAGGTTTTTTATACATTAATGGCAGCAGGCTTGTTAAACATATATGTATTTAACATAGGAAAAGAACCGGTTCAAATGACATATTTTCTATGCGCCTTAATAGTTATAATGCTACCTTTTGACAATAATACTCTCAAAATAATTGGTTGCGCACTTGTCTTTTATTGGGAATCCAACACCTTCAGGAGTTACTATATATTAATGGCGGTAATGTGCATTGGCTTCTGGGTAGTTTTTAGCATATTTAGAAGAATAGTGAAAAATATGACATCCTTCAAAATAGTGCTTGCAATTGTTATGTGTGCGGTAGCTATGTTATCTCTAATATTTGCGTCACAATTTGTAGACAAAAAATCATATAACGAAGTAATGGATGCTAAATTCACACATACAAATGAAGGGGCAACAACGGATATTTCCAATTGGATTGGAGATGAAAACGACTCTGGAAACTATGTTAACTATTCAGTTAATTATGTCATTAATGGTATTAGAATGATGCTCCCTATTGAACTATTAGTAAAATCACCAGGATATTTTCCATTTGTTATATATCAAGTGTTTCTTTTGGTATATTGGATTAGGGCAATAAAAAATATTAAAACAATAAACAATCATGGCTTTCTTGCTTTGATTTGTTTTACATCATATATTTTTGGAAGTTTCACTTTTGAACCAGATTTTGGATCGTGGGTTAGACACGAGGCAGCATCTTTCCCAGTCTTCTATGTGCTTGCTTTCGAGGATTTGTGTAAAAAAGAAGAAGAGGAGTTAGAAGAACCAACGGAGGTTGTATATGAAACAAAGAATATACAATACATTGATTAGAAAATTAAAAATCAAATGGATTGCCAAACTAGCAACGGTTATTATGTATATGGTAATCATGCTAGGATACTGTTTCGTATGTCCTATAAAAAAGATTAAGAAAAACACTAGTAATGTAGAAGAACAAAAAGAAAAAGCTAGAGAAGAAGTTGATAGAATTAACCCAAAGTCTAATATGGCATGTGAGATTGTGAATCAAACTATTGATGAAAAAATAGATTTATCAATAATAATGCCTGCATACAATGTAGAAAAATATGTAGCTCAATGCATAGAGTCAGTTTTAAAACAAGATACAAGCTATAGCTATGAATTAATAATCGTTAATGATGGTTCAACTGATAAAACTGATCAAATAATAAGAAAATACAATGACGATAGAATTAAGTATATTGTTCAAGATAATCAAGGATTAGCTGGAGCTAGAAATACTGGAATAAATCAATCTAAAGGTAAATATATAACCTTTGTAGATTCAGACGATATAGTATTAGATGATGCAATAGAGGAGATGGTTTCTCAAATAGTTGAGAATGATGCAGATGTAGTTGTTGGTAGCCATTATATGTTTGTGGATGGAACTGACAAAAAAGAACAATGTATACTCAACCCAGAAATAATTGAAAATAATGCAAAAAGAGCAATAGATAAACCTGGATATGCTTGGGGCAAAGTATTTAAAAGAGAGTTGTTTGATCAAATAAGATTTCCTTATGGAGCATGGTATGAGGATGCTCTCATATGCTCAATTATATACCGCCTGGCGAAGAAGATGGTTGTGTTAGATAAAATAGTTTATGGATATAGAATTAATCCAAAGGGAATATCTAAAACGGCTAGAAAATCTCCTAAGTGTATTGATCATTATTGGGTAATGGAAGATGTTTTGAGACAAGCTGATAATGTTGGCTTATCACATGACAATGTTTTTTATAATAACGCTATGGAGCAAATGTCGACATTCCTATATAGAAGGATATCTTTACTTCCAGAAGATACTATTAAAAATGTTTTTATTCTTGCATGTGATTACATAAAGAAGGTAAAACCTGAAAACAGTAGTGTGGATGGTGGGAAAATTAAAAAAGATTTAGAGATAGCATTTGAAACAGGCAATTATAAATTATGGAAATTGGCTAGCTTTATAGCCTAGAAGAGATATGGATAAGATGAATATATGCTTTTTTTCTGGTGATATCACACGAGGTGGTGGAACAGAAAGAGTAGCGATTAAGATTGCTAATGAACTGAATAAAGATGAAAACTATGAAATTAGTTTTGTTAGTATAGTTGAAAGAAACGACAAAACTTTTTTCACATTAGATGAGGGGATTCTAAGATGGACCTTATATGACAGACCAGTTAGTGGAACTACTCATTTTTTTGGCTATGTTCGTAGATTAAGAAAGATTTTAAAAGAAAAAAGTATTGATGTTTTAGTTGATATAGATGGAATAATTGATGTTTATTCAGTGTTAGCAAAACAACATACAAATACGAAAGTGGTTTCATGGGAACATTTCAATATGTATCATCACCCAAGTCAAAAACTTCGCAGTAGAGTAAGAAACTTTTCAGTAAAACGAGTAGATGCGATTGTTACATTAACAGAACAGGATAAAGGATATTATGAAGAGGATTTTAATCCTAAGTGTCCAGTGGTAGCAATATGCAATCCCGTTTCTTATACAGGAATAGATAATACGTATAATGAAGACTCTAAAAAAATCATTAGTATTGGAAGGCTTACACATCAAAAGGGATTTGATAGGTTAGTTGATATAGCGGATGATGTTTTAAAGAAACATAGAAACTGGGAATGGTTTGTGTACGGGGAAGGAGAGAATAAAGAAACTCTCATCCGAAACATACAAGAAAAAGGAATAAATAATCTGCATATAATGGGAAATGTGGATGATATAGATTATAGGTATAAAGAATCAGCAATGTTTGTAATGACATCTAGATATGAAGGTTTGCCCATGACACTTTTAGAAGCCAAGTACTACAAATTACCAATAGTAAGTTATGACATAAAAACAGGACCTAGAGAATGTATTATAGATGGAGTGAATGGATACTTAGTGGAAGATGGAAATAAAGAAGAGATAGTAGATAGAATAAACGAGTTAATAGAAAATAAAGAAATAAGAAAAGAGTTTTCAAATCATACATTAGATGAAACTGATAAGTTTGATCTTTCACACATTATCAGTCAATGGAAAGAATTGTTTGAAGAATTAGGGAGAGCTTAATGAAGAAAGTTGGACTAGTTTGTAATTATTATATGCTAAATTATGGTAGCCTTTTGCAGTGTTATGCCACAGTAAAGGCTATTAAAGATATGGGATATGATATTGAAGCTATTCAGTTTGAAAACATTCCTACTAAAAAAACGAAAAAACAATTAATACTAAGACTTAAAATAAAGCAGTTGTTTAAGCCATCTGCCATTTTAAAGAAATTAGAGAGAATTAAAAATACAAATTATAATTCAGAGTACGATAAACTAAGAAAGAAAAGAAAAGAAAGATTTGATATTTTTGTAAAAGATAATATTCCATTATCTCAAAAATATAATAGTTTGGAGGAAGTAGCAGAGCATTGTAAAGATTATGATGTGATAGCGCTAGGAAGTGATCAGCTTCTTTGTCCAAAAGATATTATTATGGGATATCATTCTTTGGAATTTGCTCCAGATGATATAAAAAAGATTTCGTATGCGGCTAGTTTTGGATTATCAAAACTACCCATGCTAGTTAAGAAAAAAGCGGCTAGAGATTTAAAAAGATTTGATTGTTTTGCAGCCAGAGAAATAGCCGGTGAAAAAATATATAAAGAGTTAACCGGCAAGAGTGCTCCGGTAGTAGTAGATCCAACACTTCTTCTTAGCAGAGACAAATGGCTAGAAGTGGCTGGAGAAAAACCATTAGTAGATGGTGAATATATCTTTTGTTATTTCATAGGTGATAATGAAAAGCATCGAGAAATGGCAAACATCATTAAAGAAAAAACGGGGCTTAAAATAGCTACAATTAGACATATAGATGATTACATTAGTGCTGATGAAGGATTTGGAGACGTTTGTATAAATGATGCCGGACCAGTAGAGTTTACAAACATGATTTTGAATGCAAAATATGTTCTATCGGATTCGTTCCATTCAACTATTTTTTCAATTATGTATCATAAGAAGTTTTTGGTATTTAATAGATTTGCTGAAGGCAGCTCTGGATCAACTAATTCTAGAATAGATTCACTTTTGGAAATGCTTTCACTTCAAGATAGAAGAACTGACGATAAAGAAAAAGTGAATGACATACTAAATAGAGATATAGATTATGAAAATGTAGATAGCAAACTAGAATCTTGGATAAAAGATTCAAAAGATTATTTGAAAGGTGCAATTGACTAATGAGCGAACCTTTAATAAGCATAATTATTCCAGTTTACGGAGTAGAAGAATATTTAAATCAGTGCCTAGAATCTGTAGTAAACCAAACTTATTCAAATTTGGAAATAATACTAATAGACGATGGGTCTAAAGATCGCTGCCCAGAAATGTGTGATGATTGGGCGAATAAAGATAGTCGAATTAAAGTGATTCACAAAGAAAATGGGGGCTTATCCTCTGCACGAAATGCAGGACTTGATATTTTTAATGGTGAGTATGTAGCATTTGTAGACAGCGATGATTGGGTAGATGAAAAATATTGCGAGACACTATACAAAAACTTGATTGATAATAATGTTGACATTTCAGTGATTGGAGTGTGGAAAGCATACGAAGATCACAATGAAAACATGACAAAGATTTTTAAGGAGAGAACTATTTCTGGGGAGCAAGCACTCCATGACTTTTTATATATGAGCCCTGATTTAGCTGGAGGCACATGGGATAAACTTTTCAAAAGAGAGTTGTGGAAAGAACTTAGATTTCCAGAAGGACTGAATGCGGAGGATAGATATACTCACGCAGTTTTGTATTCTAAGATAGATAAACTACACTTCAATCCAACACCATTGTATTTTTATAGATACCGTGAGAATTCAATCTGTACTTCAGATGTAAACCCTCATACCTTTGACAGAATCAAAGTTGTGGAAAAGGCTATTGCTTATTTGAAGAGCATTAACTATTCAGATCAAAATGCTTTAGAGTATTTTAAGATGAAAGGTTACCACGATATTCTTTATAAGTTAGTCACTATAAAGGCTGACAAAAAATATATAAAAGAGTATAAAAAGAATACAAGGAAGTATTGGAAGAAAACAATCAAGAATAAAGAAGTACCAAAAGGATTCAAAATAAAATACACATGTTCTTGTGTAGCGCCAATTATGTATGAAAGGTTGAAAGGAGCAATAAATTGAAAAAAATCATATTTATTCTGCCTTATTTTGGGAAATTTAATAATTATTTTAGTTTATTTCTTAAGTCATGTGAGTATAACAAGGACATAGACTGGCTTATTATTACGGATGATCATACACAGTATGATTATCCTAATAATGTTATAGTAAAATATATTGAGTTCGATGAATTAAAGTCATTGATTGATAATAAATTTGGATTTAAAACAACAATAAATAGACCACATAAACTATGTGATTTTAAGCCGGCATATGGATATATATTTGAAGAATATATAAGTGAATACGATTTCTGGGGACATTGCGACTGTGATGTAATATTTGGAGATATTAGGAAATTTATCACAAATGAGTTGTTGGACAAATATGATAAACTATTCTGTCTAGGTCATTGCACTTTATATAAAAATACAGAAGAAATTAACAAAGTATTTATGAACGACTACAAGGGAGAAAAACTATATAAAAAAGCATATAGTTCAGATGATTCGTTTGCCTTTGACGAGGAATACTTACCAGATAATGTGAATAGGATTTTTAAGGAATATGGATATAGAGTGCTAGAGGACGACTATTCTGCAAATGTTTCAATATTACACTCTGATTTTAGATTAGTAAGGTTTGATCAACAAACTAGAAATTATATTACCGAAAAAAAGAATAGAAATGTCTTCGTGTTTAACAAAGGAACTATTAAAAGATATCAAAAAAAATTTCATGAATTAATAATCACAGATTATATGTATATTCACCTTCAAAGAAGGAAAATGGATGTTATACTTTATAATATGGATAAATACAAAATCGTTTCAAATAGATTTACTGATTTAGAATTCGAGACAATAGATGAGAGTAATTTCGATAAAGTACGAATTAATTATCCAAACGATTTTAGAATAAGATTAGTAAAAAATGAAATAAAATTTTGGGCAAAAAAAATAAAAAGAAAAGCTACTAAAAAGTAGGGAGATACAATGAAACGCATAGCAATATGGGGTCATTCCGGTGGTTACGGCGGAATAGAACGAATGATTTATAATTTTTATAAATATATGGATAAATCTAAAATCCAGTATGATTTTTTAGTGCCCCATGATTGCGGCAAAATTGCTTTTGAAGATGAAATAATAGCTATGGGAGGACGAGTTTTTAGAATTCTCTATTCAGAAAAAGAATCCTTCATAAAAGCTCGTACCTGTTGGAAAAATTATTTTAGGGAAAATCCCGAAGTGGTAGGTGTTCATGTTAATACGTCTTTTCCATATGCGTTTCCTCTAAAAATGGCAAAAAAGTCCGGATTAGATATTAGAGTGCTTCATTCTCATGGAAGTGAGATGTATTCGTTGCCAACAAACATTATTCAGCGAATTCGTTTTAAATGTGTAAAAAGATCAATAAAAAAAGATCCCACAAAATATGTGGCTTGCGGGGAGAAGGCAGCAAGGTTTATGTTTGGGGACATAGATTATACTTGGATAAAAAATGGAATTGAAACAGAAAAGTTTGCTTACAGTGAAAGTGAAAGAAACAGAATTAGGCAGGAATATGGTTTTAAAGATGATGATATATTAATCGGTCAGATTGGGCATCTATCAAACACTAAACAACCATTATTTACAATAGAAGTAATCAAAGAAGTAATAAAACAAAATAAAAATGTAAAGCTTTTATTGATAGGTAGTGGACCTCTGGCAGACACTATTAAAAAAATAATCAAGGATAATAATCTTGAGAAAAATGTTTTTCAATTAGGAGTATTGTCGGATGTATCTAAAATATATCAAGTTTTGGATTGTATAACACTTCCTTCATTGCATGAGGGGTTTCCGGTTGTATTAGTAGAAGCGCAGACAGCAGGAGTGAAGTGCTTGGTTTCGGATCAAGTGACAACGCAAGCCGTTCAAACAGATCTTTGCAAAATGATTAGTTTAAATAATAAAGAAGAGTGGATAGATAGCATTATTAACTTGCAGCCAGTTAATAATCGTAAAAAATACGAAGAAATAATGGTAAGTAAAGGTTTTGATATAGCAGATGCTGCCAAGGAAATAGAAAAATTATATAGGTAAAAGAGAAAGGCAAAGTTGGATGGACAGTAAACAAATGGCAGAAACGAAAATGCTAAATAACAAGAAAAGAATAGAATGGGTAGATATGCTAAAGGGATTAGCTATCATATTAGTTATGTTAGGACATAGACAATATGGTGGCCCAGCTATATTTTTTAAAGTTGAAATATATTCATTTCACATGCCTTTGTTTTTCTTTTTATCAGGTATAGTTTTTTCTATTAAAAAACATAGTTCCTTTAAGCAATTTTTAGTCAAGAAAATAAAAACAATTCTTGTTCCAATGGTTATTTTTTCTTTTGTTTGTATTATTTTTAAGTATATTTATTACGGAATTATCGTAGGAATAGATAAATATGATATTCATTATTTCATTAATAGATGTATTGGAATAATACTCCAATTACGAGATGGAAAATTTGAATCTACATTGTGGTTTTTAACATGTTTATTTGTTGTCCAAATATTGTTATATTGGATTGTTAAGATTCTGAATAATAATACAAAACTAATCCTTTTGGTAATTTCTATCTTGTTTGTTATTGGTGCCATATATATGTTTTTGGGCTTACCAGTACTCCCCTGGGAAATAGATTGCGCATTTATAGGAGTGTTTTTTGTTGGCCTAGGGTACTTATTCAAAAAAGAACAGATAATCAACAAACTGAAGAGAAAATGGTGGCTTGCCATTATACTTATTGGAATTAATCTTTCTACAATGTACGCAAACTATATTTATATGGGGAAATGTGAAGTAGATTTAGTATGGAATAAAATCGGAATGCCGGTATGGTATTTAATAGAATCAGTTTCGGGAGTTTTCGCACTGGTTATTATTTTTGATGGAATAAAAAGAATCAAATCGTTATCATATATTGGAAAGAACAGCTTGGTTTATTATGGACTTTTAGATGTTATGGTTTTTATTCCAGATATTATTATATTTAATGTTTTACACTTGAACTTAGAAAAAATGAGACTTTGGTCGATACCAATATATTTTATATATGTTGCTATAGTTTGTTTAAGTATTGTTCCGATTAATGAATTGATTAGTAGAAAACTAAAATTTATGAAAGGACAGTTTTGATACAAAGAATTGTTGCATAATAGAATGCGACTAGAGTAAATATTTGAAAGGAATAACGTTCAAAGGACAATAAAGATATGAAAAGAATAAAAATATTATTTGTAATATTAATCGCAACTAGTGGAGGGGTTGAAAAATCTCTTGTTAATCTATTAAAAAATATTGATAAAAAAATTTATGATTGCGAAGTATTATTGTTAAAAAAAGAGGGATCTTTTTTAAGCGATATTGAAAAACAGGCAAATGTGAAAGAGATGGATCTTGATGATATTTATAAGACATATTTATTGACGGAAAATATTCCAAGCATTAAGGAAATTAAAGGAATCAAAAATCGTTTTAAAGTATTATTTTTAAATGCAATACATCAATTAAATAGGATTACTAAAAAAATATTTCATAAAAAAATCATTTATTATTTTATCTACAATAGAATTAAGAATGTAGATAAAGATTATGATATTGTTATTGATTTTATGGGGTATGCTAGTTTTTCTACATATTATGCATATAGAACTGGAAAGCATATAGCCGTATGGATACACGAGCAAAGAATTAATAAATCTTATAGGGAATTAAGGAACTGTTATAAAAAAACGGAATTGATTTGTCCAGTTTGTGAAGAGTGTGCTCAATTATACTTGAGTAGATATCCAGCGGATTCAAACAAAGTAAGAGTAATAAATAATTTGATAGATGTAGATGAGATTAAGAGATTATCCGAAATGAGACCAAGTGTAGATTATTTTAATGAAGAAAAAGTGTTTGTGTCAGTGGGAAGGCTTTCTAAACAAAAATCATTTGAAAAAGCAATAGAGGCAGCAAAAATAATGAAGGAAGCGGGATATAAATTCAAATGGGTTATAATTGGAGAGGGAGATGAAAAAGAATTTCTAGAAGAAATGATTAAAGATTATAATCTCGAAAACACGGTAGTACTCCACGGCTTTGATAGCAATCCATACACTTATATGAAAAATGCATATGTTTATGTACAAACTTCAATAGCTGAAGGAAAGTGTACCACCATTTCAGAAGCAGTATTATTAGGGAAAGCGGTGGTTACAACAGATGTTGCGGGAGCTGAAGAGCAACTATGCGATGGAAAAGGAGGAGTTATCGTTACTTATGACTCTAAGGAAATAGCTAATGCATTAATGCAATTAATGGATAATCCAGAAGAAATCAATAAATATGAAAACTTTAATAGCAATGCAACGGCTTTTAATAATGTAGAGCTATACAAGTTTAACCAATGTATGGAGGATTTGGTTAATAGTTAAATAAAATATGTACTACTAATAATGCATTAGTATTTTTCAAAACTGATAATTACAATGGTGTTATTTTAAGAGAGTAAGAAGATGAAACTTGAAAGAACAAAGAATGCTGGAAAAGGGATGGCATTCGAAATACTTAAAAATTTTAATGGAATAATATTGTCATTTATATGCAGAACGGCAATGATATACTGCTTAGGCATAGAGTATACGGGATTAGGAGGATTGTATTCTTCTATATTAGGTGTATTAAATCTTGCTGAATTGGGTGTTGGAACAGCAATGATTTATAGCATGTATAAACCTATTGCTGAAGATGATACTGAAAAACTATGTGCATTGGTTAATCTATATAAAAAATATCTTCGAATAATTGGTGCAGTTGTACTAGGCCTAGGATTGTGCTTGATGCCATTCTTAGATAAACTCATTTCTGGAGATGCACCTAGTGATATTAATATTTATATACTTTTTTTGATGAATTTAGCAGTCACAGTGTGCAGTTATTGGTTGTTTGCCTATAAGACATGTATTTTATTAGCGCATCAACAAAATTATGTTACGGATAGAATTGATGTTGTACTAAACTTGATTTTTAGTATTTTACAAATCCTTACATTAATAATTCTAAAAAACTATTATGCATATTTCGGATTGGAATTAGTAAGACAGATCTGTTCTAATTTAGTTAAAGCATATGCCGCTAAAAGAAGATATCCTCAGTATAAGGCAGTTGGTAAACTTGATAAAGATGAGGAAAAAGATATTAGAAGTAAAGTTAAAGATATTTTTACTTCTAGAATAGGAGAAGTTGTTACCACATATGCAGATACATTAGTTATATCGGCATTTCTTGGATTGACTTTGCTTGGTCAATATCAAAACTATTTTTATATTTTTACGGCTGTAACAGGTGTGGTTGGGGTGTTATACAATTCAACTAGAGCTGGAATAGGCAACAGTTTAGTTTTAGAAACAAAAACAAAAAATTTGAAAGATATAAATATTTTCACTTTATTGGTATTTTGGGTTAGTACATTTTGTGCGAGTGAATTTATTTGTCTATATCAACCATTCATAAAAATATGGGTCAAGCAAAAAAATATGCTTCCATTTGAAATAGTTGTGTGCCTATCTGTTATGTTTATTGTTCAACAATATCGAAGAATACTAGATACATACAGAACAGCAGGTGGGACATGGCATTATGATAGATTTCGACCATTCATAGCTGGAATGGTAAATTTGATATTGAATTTGATTATGATACAATACATAGGATTGTACGGGGTAATTTTATCTACCATAATTAGTGATGTTGTTGTTTCTGTTCCGTGGTTGATAATAAATGTATTTAAAAATATTTTTGAGTCTTCAGCAAAAAGATTTGTTTTATTAACGGTAAAATGCACTTTAGTATCTGCAGTTATAATAGCATTGCTATCAGTTGTTTCAATTAAACTCCCTATAGATGGAGTGCCTATTATTATTGGAAGAATAATCATTGGAATTGTAGTATCCAACATTATTTATCTAGTACTATTTATTAAAACAGATGAACTCAAAGGATGCTTTAGTTTAGCAAAGAAAATGATTTCTAGATAGACTGAATTATTAATATATGAGTTTAAATAAATGTATTTATAAAAAATTTCAAGAAGGAAGTTACTAATTAATGAGAGAAATAACTGATGTAAGAGAATTACAGATGATGCAATTGGAGATACTTAAGTATATTGATCAACTATGCAAGAAGCATAAATTGAAATATTATTTGTTCTCAGGAACTCTTTTAGGAGCAATTAGACACAAAGGATTTATACCGTGGGATGACGATTTAGACATTTGTATGCCACGACCGGATTTTATTAAATTGATTAAAATTATGAGAAAACATAGTAACAGAAACTATTCATTAAAGTGTGTTGAGCTAAGCAAAAAAGAATACAATTACTGTTTTGCTAAAATGATAGATAATAATACGGTTGCAGTAGAAGTTGATAAATTTCAAGGAGATGACTTGGGCATTTGGGTGGATATTTTTCCGCTTGACGGCGCAGGAAATAATTTTGAAGAAGCGGAGGCATTCGCTTATAAAAATAAAAGATATGTCAAACAGATTTTAGGCCTTGAAGCAGGAAGAAAAATGAATATAAAAGGTAAGATCCTTTATCTGATTGGACGAAAAGGAATTAACAGACTGTTAATGCACAATGTGAAGAGAAAGAACTTTTATAATTGTAAGTACGTAATGGATATTGTATCAACATGCCCACCAGTTATCTTTAATGGTGATAGTTTCCAAGGAGAAAGAACTGAAATGTTTGAAGGAATCGAATTTAATGTCCCAAATAATGCTGAAGATGTTCTCGAAACAATATTTGGTAATTATTTGGAATTACCACCTGAAGAAGAAAGAAAACCACATCATGGTTGTAAGATATGGATTAATGAGTAAGGGTGTTTAAAAATGCGAGAAATAACTGATGTAAGAGAAATACAATTGATGCAATTGGATATACTAAAATATATTAATCATTTATGTAAAGAATATGGGTTGAAGTATTACTTATATATGGGAACTCTTTTAGGAGCAATTAGACACAAAGGATTTATACCTTGGGATGATGATTTGGATATTTGTATGCCACGGTCAGATTATAAAAAATTAATCAAAATAATGAAAAAAAGAAACAATGATAGATATTCATTAAAATGTATTGAATTAAGCAAAAAAGAATACAATTATTGTTACGCAAAAATGATAGATAATAATACAGTGGCAAAAGAAATTGGAAAGTTTCAGGGTGATGATTTAGGTGTTTGGGTGGACATATTCCCGCTTGATGGCGTAGGCGACAATATTGACAAGGCAAAGAAGATTATTCATAACAATAAAAAAATTGTAAATCAGGTATTGCGCCTTGAAGCAGGAATAGAAATGAATTTCAAAGGAAAAGTTCTTTACTTGTTGGGAAGAAAAAGGCTAAATAGAATATTAGTTCACAAAATGAAAAAAAATGATTTCAACAAATCTAAATATGTTACTGACATTGGAATGATCAATTATAATATGATTTTTGAGAGAGATCATTTTAAAGGAGAAAGAGTAGAGTTATTTGAAGGGCAAGAATTTAGTGTTCCATATAATAGCGAAAAATTACTTGAAAAAGTATATGGTGATTATATGGAATTGCCGCCTGAAGATGAGAGAAAGCCAAGTCACGATTGTAAGATATGGATTAAAGACTAGATAACAAGGTTTATCGTTATAATGAAAGGAAATAAACAAAATATGATTAATAATAGATTTAAGTATAATATGATAAGCATAGTAGTTATTTTTGTGGTTTCTATTATCTATTTATTTGTTTTTTCCATGCACACCTCACCATTTTATAATTGGCAGGTAGGAGACTCAACTGTTTATAGAATGGATGGTATATTTGCATACAAAGGGCTAATCCCATACATCGATTTTTTTGATCATAAAGGTCCGTTTTTGATGTTGTTAGAGTTCCTTGGCGCGTGTATTAGTACAAAACCAATTGGTATTTTAATTATTCAAATACCATTTGTATTCTTTTCTTTGTTTGGATTAAAGAAAATAGTGGATTTATTAGTTAAAAATGGCAACAGTATCCAAAGGATTGTACTATATATTGTTTCGCTTTTTATTTACAATGTTTATGTTCCAGACAATATGACAGAAGAATATTGCTTGCCGTTTTTAATATGGAGTTGTTATTTTGCCGTACGATATATTAAAGGAAAAGAAGAACATAAATATATTTGGTCGTTTATGTATGGAATAACTATAATGATTTGCGTTCTTACAAAATTGACAAATGTAATGCCTTTTGTTGGAATAATGATTATCGGAATGATTGTAATGATTAAAAGAAAAGATTCCTTTTTTAAGAATTTACTATTCGTTCTATTGGGAATGTTTGCGTTTGCATTGCCTTTCATAGTATATTTTGTAATCAATGGTGCGCTATATGAAATGATTTATGCAACAATAATCTACAATGTTAAATATGCGACTAGTTTAGAACCAAATTATACCTTAACACTGATTTTAAAAGCTTTAGTTGAACGGTCATTGCTAATATTATTTGCAATTATCATTAGCATAGTATCAATAATTCGTAAAAAGAACACAGAAATATCCTGCGCAGTATTGATATCCTCAGTTTTAGGTATTTGTTTACTGTTAATAACCAACATCAGAGTTGGAGTTTATGTTGCTGATCAAGTACCGATTTTAGTAATCGCCGTATGTTTATTAATTGATTTGAAAAGTGAAAGAATCATTGATAAAGTACTCTTATATGGTTTATCTATATGTGGATTAGCATTATTGTTATTGAATAATGCTGTGATTGTGAAAGACTTAGTTAAAATTAGAAACAATAATACTTCTTATATTTTAGAAAAAGAGTCAAAAGAAATTATAAGTAAAGTTGATGATGTGAAAAAAGCCAAAATAGTAGCTTATAATCCTCAACCATATTTTTATATTGCAGCAGATGTGAAACCGTGTTATAGATACTGTGTTTTACAAGATTGGCAAAGTAAAATGGATAAAGAAATGCAAAAACAAATACGTTCTCAATTCTCATCACTTAAAGCTGATTATATTATCGAGAGCACTAAGGAAAAAGGGAAATGGGATAGTATAATTAATAAAAACTATATAGAAATATATAGAACAAAACAGATGAAGTTGTTAAAGAGAAAATAGAAAGAGGAACTAAAAATGAATTTCAAAAACCAATCATTTTTAAAAATAATAGACTACAAGCCAGAAGAACTAGCTTATCTTATAGACTTAGCAGCAGACTTGAAAGCTAAGAAGAAGGCTGGAGAGGCTCATGATGTGCTAAAGGGCAAGAATATTGCCATTATATTTGAGAAGACTAGCACACGTACTCGTTGTGCGTTTGAAGTGGCGGCCCATGACCTAGGAATGGGAGTGACTTACCTTGATCCATCTGGTTCACAGATTGGAAAGAAAGAGAGTATTGCGGATACTGCTAGAGTTTTAGGTAGAATGTTTGACGGTATAGAGTATCGTGGCTTTGAGCAGACTATAGTGGAGGAACTAGCGCAGTATGCGGGTGTTCCTGTTTGGAATGGACTTACTAACGAGAGTCATCCTACACAGATTTTAGCAGACTTCCTAACACTTAAGGAGAAGTTTGGAAAGCTAGAGGGACTTAAGTTTGTGTATATGGGTGATGCTAGATATAACATGGGAAATTCCCTTATGATAGGTGCAGCTCTTATGGGTATGCACTTTGTGGGATGCGCTCCTAAGAAGTATTGGCCTGACCCAGAACTAATTGAGAAAGCTAACTCAATTTCATCACAAACTGGTGCTACCATAGACTTCACAGAGAATGCCCTAGAAGGCACAAAAGATGCTAATTGTATCTAT
>ODAJ014771167.1_pt1 | contig 19195 bp, 14 predicted proteins | sample 1539241 | NCBI WGS metagenome assembly ODAJ01 (sample SAMN02144231, study PRJEB22623) | gut metagenome | biome: sheep rumen | host: Ovis aries | place: New Zealand | reverse complement strand
TCACAACTGGCATTCAGCGAATAATATTATGCGACTGCTGCTTGACACCTGCGTCATTATCGACTGGCTGACGGATGCTGACCCATTCGACCTTTGACCTTCGACCTTCGACCCTCTCAATGTAAGCGTCTCAGCCTGTTTTTACCCCTGAATCAGCCGATTTACAGCCGATTTTTCAGTAAATCGGCTGCATGGTAACATGTTAAGAATATGTGCGTTAGATATGCAAATCAGCCCATTCAGCCGATTTTTCGCATTTAAAAAATTTCTATATATCCAGAAGACCAAAGGCGAAGATTGAATTGTACAACACTGTAGGCACGTTTCCTTAGATTTGAAAGGTAAGTTGAGAAGAACCTACTTGTTAGCATATTTTTGCCCCAAGATATAGAAATTCAATTGTTTTTGGGGCAAAATGGAGTTAAAAGTGAAGTCTGCGGGTTACATATCAACGAAGTCAGATGCTGATGTGAGTAAACGTGCTGACATATTGTAGCAATTCGTCCCATTAATATTTGTTGTTTTGTGAATTATTCACTACTTTTGCAACGTGTTTCGTAAGAGACACAACATTTTTTGCTCAACTTTCCGTGAACGAACTACCACCTCGAAGCCGAAAGAAACGAGCAATCTTAATATCCAAGGAGTATACGTCTTACAGCGTAGACTTCACCATTGGATATTAAGGGCTGTGGTAGGCCTGTTCACGGAAATGGCGGGTTTGCGCTGTTTCTGTTCTTAGAAAGTTAGTGCTGACATCCATTAGAATTTGAAGTATAGTATTAACATAACAGTAAAAAACAATGAGTAAAGTATTTCATTTCAAAAACGTGCTACCTAAATTAATCGTAGCACTGATGAGTGCTGTCCTTTTTTCTTGTGGCGGTGATGAAGATGAGAAACTTGACGATGGTAGCAGCAACACAACAGATGTTGCCGTGACAAGTAACTTATCTAAACTGGGTATTAGATACGCCCACATTGACGGTTATGTAAACCTAAATCTAATTACGTCAACCTATACCAGCCAACAGGTGGGTATTGAGTTGTCTTTGGACGAAGATTTTGATAGTCCTGGGCGGGCAGTATCGAAGGAATTAGAGGGCAGGAAACTGACTGTCGTCATTGATACATTAAGTGGACATACAACATACTACTACCGCACTTTCGTTGAGATTAACGGATTTCAATATTATGGAGAGAAGCGTTCTTTTACAACAAAAGATTTCCCAAACATTGCAAAAGTAGATGATGCATCAGAATTAACACTTACATCAGCTAAAATCAAATACAATGTTGATGCGAATTCGATAGATGATGAAAACGATCTTGCCGTTGGAGTTGCGTATTCCACTTCAAAAGCAGATCTACAATTAGACGAATATGAAGCAAATAGATACATATCAGTATGGTCTGGAAGCATATATTCTGATTTCTTTTACTATTCAACTGGGACTTTCGACGTTTCAGAGCAACTTATGCATATGCACCACATTAAGGGAAATAAAATTATCGAGGCTACTATTTGCCCCCTGAAGCCAGGAGAAACATATTATTACTGTTCTTACACTCGCGCAGGTAGGAAATTCAAATTTGGAGATATGAAGAGTTTCTCCACGAAAGAATTATCGGATGTTCAAATATCAACGGGTGATGCGACTGATATAACAATTGCCGGTGCAACTATAAAGAGCTATTCTTCAATACTCAGTCTTTATCCATCATACAGTCCTGATGTAGAAAACGTTAGTATCAGGGAGCGTATTAAAGAAGTCGGAGTCAAATATGGATTATCACAAGACAATTTATCTATGACGGAAAAGGCCAACGAAGTAGAAAATAATGAGTTTATCACGCGATTATCTCGGTTACATCCCGAAGGAAATAAAACATACTTCTATTGTTCTTATATTAGTGTCGGTGGGTTAACTCTGACAGGAAACGTTAAAAGTTTTACCACAAAATCAGCCAATTCGTATTTGACGACAGAAGATGCTGTAGATATTACATCCACTTCAGCTATAGTGAGAGGAGAGACTACTTTATCCACTCTTTACGGGAATGCTTCTATTGAATACTATTGCGAATATTATAAAGAAGGCCAAAGCAAATATCGTCGAGGAGGACGTGCTCAACAAAACGGGAATAACTTGACATATATTTTTTCACACCTTGATGAAGATACGAAATATTATTATCACTTTTACGCCCTAATAAACAATAGGGAAACAGTATGCAGCACCGAAAAAAGTTTTACAACAATACCGCAGTAGTCCCACGACAGGTCAAGCATCATACACCACTACGGCCACAGATGCGCCCTAAAAGTAGATAGAATACCCCTTAAAAATAGACCTGAATATGAATAAATCAAATTTTATTCTCAAGGGCTTTGACCTCGACAATCTCTCAGGTCAAGCACGAACAACATACGATAGTTCTTTTAATACAGCAAGTGAACTTGAGGCTATCCAACAAACTTGCCGTAGCCAGTCTCAGCAAATGCCAGAAGGCTATAAGGTTGATTATGATGGTCGTGAGTTTAGCACGGAAAAAAGACAAAGTGATTTTGGCAAGAATGTTACCGACATCACTTTTGGATTTGAACTGAAAACAGAAGATTAGACAATTTTAAGGGCGGGAAACCGAGGCCGAGGATGTCGGCATGGTTTCCCGCCCATGCGTTTATTGCATTATTATCTATCTGTTTAGAACAAGTCTGAGTGTGTACCTGTATCAACGAGTATTAGCCGTCGTACATCGGTCAGCCCAGGATTTGCTTGACAAGGTCTTCGGAATTCTTGGCGTGGAAGACATTCCCTTTGCGAATGTCATCCAGCCCCTTCTCTATGCCGCTCTTGACCTTCTGGCGAGACTGCTTTCGCTCATTAGAGTTGATGTGAGTATCGCTTTTCACTTTTTTAATCGCATCTTTATGCTGCCGACGCATCGTCCAGCCCATCTTCTTCGACAGACTACGAAGAAGGCTTAGGTCACCATAAGGCAACGAGAGCATCACGTTTTCTGATGTTGCGACTGTTTGCATATACGTTGTTATTTACCGTTCACTGTGGCAAAGGTACAAATATTTTCCGAAATTCCTTCATCTTTGTCTTACCTTTTATATACATTTATTCGAAATCTGACATCTTCGGACATCTTCAGCATGCGCAACATTGCCTGTCTGCCCGATTAGGCTTCTTCCCCATCGACGTATCGTTCCGCCTCGTCTTCTTTCTGCTAAATTATAACAAAATCGCCCCGAATTGCTTACGAAATGCAATTCGGGGCGGTCTATTTTTGGCTAAATGAAAGATTATTCGTAACTTTGCGGCTGAATAATAAGGTAAAAAGAATATGAAGCAGATGATTACGGGTGCTGAAGCCCTGATGCGGAGTCTGGAGGCTGAGGGCGTGGACGTACTGTTCGGTTATCCGGGCGGTGCCATCATGCCTACTTACGATGCCCTCTACGACCACCGCAATACGCTGAACCACATACTGGTGCGCCACGAACAGGGCGCAGCACACGCCGCACAGGGCTATGCCCGTGTGAGCGGCAGGGTGGGAGTGGTGCTGGCCACGAGCGGACCGGGAGCCATGAACACCATCACAGGCATTGCTGATGCCATGATAGACTCCACGCCGATAGTCGTAATCTGTGGCCAGGTGGGCGCTGCCATGCTGGGTACCGATGCCTTTCAGGAGGTAGATGTCCTCACCGTCACGCAGCCCATCACCAAGTGGGCCTACCAGATACGCCGCGCCGAGGATGTAGCCTGGGCCGTGAGCCGTGCCTTCTACATTGCCAAGAGCGGTCGTCCGGGCCCCGTGGTGCTCGACTTTGCCAAGAATGCCCAGACGGGTATGGTGGAATACGAACCGGCCAAGGTCGATTTCATCCGCAGCTATCGTCCCGTGCCCGTTCCGACCGACGAAACCATACAGCAGGCTGCCGAACTGATCAACCGGGCAGAGCGTCCGCTGGTGCTGGTGGGTCAGGGTGTGGAGCTGGGCAATGCCCGTGAAGAGCTGCGCCAGTTCCTCGAGAAGGGAGACATGCCGGCCGGGTGCACCCTGTTGGGCCTCTCGGCACTGCCTTCCGACCATCCCCTGAACATGGGCATGCTGGGCATGCACGGCAATCTGGCCCCCAATGTCATGACCAACCAGTGCGACCTGCTCATTGCCGTCGGCATGCGATTCGACGACCGCGTGACCGGCAACCTCGACACCTATGCCCGACAGGCCAAGGTGATACACTTCGACATCGACCCCAGCGAGATAAACAAGAACGTCATGGTGGACGTGCCCGTCGTGGGCGATTGCAAGCAGACGCTCAGGCGCGTAACCCAGTTGATGGAACAGCGCTCGCGCGAGGCTTGGGTCAAGGGCTTCAGGCCTTATTTGGAGAAGGAAACAGAGAAAGTGATAGAACCAGCCATTCATCCCACCGAGGGTCCCCTGCTGATGGGCGAGGTGGTGCGTCGCGTCAGCGAGGCCACCGGACACAAGGCCGTGCTGGTGACCGACGTCGGCCAGAACCAGATGTTCGGCTGCCGCTACTTCCGATTTACGGAGGGCCGCAGCGTCGTCACTTCGGGCGGATGCGGCACGATGGGCTTTGGCCTGCCGGCTGCCATCGGTGCCACCTTCGGTGCTCCGGAGCGCACGGTCTGCCTGTTCGTGGGCGACGGCGGTCTGCAGATGACCATACAGGAGTTGGGCACCATCATGGAGCAGGGCTGCCCCGTGAAGATTATCCTCCTGAACAACAACTACCTGGGCAACGTGCGCCAGTGGCAGTACTTGTTCTTCAACAAGCGCTACTCGTTCACGCCCATGATGAACCCCGATTACAATACTATTGCATCGGCCTACGGAATACCATCGCGGACCGTGGTGCATCGGGAGGATTTGGGCGCTGCCATACAGGAGATGCTCGACACACCCGGAGCCTTCCTGCTGCAGTGTGCCGTGAAGGAGGAGGACAACGTGCTGCCCATGACTCCGCCGGGCGCCAATGTCGACGAGATGATGCTGGAGGTAAAATAGTCTATAGTGAATCGTAAAATCGTAAATGTATCGATGGATTGCGAATTGAAGAAAGGTGGGCAGTGCGGCGATTGCGACCAATGCGGCCGTTGTGACAAGCAGAAGCATGAGGGCGAAACGCTGTACACGATGCTCATATATAGTGAGAACTTTGCGGGCATACTGAACCAGGTGACTGCCGTCTTCACACGCCGGCAGGTGAACATCGAGAGCCTGAACGTGTGCGCCTCGAGTACGCCGGGCGTACACAAATACACCATCACCTGCTATTGCACCGAGGAGATGGCCAAGATGCTCACGAAGCAGATAGAGAAGAAGATAGACGTGCTGCAGGCACATTACTTCACCGACGACGAACTCTTCATCCTGGAGGCCTGCCTGCTCAAGGTGAGCACCCCCATGATACTGGACAACGAGGACGTGTCGCGCATTGTGCGTATGCACAGTTCCCGCATCGTGGAGGTGAATCCCACGTACTGCATCATCGAGAAGAAGGGCATGACGAAGGACATCCTCGAGCTGTTCGAGGAACTGAACCGCCTGGGGGCCGTCCTGCAGTTTGTACGCTCGGGGCGCATAGCCGTCACCAAGAGCACGACGGAACGTCTGGATAAGTATCTGGAGGAAAGGCTGAATGAGAAAAATTGATTCCTATCCCTTCTACGTCGAGCCCTTCCATGTCGACCTGACGGGCCGCATGTTTCTGGGCATTCTGGGCAACCACCTGCTGAATGCTGCCGGACGCCACAGCCAAAGCCGCGGATGGGGCATCGGTGCGCTGAACGAGACGCGCCACACATGGGTGCTGAGTCGGCTGTCGATAGAACTGGAGGAAATGCCCCGCCAGTATGAGCAGGGCACCATAGAGACGTGGGTGGAGAGCGTGATGAAGTTGTTCACCAACCGTAACTTTGCCATCCTGCGCCAGGACGGCACTCCATACGGCTACGCACGCAGCGTGTGGGCCATGATAGACATGGAGACACGGCGCCCCTGCGACCTGCTGACACTCTACGACGGCGACATTCTGAACTACGTCGTTTCCGAGGAGGAAAACCATTGCCCCATAGCCGGGCACGGCCGTTTCCGCTTTCGCGAGCCGCAGCTTGTGCGCACCATACCCACGTATTACAGCGACGTGGACATCAACGGACATATCAATTCGATAAAATACATAGAGCATATACTCGACCTCTTCCCGATAGAGTGCTTCCGCGACCAGCGCCTGCAACGCTTCGAGATAGCCTACAAGGCAGAGAGCTACCTGGGCGACAGTCTCTCGTTCTACACGCAGGAGGTGGACGCCAACGAGACGGACATTGAGGTGAGAAAGGGCGTGACGGACACCAGCGAAGGCGAAGTCGTCTGCCAGGCAAAAGTCCGCTTCATTTAATGCTTAACTTTTAATTCCTAATTTTTTATTTAAATATTATTACTATGGCAAAAATGAATTTTGGCGGTGTCATCGAGGAAGTAATGACCCGCGAAGAGTTTCCATTGGAGAAGGCACGCGAAGTGCTGAAGGACGAGACCATCGCCGTCATCGGTTACGGTGTGCAGGGTCCTGGTCAGGCTTGTAACCTACGCGACAACGGCTTCAATGTCATTGTCGGCCAGCGTCAGGGCAAAACCTTCGAGAAGGCCATCGGCGACGGATGGGTGCCCGGTGAGACCCTGTTCAGCATCGAAGAGGCTGCCCAGCGCGGCACCATCGTCATGTGTCTGCTCTCCGACGCTGCCGTCATGAGCGTATGGCCCACCCTGAAGCAGTATCTCACCCCCGGTAAGGCTCTGTACTTCTCTCACGGCTTCGCCATCACCTGGAACGACCGCACCGGTTGCGTTCCTCCCAAGGACATCGACGTCATCATGGTTGCTCCCAAGGGTAGCGGCACATCGCTGCGCACCATGTTCCTCGAGGGCCGTGGCCTGAACTCCAGCTATGCCGTTTATCAGGACTACACGGGCCGTGCCCTGGATCGCACACTGGCCCTGGGCATCGGCATCGGCAGCGGCTATCTGTTCGAGACCACCTTCCAGCGCGAGGCTACCAGTGACCTGACCGGTGAGCGCGGTTCGCTGATGGGCGCCATCCAGGGCCTGCTGCTGGCTCAGTACGAAGTGCTGCGCGAGAATGGCCACACGCCCAGCGAGGCCTTCAACGAGACCGTTGAGGAACTGACCCAGAGCCTGATGCCCCTGTTCGCCCAGAAGGGTATGGACTGGATGTATGCCAACTGCTCTACCACTGCACAGCGCGGTGCCCTCGACTGGATGGGCCCCTTCCACGATGCCATCAAGCCCGTGATGGAGAAGCTGTATGCCAGCGTAAAGAGCGGCCACGAGGCACAGATCTCTATCGACAGCAACTCGAAGCCCGACTATCGCGTAGGCCTGGAGAAGGAACTTGCCGCTCTGCGCGACAGCGAGATGTGGCGTACGGCTGCCGTAGTTCGTCAGTTGCGTCCCGAGAACAACTAATCTTCTGCGCATACTATATTTGTAAGCATAAAAAAAGCAGGACACGCCAATCAAACGGCGTGTCCTGCTTTTTTTTTGTGCTTAATCGTCTCGACTTCAGGCTTACTTGAAAAGCACTGTGCGAGCATTGTTGATGTCCTTCTGGGCAGTTACCAACTGAGTCTTCAGCTGGTCGACACTGGTAGCATCGAGCACTTCCAGGGGAGCAAGAGCTTCAGCCAGGGGCTGGGTCTCGGGGTCGTACTGAGCCAGACGGTTGACGGCGTCGAGGATGACGATGATGCGGAAGGTGACGTTGGTGGCAGCCTGGTCGTCGAATACGCCAAGGAACTTGTCGGTATTCTGGCTCATAACGTACAGCTGCTCAACGAGTGCTGCAGAGGCCAACTGCCAGAAGTAGTTGATGCGGCCGTTCTCCTCCATGGCATCATAGAGAGTCTGTGAGGTCTCGAATATGTTGCTGGCATCGTCCAGTACCTTGAAAGAGGGGTCGTTGACGTCGGCTGCCAGTTTGGCAATAGCCTTTTCGTAGTCGGCCGTAGGCATCTCGTAGAGGGCGGCCACCTTTTTGTCTACTGACAGTGCGCTCAGCATGCGGTACTTTTCAGCCAGAGTGGCTGTCTGGTCGGCAGCGGTTGCATCCAAAAGATAGTCGGGCTTCACCTGCTTCTCTTCCTTGGTAAGCGTGAGGCCGTTCTCTCCCTCTGCAAGGAAGGGGAACTGTCCCAGGCGTGTGATTTCGGCAGCGATGCTGTCCATGTGCATCTTGATGCTGGCCTCAATCTGCTCTTGTTCGAAACTTTTTTCGCTTTCTGCCTCGCTGGCATTCTCTGCTTTCTGCTTGTTACCGCATGCTGCAAAGATGACAGCTGCGCAAGCAATTGCTAAGAAAGATAACTTCTTCATGTTAGATTTGTTTTTGTTATTAATAATGTTAACTGATTTTTCTCGTTTCCTATTGTCCGTCGTTCCTGATTACCCTGCCAGGGAAATCTGTCAGCAGGAGCAGGATGGCCATGATGCACATGACGACGAGGACGGAAAGGTTGAACCAAAGAGTCTTTATATGATGGTCTCCAATGATTTTCTCACTGCTGTAGAAGGGTGCCCGGCCTATGCGGCTCTGGGGAGTCAGGTATATGAGTCCCCGGCGAGGCACGATGGTGGTGCCTATGACCTCAAGTGTGTTTTGCTGGTCGGCCCCACTGACAATGTCTTCCAACTTGCTGTTGTAGTTGTCGCGCTTCAGTTTCATCACGCTCTCTTTTCCGTGCGTCCTTATCAAACTGCTCATGATGACGTCGCTCGCCAGTGTGATTTTGTTGCCTCGCTGGGAGAGTATCTGCTCCGCCTCGTCCAGATATTTGCAGAGCGAAGCGTAGGAATAGTCGCCTTCGTAGGCCTTCATGTCGCAATAATTCGTCAGCGTGGGCAGATTGGTCTTTATGACGGCCAGATGCATGGGGTTCACTTCCTGACGATGGTCGGCCTCGTGTTTCATGGTCTCCAGCTGCGACTGTAGTTCGTAGAGGAATCCCATGTTGTAGTAGAGGTTCTCGTACTTCTTCTTGTCGGTCTCGAAGAAGGGTGCTTCGTAGGCGTTGTCGGAGAATGAGGTGACGGCCAGTGCCTCGTAGGACCACCGCGAGGGGATGATGTCGCCGATGACCGGGACATTGCCTGTGGTGCTCTTAGGCGTGAGGTCGGAGAAGCTGACTACCAGTCCGCAGAGCAGTATCTGCGGTATCAGGAGCATGGGAATGCTGATGTAGATGGCAACTACGGAACTGAGGCATTGCGAAAGGATGAGTCCCGTCAGGTTGGCCAGCAGGGCCGTGACGAAGAGTATGAGCCACCACGTTCCGAACAGGCCGTGCAGGCCCATGATGGTGTTGCCGACAAGGATGAAAAGGAATGTCTGCACCAGCGATACCATAGCCATGTAGACTATCTTCGACCAAATGTAGCTGCCATGCGACAGATGGAGGAAGCGTTCGCGCTTCAGCAGGGCGCGGTCCTTGATGATTTCCTCAGCACTGCCGCTCATGCCGATAAACGTTGCCACGATGACGGCCATGAAAAAGTAGCTCACCATGTTCTTGTTGGCCATCACGGTGTAGCCTTCGGGTGGTGCATAGCGTGTGAGCAGGCCACAGATGAGGGCCAGAAGGGGAGCCTCCAGCAGAGTGATGCACAGATACTGCAGATTGGTGGCCTTTGTGCGTATGTTGCGGCGGAGGAAGATGGCGAACTGCTTCAGCGCCCCAGGCTTCTTCTGGTCCGATGGGGGCACAGCGCTAACCTTGGGCTCGTCCATTTCGGGGCGATTCTTCAGATAGAGTTCGTGCCAGTCCTGCGGCGACATCTTGCGCTCGTCGGTAGGTTCGCCCGTATTGCTGAGGGCCTTTTCGTCAATGATGTTCAGCACAATCTCCGGGTTCACGTTGCCGCAGGTCGGGCAGGCGCTGGTCTCGGCATCGGCATAGTTGGCTGCATCCTTGAAGTAGGTGATGGCGTCAATGGGATTGCCGTCAAATACGGGATATCCGCCCCGGTCGAGCAGCCACAGCCGGTCGAAGAGCTTATATACGTCGCTCGAAGGCTGATGTATGTTGACTATGATCAGTTTCCCCTTGAAGGTCTGTTCCTTCAGCAGATTGATAACCTTGTCTGTGTCTGCCGATGAGAGGCCGGATGTGGGTTCGTCGAGGAACAGTACGGCCGGTTCGCGTATGAGTTCCAGTGCAATGTTCAGTCGCTTGCGCTGTCCGCCGGAGATGTACTTGTTGATGGCAGAGCCTGCCTTCAGGTCTTTGACAGCGTCAAGGCCCAAGTCCTTGAGCGTCTTCATTACGCGCCGGTCGATTTCCTCTGCCGACATGCCCTCGAAACACAGTTTTGCCGTGAACCAGAGATTCTGGTATACCGTCAGTTCCTCGATGAGCAGGTCGTCCTGTGGAACGAATCCTATCAGGGCTTTTGCCTCTGGCTCAGCTATATCGTGCCCGTTGATGGTGATGCTGCCCTCCTGCGGTTTCAGGCTGCCGTTCAGCAGCGAGAGCAGGGTTGTCTTGCCCGTGCCCGACCCGCCCATGATGGCCAGCAATTCGCCACTGTGCAGGGTGAAGCTCAGGTCGTGCATGCCATTTTGGCTGTTGGGGAAGCGGAAGTTGATGTTGCGGCCGCAAAATTCCACCTCTTTTTGCTTGTCTACAGCCTTGCCGTTAGCCTTGTTATAGGCATCGATGATGGTGGAATAGTAGATGGGCTTGCCACTGTAGCTACCCTTCAGTACGCTGCTTTGCAACCATATCTGATAGGCACCGGACAATATGGGCACATCGTTCAGCAATACGTTGTCGGAGCCTGTATAGGTGAAGATGAGCAGGTTATAGACAGGGTCTAACAGCGTTTTCAGGTTGCCCTGGAAGCCCTCGGGCTGCAACTGCATCACGAATTGCGATGGTTTGCCGCCCACGAAGTCGGAGAAGTTCCGGAACTGCTCCTCGGAGATGTGGAACAGCTCTGCCATCGCCTTGAATATGCCGGTGGGCTCAGCGTCTTCATAGCCACAGAACTCCATCAGACGCAACAGGAGCAAGGCCTCCTCCTTGGGTTGAATCTTGCCTTGCAGGTTGGAGCAGATGGATGTCACCGCCACTTGGTTATCATGTCCTTCGGTCAGCTCATAAACATCGCGCATGTCATTGTACAGGCCCACGTAGGTGTCCGTGTTGCGGATTCCGAAATGATGGCGCAGATAGTTCACAAGCATTTCCTGTGCTCGTGTCTTGTCTACCGCCTTCTCTTTTCCGAAAAGGGCAAACAGACTGATAAAACCTGATAGCACGATGTCTGTCATCTCTCTCTCTGTAACTATGTCATAACTCGCTTGCCTTCTGGTAAGGCAAGTGTTATGGAAATATACAAAATCCTTGCAAATGTACAAAAACCTTTGGAAATATGCAAACTTGCAGCCGATATATTGTTTTTAACGAAAGATTGCATCTTTCCTATACCCATTTTAAGACCCTTGCCCAGGCTGTCGAGGCCCGGGCAAGGGCGATTTTCCCTTTCAAAAAAATACGCGGGGCTCCAATTGGAACCTCGCGCAAACTTTCGTGAACTTTGTTTGTACTACTTGATGGCGTACTCCACGGTGTTCACCACGCGTACCTTCTTGATATAGGGAGTGTTGGCATCGCGGTCTTCGATGCTGAATTGGCCCTGCGAAGCCGTGATGATGCCACCGAGGTGCGTGTCGGCGTCCTTGGCAAACTGTTCGGCAGTGGCGCGGGCGTTCTTCAGGGCCTCCTGCACCATTTCGGGCTTGATGTCCGTCAGTCCGGTGAAGTCGTAGCGGACGCTGTTGCCGCCGTATTCCTCGCTGACCAGGGCGATTCCCTGTTTCATCAGTTCCGACTGGCGGTTCATGAGCTGGCGCACCTTGTCGACGTTGGTGGAGGTAACGGTGATGACGCAGGTGGCCTTGTAGCGGTAGTTCATGATTTCGTTACCGTAGTTATCGGCCTGGCGGTCGCTGATGGTGGGAGGGTTGATGCTGATTTCGCTGTCGGTGATGCCGGCAGACTTCAGGAAGCTTACCACCACGCGGTTCTTCTGTTCGATGAGCTCGTACATGGCCGACGGGTCGTTGCCCAGTTCCTTGTACAGGAGGGGCCACGTGACCTTGTTGGCCGGAACCTCGCGCTCAGACAGGCCCTTGACGGTGACCTTGTGGTCGAGTCGCTTGAAATTCTCGATGCCGGAACCGATGAAATAGCCTCCGGCAATGATTGCGATGGCCAGCACGATGGCTGGAAGCAGTGTGTTCGATTTCATTGTTTTAGATGTGTTACTTTGTTATTATTGTTAATTAAACGCGAGACCTTCGGAAAGGTCTCGCGCTGTAGTGAACCAGAATAGCCCGGGACTTCCCAGGCTTTCTGGGTATTTACTGATAGAAGAGGTAGCGGTTGTCCTCAATCTTGGCCTTGCGCACCAGGGTCTGCATCATACCGTTGAGGATGCGAGAATAGTTGTTGGCCAGCTGAGTCTCTTCCTGCTTCTGGTCGAACTTGCCTTGGAGCTTGTTCTTGTTGAGTACCTGGAAGGCATATACGCCACCTTCGCCTCTAACGCCAGTGACGAACTGTCCCTTCTCGGCTTTTGCTACGGCACCGCTGAGGGCGGGTTCGCTGCTGGCAACCTTCTGGACGAATACGGGAGCCGCGAAGGTGATGTGGCTGACGGTGTCCTGAACGGCACCGGCCACCTTGGCTACCTCGGCTACGCTCTTCATGCCCTGAATCTTTTCGATGAGCTGAGCGGCCTTCTTGTCCTTCATGACTTCCTCCTTCAGGATGTTCTGCAGGTTGTCGTCGTTGAAGTCACGTGCACCCTTCTTGTGGATGGCAGAGAGCATGACCACGAGCAACTGGTCATTGGCATTGCCGGCCTCGTAGAGTTCGCTGACGTCGCCGACCTTGCTCTTGAAGACCCAACGCAGGGCGTCGGTGGTACCGCGTACGCCACCGATGAAGTGGTCGCCGCTGCCCACGTACTGAGCGGTCTGAACGGTGTAACCCTCCTTGGCAGCGTTAGCCTCGATGTCTTCCATCTTGCTGTTGGCAGCCAGGAACGAGCTGAACTTGTTCCAGATGGCATTGTGTGTCTCTTCGCTGAAGTCGATGGCGCGCTTAATGATGGCCACGTCGTATTTGTCGATGATGTTGCGGCGGTCGGTAACCTTGACGATGATCTTGCCACCGGTGATGTCGATTTGCTTCAGGGCACCTGCAGGTGTGGTGAACAGGGCTTCTACGAAGGCCTTGTCATCGTCGCGCAGGTTGCTGCCGTCAACCTGGGCAGAGGTAATCCACTGAGCCTCGGCCGACTGGTTGTACTTCTTGGCGATGGTGTCGATGGGAGCACCGGCCTGGAGGGCCGTCATGATGCTGTCGGCGGTCTTCGTAGCCTTCTCGTCGGTACCGCTGACGCTGATGACGCGATATTCAACAGAGTCGGGCTGCTGCACCTTGGCGATGTACTTGACCACGTTCATGGTGTTTTCTGCTGCGTTCACCGTGGGACCGGCGATGGTGCCGGGAGCCATGCTGTCGAGCTGGGCAGCAATGTCGCGGGGCAGAGAGTTGCGGCTAACGGGCACACCGCTGTAGCTGATGCTCGAACGGCTTTCGCGGATGGTGTTGGCGATGTTCTCGCTGGTCTGCAGTGCCTGAGCGTATTCGGTCATTTCCTTCTGCAGTTCGTCCTTGTCAGCCTGGCTGGCGGTGACGGGCACTACGATGTACTTGATGTCGCGAGCCTCCTGCATCATGTCGAACATGTCGGGATACTGCTTCTGCATCTCCTTGTACTTGGCCTTCAGCTCAGCCTCGGTGGGTTCAACGTCGGTGTCCTTGACGGTGGTGTAAGGAAGGGCTGCCAGCAATACCTGGCTCTCGTTGTTGCGAGCCTCGAATGCGGCCTTGGCGCTGACGGGGTTAGCGAGCAGACAGTTGGAGAGCAGAGTCTGGTACTTTTGTGCCAGGGCCTGCTGGGCCACCTGCTTTTCGATGAACTTCCAGTACTTGTAGTATTGCGTCATCGACTCCTTCTGAGCCTCGGGATAGTCGGGGTTGTTCTGAATCTCCTCGTAGTTGGTGAGGAACTGCTTCAGGACGTTGGAGTCGAACTGGCCGGTCTGCTGGTTTACGAACGGTGTCTGGCGCAGGATGGGGCTGCTGCCGGTGGTGATGAGGTTCTGCACCTCTGCATCGGTGACGTACAGGCCCAGCTTCTTAGCCTCGTGCTCGATGACCTTCTGGCTGATGAAGTCGTTCCAGACCTGGTCGCGCAGCTGGATGGTCTGTGCCTCGCTGAGGTTCTGGCCGCCGTTGCTAAGTTTCACGGCGTTCTCATACTCCTCGATGAGCGTGTTGAAATCCTGATAGTTTACATTTTCGCCGTACACCTCGCCGATGACTTGGCGGCTGGCATTACGGCTGGAAGAGAGGGCACGTACCAACTCCTCCGCGATGAAAGCGAACAAGGCCAGACCCAGAATGAGGATGAGGGCAGTACCTTTGCTTCTGATTGTTTGTAAAGTTGCCATAAATGTTATTGTTTTATTTGTTTATTATTCATTAATAAGTGCACAATCGGGCGCAAAGTTACAAATAAGTGAGGGGAAAACCAAATTTATTTGAGTTTTTCCGAACGAGAGTAATTAAAATTGTAGGATAAAGTTGCAAAATAAAGTTGAACAGAGATTGATGATGGCTGTAAAATCAGTTTTTAATGACTTTCAGCCGTACAAGTTCTATCTTTGTCGTCGTGTTCTTCACAATCTTGGCCTCCCAGTTCCCGAACCGCACTACTTCGTTCAGTTTGGGGAAACTTTGGTACTCGTGCAGGATGAGGCCACCCAGTGTCAGATATTCCTCGCTCTCGGGCAGGTCGAGGTCGAAACGTTCGTTGATGGTCTCTATCTCCAGTCGGGCCGACAGCAGGTATTCGTCGTTGCCCAGGTCCTTGGCCGTGTATTTGTTGCTGTCGTGCTCGTCCTCGATTTCGCCGAACACCTCCTCCATGAGGTCTTCCAGCGTGACGATGCCCGATGTGCCGCCAAACTCGTCGACGACGACGGCCATCGACTTCTTTTCCTGCATGAATTGTTTCATCAGTTTCTGTGCCGTCATGGTTTCGGGGACGATGGGCATCTCGCGTATGCTGCCGGTCCAGGCGTCGCCTGCCTTCAGTCGGAACATCTCGCTCGAATGCACGAAGCCCACGATGTCGTCGATGTCCTCGCGGTAGACGATAATCTTGGAGTGACCGCTCTCTACGAACTGATTCTTCAGGGTCTCCAGTGGGGTGTCGATGCTGACGGCGTCTATCTCCGTTCGGGGTACGATGCAGTCGCGTATCTTTGTCGTGCTGAAGTCCAGCGCATTTTGGAATATCTTCACCTCCTCGTTTATCTCGCTCTCATCGCCTACGTGGTCGATGTTGCGCTGAATCAGGTCGTCGAGGTCAACCTTCGAGAAGGACTTGTCGTTGGTCACGGGTTTCACTTTGGCTCCCACCATCCAGAGCAGGGTCTTGGAGAGACCGCTGGTGAACTTGCTGATGGGGTAGAGCACGATGTAGCACAGGTAGGCCGGAAGGGCGAAGGCATTCATCATGCCGTTGGGGTTCAGCCGGAAAATGGTCTTGGGCAGGAATTCACCCGTCACCAGTACGATGATGGTGCTGATCACCGTCTGTATGGTCAGTTGCAGCGGTCCGTCGTCCTGCCATCCCAGGGGATTGAGGATGAATTGGTCGATGATTTGTGCCATCAGTATGCCGTATACGACCAGTGCGATGTTGTTGCCCACCAGCAGGGTGGAGATGAAGTTATTGGGGTGGGCATAGAAGATGCTCAGGATGCGTGACGTTATGCCCTCCTTGGCGGCTTTGTCCATTTCGACGCGCAGCTTGCTGCTCGAAACGAAGGCTATCTCCATGCCGGAGAAGAAAGCCGATGCCAGCAGAACTAAGATACAACTTATGATTAACATAGATATATTTTCTATTCTCAGTTATCTGTTACTTCTATCTGTTACTTCCAGTGCCCCTCTTGCTGCCGTGGTGCAGGTTTGCCGGTGGCTGTGTGCTTGGCGCGGTTGGGTTCGTTGGTGGGTGTCGTGGCGGCCACGGCGGCAGCCGTGTCGGTAGGCTGTTCGTCGGGCTTCTTGTCGAAGTCGCTTGCCGGGAAGGCTCCCTCGGAGTTCGATACGTAGTAGTCCGTCATCTGCTCGTTCGAGCGGAAGTCGGTGCCTTCCAGCTCCTGGTCGGTGGTCTTGATGCGCATGTACTTCGTACTCCACATCTTGTGCTCGTTCATGTCCCAGAAGAGTTCTTCGGTGCGGAACAGCGTCCCCTCCACATTGTGGATGACTACGCGTCCGCGCAGTTCCCACAGCCGTTGTTCGTGCAGGTATGCCGTGTCGGCCTCCACGTGCAGGTCGATGTGGAACTGTTCGTCGAAGCGTTCCATGAGCATGCCCTTCATGAACTTCCACGTCGGTGGGTTGGTGTTGGTGTATATGTCCCACTCCTCGGCCACCAGCTTATAGCGTAATATGCCCGAGTCGGAGATGAGTGTGCTGATGCCGCGTGAGCGCATGAAGGCTGCCGAGTCCTCGGCACTGATGGAGGCAGGCATGCGTTCCTGCTCGTCCTGGCAGGAGAGCATGAAGGCGTGCGAGAATGAGAAAACCAGCAACAGGGGAAGCCATGTCAGGCCCCTCCGTCTACTTGCGTCGCTGTTGTCCTCCTTTCTCATTTTCTCATTTCCCCCTTTACTGGAATCTGCGTTTCATGAACCATGTCTCGTTGACGGAGATGCCCACGTGCAACATGAAGTAGTTCTCGCGAATCTGATTCGACACGCTGGGGTTGCGCAGGAGCCATTCTGCCGAAACGTTGATGAGCGAGAGTGAGCCCGTCTTCAGGGGCAGTGCCGTGCCGGCCGTCAGTCGCAGTTCGCTGGGCCCCTTCCTGCCGTTCACCTTGGCATAGGGCGTTGTGTACGAGGCGCCCAGACGGAAGTGCATGCGCTCGATGTACTTGCCGTAGGGGTTGTGGATATAGTCGGCACCCACTGTGGCGCGGTGCATGTTCTGGTACTGGTCGGTGGAGACGATGATATCCGTGTTCGTCGCCGTCGACTGCGACACGGGCAGTCGACATCCTTTCCACAGCTGTATGGCATAGTCGGCACCTACGGTCAGTCGTTCCTTCCTCTTCCAGGTCAGACCGCCGCTGATGGTGTAGGGCAGTTCGAATGCCTTGTCGGCCTTGCGCTCGATGGTGTCGCCTTGGCTGGTATATCGCAGCAGGGTGACGTTGGAGCCGATGCGGTGGCCGATGCCCACTGTGGCACCCACTGTCAGTTCGTTTTCCTTGTCAATCTGTATGGGATACTGTACGCCGATGTCCATCTTATAGGTGCGGATGTCCGACGACCATTCCTCGTTCTGCGTGTTGTAGTTCAGGTTGCTTGTGGTGGAAGTGCCCTCGAAGAACTGCTGCGCCAGGCTGTTGCTGTACGAGCCCCACAGGTAGCCTATGTTCGCACCGATGCTCAGTCCGGCCACGGGGTTCCATCCCACACCCATGTATATCTGGTGCAGACCGCCGTTGCCGTAGTAGGTCGTCTTCGACGTTATGGTCTGTCCGGTGGTGTAGCTGCTGCCCACGATGTGACTTTCGTTGAAGTTGTATCCGATGTTGGAGTAGGGTACAAAGCCCACCGACATGCCCATTCCGCGGCGAAGACGGAAGCCCGTGCTCACGTAGTCGAGCATGGCGTTCATCACGTTGATGCTCGTTTTGTTGCCCGTGAGGCGTCCCGTTTGCACGGTCATGCCTGCATCGAAGATGAACGTCAGCGTGTCGATACACGAATACGAGGCCGGGTTCTGCATGTTCACCTGTATGGGGTTTCTCAGTCCCTGCGCCACACCGGCCATGCCACGGTTTTGACCAAACGACTGTTCGCACAATGTGCCCAGTCCGAATCGTGAGTAAGACGAGTTGCAGCCATTGGTCTGAGCCTTAGCGATGCACGCCGTCGCAGCGATAATCAGCAGTGCGAATAATCTCTTTATCTGCGTCATTTATTGTAGTTCAATATCTGGTTAAGTCCACGAGGGACAAGAAAATCGTCGGCAAAGATAGTGCAATCCGAGCGAAAAGCCAAATCCTGTTTGGCCTTTTCCGAGGAGAAGCCTATTTTCGCGCCTGCAAAGTTAGTAATTTTTGGCGATATATCCAATTTCTTGACGTCTCCGCCCGTTAAAAAAACTGAAAGACCTGGATATTTCTTCTGAAAAGCCCTGATATAGCCCTCGATTTCGTACTTCATGCCCCAGACTACGCCGCTGCGCAGTGCCGTATCGGTGTCGTAGCCCAGTTCGGGGCATTCGCCGTCGCGACCGATGAGCGGCAGTGCCGCCGTCCACTTGTTCATGGCCTTCAGTCGCATCTCCAGTCCCGGCGAGATGTTGCCGCCCAGATAGTGGTTGGCATGGTCTAGGATGTCGATGGTGATGCACGTCCCAGTGTCTACCACCAGCAGGTCGCCCTCCGGCTGCAGCGAGCGTGCCCCCACGATGCCTGCGATGCGGTCGGCCCCCAGTGTCTCCGTTGTGTGGTACATGATGTTCACGGGCACGGGCGTCTGGCCCGTCAGTTGCATCATCTCGAACCCGAGCGATGCCAGCACGCGCTTTCCTTCGTCGGGAATGTGAGCCGTGGTGGAATAGATACCACGCTGACACCCAGTCCGTTTGGAAAATTCCTCTACGCCAGCCAACGTGTGTCCCGTGGTCATGCCCTCCACGATGCGGTCGCCTTCGAAGGCAAATACTTTCGCGCGTGTGTTACCTATATCTATAATGAGGTCCATATCTGTATGTGTTATATGTTTTCGTAATAATTCCGATATCTTCATTTCGCCTGCAAAGATACGTCAATCTGCGCACATTTTCAAATTCTCGGGCCACTATTCTCAACGACGTCCCGTCGACTTCTTCCGCCATCGCCGATGAATGTACGTTCATCGTCGGTGTCCGTACATCCATCGTCGACGTCCGTCCGTTCATCG
>ODAJ012169675.1_pt1 | contig 19215 bp, 14 predicted proteins | sample 1539241 | NCBI WGS metagenome assembly ODAJ01 (sample SAMN02144231, study PRJEB22623) | gut metagenome | biome: sheep rumen | host: Ovis aries | place: New Zealand | reverse complement strand
GAACAAGAACTCCATCAAGATCATCGGCGACCATACCGACAAGTACGTGCAGGCCTACTTCCAGTACGACTCCAAGAAGACCGGCGGCGTCACCATCAGCCATCTGCGCTTCGGCGACAAGCCCATCAAGAGCCCGTACTACATCAACAAGGCTGACTTTGTCGCATGTCATGTGCCCAGCTACATCACCAAGGGCTTCCCGATCGTCCGCGACGTCAAGCCCGGCGGCGTGTTCCTGGTCAACTGCCAGTGGAGCTTTGAGGAGCTTGAGCATCACCTCGACGCCGCCTCCAAGCGCTACATCGCCAACAACAACATCCAGCTCTACATGATCAACGCCATCGACCTGGCCAAGCAGATCGGCATGGGCAAGCGCACCAACACCATTCTGCAGTCCGCCTTCTTCTCCCTGGCGAAGGTCATGCCCGAGGCCGAGGCCATCCAGTACATGAAGGACGCCGCCCTGCACTCCTACCTCAAGAAGGGCCAGGATGTCGTCGACATGAACTACAAGGCCATCGACGCCGGCGCTACCGCCTACACCAAGGTGGACGTGCCCGCCGCCTGGGCCGAAGCTGTTGACGGCGAGAGCACGCTCGACCGCCATGGCCGCGAGAAGACCGTCAAGATGGTCAAGACCATCCTCGATCCGGTCGACAAGATGGACGGCGACAGCCTGCCCGTCTCCGCTTTCGTGCCTCATGCCGACGGCACCTTCGAACTCGGCGCCGCCGCTTACGAGAAGCGCGGCATCGCCGTGACCGTGCCTGAGTGGGACGCCAACAAGTGCATCCAGTGCAACCAGTGCGCGTTCGTCTGCCCGCACGCCACCATCCGTCCCTTCGTGCTGAGCGCAGAAGAGGCCGCCGCGGCTCCCGAGCAGACCAAGCTCGCCGACGTCAAGGGCATCAAGAACATGGCCGGCTACAAGTTCACCATGGCCGTCTCCCCGCTGGACTGCATGGGCTGCGGCGTGTGCGTGGGCGAGTGCCCTGTCGGCGCCATCCAGATGGTCCCGATGGAGAGCCAGTTGCCCGAGCAGGAAGTCTTCAACTACGCGGTCGAGAAGGTCGAGGCCAAGCCCGAGCTCTTCAAGGCCGACAATGTGAAGTTCAGCCAGTTCGCTCAGCCCTATCTCGAGTTCTCCGGCTCCTGCGCCGGCTGCGCCGAGACCAGCTACGCCCGCATCATCACCCAGCTCTTCGGCGATCACATGATCATCTCCAACGCCACCGGCTGCTCCTCCATCTGGGGCGGTCCTGCCGCTTCCTCTCCCTACACCGTCAACAAGGAAGGCAAGGGTCCCGCCTGGGCCAACTCCCTCTTTGAAGACAACGCCGAGCACGGCCTGGGCCTCTACCTCGGCCAGAAGAAGATCCGCGACGATCTGAAGGCCAAGGTCGAAGCGCTCGTCGCCATCGAGTGGACCGACGCCGACGTCAAGGCCGCCGCTGCGAAGTGGTTCGAGACCTATGACGACGGCAACCTGAACCAGGAGCCCGCCAAGGCGCTCGTCAAGGCCCTTGAAGAGGCTGTCTGCGACGGCTGCGACTGCGACGCCTGCAAGCTCGCCCGCGAGATCCTGGAGAAGAAGTCCTACCTGAACAAGAAGTCCATGTGGATCTTCGGCGGCGACGGCTGGGCTTACGACATCGGCTACGGCGGCGTTGACCATGTCCTCGCTTCCGGCGAAGACGTCAACATCTTCGTGTTCAACACCGAGGTCTACTCCAACACCGGCGGCCAGGCCTCCAAGGCCTCCAACATCGGCCAGGTCGCGCAGTTTGCCGCGGCCGGCAAGGAGCTGAAGTCCAAGAGCCTCGCCGAGATGGCCATGACCTATGGTTATGTCTACGTCGCGCAGGTCGCGATGGGCGCCAACAAGGCCAAGGCCCTCAAGGCCATCGTCGAAGCCGAGGCCCACAAGGGACCGTCCCTCATCATTGCTTACGCTCCCTGCGAGATGCACAGCATCAAGGGCGGCATGGGCAACTGCCAGAAGGAAATGAACAAGGCTGTCGACTGCGGCTACTGGAACCTCTTCCGCTTCAATCCGAATGCCGACAAGCACTTCACGCTTGACAGCAAGGCTCCCGCCGAGGGCTACCGTGCGTTCCTCATGAACGAGGCACGCTACAGCCGCCTGACCCGTGAGTTCCCGGATCGCGCCGAGAGACTCTTCAGCGCCAACGAGGCCAACGCCAAGGAGCGCTACGAGCATCTGATGAAGCTCGTCGAGCTGTACGAGTAATCAAACGGGATCTACCGATCCCCGCTGATCCGCTCGGAGCATCCCAAGCAAAAACGAACTCCCCCGCCGACCGGCGGGGGAGTTTTGCGTAATGAACTTGAGATCCGCGCCGCAGGGGGCCTTGCCTCTTGCATCTGCCTCTGGTTACGAGCCCGTAGGGGACGGCGTCCCCGACGTCCCGCAATCCAATACCGGCCCCTGCCTCGCACCCGTAGGGGCGGCGATTCACGAATCGCCAACTGTACACGTCCGGATATCCGGCAGCGAGCGGCCGATCGCCCCTCCCAGGTCAGGCGGGGCAAAAAATCTCCTCGACAAGCGGGGCTTCCTGTGGCATAATAACGTACCTGCGGACTTCCGGGCTCTGCCCGGCAGAGCGCAGAATACAAATGCACATCACACAGGAGAATGCCATGAATCGCAAGGAAGTGGGGGAGATCCGCCGCCGGATCCGCCCGGAACACAACAATATATCCTTCATCTGCGGCTGCTATGTCAACGCCGAGAAGGCCGTCGTCTCCAGCTTTGAGGAGTCCGTTGCGCTGATGAGCGCGGAGGAGCGGGAGAAATACTTCGCGCTGCTGCGCAAGTCCCTGTCCGGCTCGCTGGGGCGCAATCTCTTGCAGCTCGATTTCGCCACAAAGGAGGTCATGGACAGCGCCGAGCACAAGCTGCTCTCCGCCCTGCGCAAGAGCGAGCTGCGCGACGCGTCGCTGCTCGAGAGCTTCTATCAGACCGTGATCGCCAATATCGACCCCGGCGAGAACGGCTGCCTGATCCTGCTCGCAATGGACAAGTACGACGTTCCGCACTACGGGAAGGACGGCGCCGAGGGCGACAGCGGCGAGGTCTTCCGCTACCTCGTCTGCGCCGTCTGCCCGATCAAGCCACGCAAGGCGGAGCTCGGCTATGACGCGCAGGACAAGCGCTTTCACAGCGCGCTGCAGGGCTCCGTTGCCGCCGCGCCGGAGCTGGGCTTCCTCTATCCCGCCTTCGACGAACGCGCGGCCAATATCTACGGTGCGCTCTTATACAGCCGCAGCGTCAACGAGGAGCACGCGGCCTTTATCGACGCGGTCTTCCGCGCGCCCGTGCCGCCCTCGGCCGGCGCGCAGAAGGAGAGCTTTGCCGAGCTGCTGAGCACTTCACTGGAGAAAGACTGCAGCTTTGCCGTTGTCCAGTCGGTACATGAGCAGCTGCACGAGCGCATGGAGCTGCACAAGGAGAGCAAGGACCCCGAGACGCTCACGCTGAGCCCGGACGAGCTGGGCGATATGCTCGAAAACGGAGGCGCAAGTCCCGAGGAGGCCGAACGCTTCGTCTCCCGCTGCCGGGAGAAGCTCGGCGAGGAGGCGCAGCTGATCCCGGCGAACATCGCGCCCTCCCGCCGCATGCAGATATGCACTCCGCAGGTGAAGATCAGTGTCGAGCCGCAGTTCAGCCACCTCGTCGAGGCGCGTGTACTGGACGGGAAGAAGGTGCTCGTCATCTCGGCGGAGGCGGGCGTCGAGCTCAACGGCCTGCCTGTGCAGATCCCCGGGGAGAAGGCAGAATAACAAGAATGCAACACGGAGGTGATACGATGCGCTGCACGAGCTTATGTTATATCGAGCGGGACGGACAATACCTGATGCTCCACCGTGTCAGGAAGGAGAACGACGAGAACCGCGATAAATGGATTGGCATCGGCGGCAAGTTCGAGGAAGGGGAGAGCCCGGAGGACTGCATGCTGCGCGAGGTGCGCGAGGAGACGGGGCTGCGCCTGCTCAGCTGGCGCTTTCGCGGCATCGTGACCTTCGTATCTGACGAGTGGGGCACGGAATACATGCACCTCTTCACCGCAGACCGCTTTGAGGGCGAGCTCCGGCGGGACTGCGAGGAGGGCGAACTCGCCTGGATCGGAAAACGCGAGCTGCTGACAAAGAAAATCTGGGAAGGCGACCGCATTTTTCTGCGCCTTCTCGAGGAAAACGCGCCCTTCTTTTCACTGAAACTCCGCTACTGTGGCGACAGTCTGGCAGAGGCTGTCATAAATGGACGGAATATCCCCGGGATTTTGTCGAATTGTGAATGAACTGTGAAAAATGGTATTGAATTTTTAGGTAATTTGGTGTATAGTATGCTACGTCATAAAATGTTCATTTTTGGGGAGGTAGCTGCATGAATATCGAGCGCGCGGATTTCATGGAAGTGCTCAAGGATTCCTACAGCGCCTACTACACCATCGCCGATCCGGAGACGGAGGAACTGCCTCTCGTTTTCCGCGGGGACTATTTCAAGCGCGACATGCACTATTGGTTCACCAAGAAAGCGGTCGTATGGGATAATCAGACCGGCGAATTCGCCTACGCCTTCTCCGCCGAGAGCTTCACGCCGGAGCTCGCGGAGCGCTGCATCGACTATGCGCTGGAGGACGGTCTGCCCCGTGTCCAGCCCGGTAAGGATCATTATCACACTGACATTAAAGTTCTCCTGATCTCCGATACGGTCAGCGAGGAGACCAAAAAGCTCGTACAAAAGAAGAGCTTTACCAAGAATTACAACCACTCTCTCTGGGGCTTCACCAACCTGCTCGTGGCCGCGGTCGATCTGAGCGGGAAGAAGACCTACACCAACAAGGCAGGGAACGCCCTGGTCAAATATTTCCGTAAACTGTTTGACGCCAGAAAATAGAGGAAGGCTGGCGGCAAATGGTCATAAAAAACTTTTTCATTAAGGAGTGAAAAGTATGAGCGCATTAGTAATCTTTCTGATCGCGATCGTGTGCTTGGCTCTTGGCTACGTCTTCTATGGCGCCTGGCTCGCCAAGCAGTGGGGTGTTGACCCCAATCGCGAGACCCCGGCTCACACCAGCTATGACGGCAAGGACTTCGTTCCTGCCAACCCCGCCGTGCTGATGGGCCACCACTTCTCCTCTATCGCCGGTGCAGGCCCCATCAATGGACCTATCCTGGCCTCCGTTTTCGGCTGGGTCCCCGTGTTCCTTTGGTGCGTCCTGGGCGGCATCTTCTTCGGCGGCATGCATGACTTTGGTGCTCTGTTCGCCTCCATCCGTCACAACGGCGGCTCTCTGGGCGAAGTCATCGAGGACTCCATGGGCGACAAGGCGAAGAACCTCTTCATCATCTTCGCTCTGGCTGTTCTGATCCTGGTCATCGCCTCCTTCACTGCGGTTGTTGCCGGCACCTTCGCTTCTGTTGATCCGTCTGCTGCCAACTACACCGCCAACGGCGCCACGGCCATGACCTCCATCCTCTTCATCGTCATCGCCGCTATCTTCGGCTTCTTCGTGTACCGCAAGAATGCCCCTGTCGGCCCTGCAACGATCGTCGGCATCATCGGCATCATTGCCATCGTCTTCATCGGCCAGCTCGTCGGTCTGCACTTTGGCCGTACTTTCTGGGTTCTCTTCATCGCCGTGTACGTCACCGTCGCTTCTCTGCTTCCTGTCTGGATCCTGCTGCAGCCTCGTGACTACCTGAGCTCCTTCCTGCTCTACGGCATGATGATCCTTGCCGCTATCTCCATCATCGGCGGTACCTTCACCGGCGCTGCCACTGTGGAGATCCCCGCTGTGGTTCCCGAAAAGGTCAGCACCATCTTCCCGACTCTGTTCATCACGGTCGCCTGCGGCGCCTGCTCTGGCTTCCACTCTCTGATCTCCTCCGGCACGACCTCCAAGCAGATCAACAACGAGAAGGACGCCAGGCTCATCGGCTACGGCTCCATGATCGTTGAGTCCGCTCTGGGCATCATCGCCCTGATCGCTGTCGGTGTTGTCTTCTCCCGTTCCGCTCAGGGCGGCGGCTCCGATTACACGACTCCTCCTGCTGCGTTCGCCGGCGGCATTGCCACCATGTTCAAGTCCTTCGCGGGCGAGAAGAGCTATGGCACCATCTACAACCTCTTCACGCTGGCTGTCTCCGTCTTCGCTCTGACCTCTCTGGACTCCGCCACTCGTCTGTGCCGTTACCTGTTCGGCGAGCTGCTCACTCCGGAAGGAAAGACCTATGAGGATCTGACCGGCGCCCGCAAGTTCTTCGCCACCCCGATCGTCTCCACCCTGATCATGGTCATCATCGGCTGCGGCATGGGCTTCCTGAACCTGACCCAGATCTGGGGCGTGTTCGGTGCTGCCAACCAGCTGCTCGCCGGTATCGCCATGCTCGCTGTCTGCACCTGGCTCGGCAAGATCGGCCGCAACAACAAGATGTTCTACTTCCCGATGGTCTTCATGCTCCTCGCTACGATTACCTCTCTGTGCATGACCATCATCGGCAAGGTCAAGGTCATCGGCGGCGGCAGCGCTGTCTGGGGTGACTGGTACGTCGCCATCTGGTCCACGCTGCTTGTCGTTCTGGCCGTGATCCTGGCTGTTACCGCTGTCAAGACCCTGGCTGGCCAGGCCAAGAAGAAAGCGTAAGATCGGCTGCCAAACCGAATATTACTTCCTTAATGAGAAAGGGTTGCTTCGGCAACCCTTTTTCATTATTGGTTGACATCACAGGGAAAGATCTACGAAAAGCACTCTGGATTTGCAAGGGGAGAGTGCAGAGAGGGGGCGGGCAGCCCCTTTCTGCGTATGAAGGCGAAAAGCCGGCCCGGCTTTTCGCTTTCAATTTTCTTAGTTGGAAAAATCTGTTTACAAGGGAGAGACGCGAAAATCGGAGGGACGGAGGCAAATTCGTCATAATGCCATACACTTGGGGAAATCTGTCTATTGCCAAAAACATATGAACGGTTTATCATATGAACAGTAATTCATATGATTGGAGGCGCAAAGGATGGCAGGGAGTGAAATCCTGGAGGAGATACTGCCGGAGGGCATGGCGCATGACCACAGTACGATCCTGCGCAAGGTGCGCGGGGAGCTGCCGACGGACGAGCTGCTCTGTGATCTGGCGGATCTTTTCAAGCTCTTCGGGGACACCACGCGCATGAAGATCCTCTTTGCGCTGCTGGAATCAGAGATGTGCGTGTGTGCTATCGCGGATCTTCTGGGCATGACACAGTCCGCCATCTCCCATCAGCTGCGCATCCTCAAGGACGCCAACCTCGTCGGAAACCGCCGCGAGGGGAAGACCATTTACTATTTTCTCGCCGACGATCATGTGCACACGATTCTAGCGCAAGGCTTCGATCATCTGATCGAGGAACATCAGGAAAGTGAGGAGCAACAACATGAAAAAGACCTTTAAGCTCGAAGATCTGGATTGCGCCAACTGCGCCGCCAAAATGGAGGCCGCCATCAACAAGCTCGATGGCGTGCAGAAGGCTACCGTCAGCTTCATGACGCAGAAGCTCACGCTCGAGGCCGAGGAGGAGCGCTTTGACGAGGTTTTGAAGGAAGCCGCCAAGTGCATCGCCAAGGTCGAGCCCGACTGCCGGGTGATCCTGAAATGACCCGGCGGCAGAAGAAGACTCTTCTGCGCATCGTTCTCGCGGCGCTGCTGCTCATCGCGGCAGCGCTGCTGCCCGTGCATGGAGTCTGGAAGGCGCTGGCCTTCGTCGTGCCTTACCTCGTGATCGGCTATGACGTGCTGTGGAGCGCTGTACGCGGCATCGCCCACGGCCAGGTCTTTGACGAAAAATTCCTCATGGCCGTCGCCACCATCGGCGCCTTCGCGATCCGGGAGTACCCGGAGGCCGCAGTGGTCATGCTCTTTTATCAGATCGGCGAGTTCTTCCAGTCCGTCGCCGTCGGGCGCAGCCGCAAGTCCATCGCCGCGCTCATGGATATCCGACCCGATTCCGCCACGGTGCTGCGTGACGGCGAGGAGCAGGAGGTCGAGCCCGACGAGGTGGAGATCGGGGAGACCATCGTCGTACGTCCCGGCGAGCGCATCGCGCTCGACGGCGTGATCCTCGAGGGCAGCACTGCGGTGAACACCTCCGCCCTCACGGGGGAGAGCCTGCCCGTCGATCTCGGGCCGGGCGACAAGGTCGTGAGCGGCTCGGTGAACCTCACGGGCGTCATCCGTGTGCAGACCGAGAGCCTCGCCTCCGAGAGCACTGTCTCCCGCATCCTGGAGCTGGTGGAGAATTCCGCCGACAAGAAGGCCAAAGTCGAGGGCTATATCACGCGCTTCGCCCGCTGGTACACACCCACGGTCGTGATCGGTGCGCTGCTGCTGGCCGTGATCCCCTCGCTCGTCACCGGCAACTGGGCGGAATGGATCCACCGCGCGCTGGTGTTCCTGGTCGTGTCCTGCCCCTGCGCACTGGTCGTCTCCGTCCCGCTGAGCTTTTTCGGCGGCATCGGCGGAGCATCGCGCCACGGCATCCTCGTCAAGGGCGCCAACGATATGGAAATGCTCGCCAAGGTCGATACCGTCGCCTTCGACAAGACCGGTACCCTCACACAGGGCCGCTTCGCCGTCGACGCTGTGCACCCCCGCGAGATCGACGCCGACGCGCTGCTGGATATCGCCGCTGCGGCCGAGAGCTTTTCGACGCATCCCCTTGCCGAGTCCATCATCCGGGCGCACGGCAAGCACATCGACCGCTCCCGCATCGGAGAGGTGAAGGAGCTCGCCGGGCGCGGCCTGCAGGCCGAGATCGACGGAGAGCGCTACTTCGTCGGCAATGCCAGACTCATGGAAGAGGCCTCCGCCGACTACCATGACTGCCATCTGCCCGGCACGGTCATCCACATCGCCCGCGGCAGCGAGTATCTGGGTCATATCGTCATTAACGACACGCTCAAGCCCGACGCTGTGGAAGCAGTCGCCGCGCTCAAGACCCTCGGCCTGCGCAGATCCGTCCTCCTCACGGGCGACCGTGAAAAGGTCGCGCAGAAAGTGGCGGGGGAGCTGGGCGTCGACGAGGTGCGCGCGGAGCTGCTGCCCGCGCAGAAGGTCGAGGCCGTGGAGGAGCTGCTCTCCTCCGGCGCGAAGCTCGCCTTCGTGGGCGACGGCATCAACGACGCGCCGGTGCTGACGCGCGCGGATGTGGGCATCGCCATGGGCGCTCTGGGGAGCGACGCCGCCATCGAGTCGGCCGATATCGTGCTCATGGATGACAAGCCCTCGCGCCTGCCGCTCGCCGTGCGCATCGCGCGCCGCACCATGAGCATCGTGCGCGAGAACATCATTTTCGCCCTCGGTGTGAAGATCCTCATCCTGATCCTCGGCGCGCTTGGCATCGCGGATCTCTGGCTCGCGGTGTTCGGGGACGTCGGTGTGCTGATTCTCGCCATCCTCAACGCCATGCGCTGCATGGTCATCCGGGAGTAAAGAAGAAAGAATCATGCGGCCTGCCCGTAGGGGCAGGCCGTATTACTATTTTCATCCTTGACTTTTTTGCCCCGTGTGGTAAAATGTGTCGTACACGACATGTTATCGAAGGGAGGGAACCTGCTTGGAACAGAACATATCCTTTGGCCTGCGTTTCTCTCTGCTGCACCGCGCCTTCAAACGGAAGATGGACGAGACGCTCGCGGAGAAGGAGCTCACCGGCGTGCAGTTTCATGTGCTCGGAACGCTCGTGCGCATGGAGCGGGCAGGGGAGGCGGAGATCAGCCAGACCGATCTTGAGCAGAAGACCCACCTCTCCCATGCCACAATGGCGGATCTTATCAAACGCCTTGAGAAAAAAGGATTTCTTCTCTCCGAGCAGCGCCTTAGCGACCGGCGTTTCAAGATCATCCGCGCGACGGAAAAGACCTATGCTCTCGGGCAGGAGATCGCCCGCGCGGAGGAGGAGACCATGTGCTGGCTCTGCAGCGGTATCGAGAAAGAAGAGATCGACGCGCTGATCCGCACGACGGATCGGATGCTCCAAAACGCGTATTCAGAAGACGGAAAGGGGTGCGATTGAGAAAGTGATCAAAACCTTTGTCAAATGCATCCGGGAGTACAAGCTCCCGACGATCCTCACGCTGGTGTTCATCATCGCGGAGGTTTTTATTGAAGTGCTGATCCCGACCTATACGGCGCGCCTTGTCAACGGCGTCCAGGCCTCCGCTCCGATTGCGGAGCTGCTGCCCGCGGGTCTGACGCTCGTCGCGATGGCGATTGTGTCGCTTCTGTGCGGCGGCGGCGCGGGCTACACCGGCGCCAAGGCCTCGGCCGGCTTTGCAAAAAACGTCCGGCACGACGTGTTTGAGCGCATCCAGCACTTCTCCTTTCAGAACATTGACAAGTTCTCCACCGCCTCGCTCGTGACCCGCCTCACGACGGACATCTCTAATGTGCAGATGGCCTTCATGATGTCGATCCGTATCGCGGTGCGCGCGCCGCTGATGTTCGTGTTCTCCATCGTCATGGCCTACCGCATGGGCGGCAGCCTCGCGGCGACCTTCCTGGTGGTCGTGCCGGTGCTGATCGTGGGTCTGCTGCTGATCGCCCGCAAGGCCATGCCTGCCTTCCGCTCGGTCTTCCGGCGCTATGACAGGATGAACGAGTCCGTTGAGGAAAACGTGCGCGCGATGCGCGTGGTGAAGGGCTTCGCCCGCGAGGACTACGAGAAGGAGAAGTTCGGCAAGGCCTCCGGCAGCATCGCCAAGGACTTCACCAAAGCCGAACGTATCGTGGCGCTCAACAACCCGCTCATGACGCTGTGCATGAACTTCAACATGGTTTTCGTGCTGATGGTCGGCGCGAAGCTCATTGTCACGAGCCGCGGCACGCTTATCAACGTCGGCGAGATCTCCGCCATGCTCACCTACGGCATGCAGATCCTCATGAGCCTCATGATGATCTCCATGATCTACGTGATGATGACCATCTCCTATGAGTCCATGAAGCGTATCGTCGAGGTGCTCGTCGAGAAGCCGAGCCTCAAGATGAAGGACGAGCCCATCACCGAAGTCAGGGACGGCTCCGTCGAGTTCACGGACGTGAGCTTCAAGTACAGCGAGAGCGCAGAGAAGTATGCCCTCGAGGACGTGGACCTGCATATCCCCTCCGGCAGCACCGTGGGCATCATCGGCGGCACCGGCGTCGGCAAATCGACGCTCGTACAGCTGATCCCGCGCCTGTACGACACGACGGAGGGCAGCGTGAAGGTCGGCGGCGTCGACGTGCGCGACTATGACATCGAGGCGCTGCGCGGCGCGGTCTCCATGGTGCTGCAGAAGAACGAGCTCTTCTCCGGCACGATCCGCGAGAACCTCCGCTGGGGCGATCCGGACGCGACGGACGAGGAGATCGAGCAGGCCTGCCGTCTCGCACAGGCGGATGAATTCATCCGCAGCTTCCCCGACGGCTACGACACACACATCGAACAGGGCGGCACCAATGTCTCCGGCGGGCAGAAGCAGCGCCTGTGCATCGCGCGCGCCCTGCTCAAGAAGCCGAAGATCCTCATTCTGGATGACTCGACCAGCGCGGTCGATACGAGGACCGATGCGCTGATCCGTGCGGGCTTCCGCGAATACATCCCCGAGACCACCAAGATCATCATCGCCCAGCGCGTGGCCTCTGTTGAGGACGCGGATCTGATCCTCGTCATGGACAACGGCCGCATTGTCGGGCGCGGTACGCACGCCGAACTCATGCGCTCGAGCGAGATCTACCGCGAGGTCTACGAGCAGCAGACGAACGGAGGTGACGAAGATGAAGAGTAAGCGCGGCGAAAGCCTCAAGGAAAACTTCGGCGCCATTGCCTGGACGCTCAAAAAGTTCTTCGGCTACTACCCCGTGCTGGGGCCGCTTGCCATGCTGTGCATCCTCTTCTCCGCCATTGTTGCGGCGATCCCTGCGGTCTTCATCCAGAAGGTCCTTGCCGTGATCGAGACCTTTGTCGCCAGCGGCGACTGGAGCGCGGCGCGTCAGGCGCTGCTGCCCTATATCTTTACGCTGATCGGCCTCTATGCCGTCTCCATCTGCTCGCTCACGCTCGAGACCCAGCTCATGGCCATCATGACCCAGGGCTTCCTCGACAAGATGCGCCGCGAGATGTTCAACGGGATGCAGGATCTTCCCATCCGGTATTTCGACTCCCACAAGCACGGGGACATCATGTCCTTCTATACCAACGATATCGATACCATGCGCCAGCTCGTGAGCGGCTCGCTCCCTGCCTTTATCCGCTCCGGCGCGATCGTGATCGCGGTGCTCGCCATCATGATCTATTACAGCGTCTGGATGACGCTGGTGCTTCTGCTCGGCGTCGTGGCAATGTTCTATGTCAGCAAGGTCGTCGGCGGCGGTTCCGCCAAGTACTTCATGCAGCAGCAGAAGGCCGTCGGCGCGATGGAGGGCTTCGCCCAGGAGACGATGAACGGCCAGAAGGTCGTCAAGGTCTTCTGCCATGAGCAAAAGAGCATCGAGGACTTTGACAAGGTCAACGGTGAACTCTACGAGGTGGGCTTCCGCGCGCACGCCTATGCGAGCGTCCTCGGCCCCATCATTGCCAATATAGGCAATATCCTCTATGTGACTCTCGCCCTCGTGGGCGGCGTGTTCATCCTCATGAAGGTGCCGAACGTCTCGCTTTCCGGCCTCGCGCTGGACGTGACGATCCTCGTGCCCTTCCTCAATATGGCGCGGCAGTTCACCGGCAACATCAACCAGCTCTCTCAGCAGATCAACTCCATCGTCATGGCCGGCGCCGGCGCCCAGCGCGTCCTCAGCCTGGTCAACGAGCCCCCTGAGGAGGACAAGGGCTATGTCACGCTCGTGAACGTCGAGACCGACGAAAAGGGCGAACTGCGCGAGGTCGAGCAGCACACCGGGCACTGGGCCTGGCGGCACCCGCACCAGGCGGATGGCACCGTCACCTACACCCCGCTGCGCGGCGATGTGCGCATGGTGGATGTGGACTTCGCCTATGAGGAGGGCAAGCCCGTCCTGCACGACATCTCCGTTTATGCCGAGCCCGGCCAGAAGGTTGCCTTCGTCGGCGCGACCGGCGCGGGCAAGACGACTATTACCAACCTCATCAACCGCTTCTACGACATTGCCGACGGCAAGATCCGCTACGACGGCATCAACATCAACAAGATCAAGAAGGACGACCTGCGCCGCTCCCTCGGCATTGTCCTGCAGGAGACCAACCTCTTCACCGGCACGGTGATGGAGAACATCCGCTACGGCCGCCTCGACGCCAGCGACGAGGAATGCGAGGAGGCCGCCCGGCTCGCCGGCGCGGACGATTTCATCCGCCGCCTGCCCCAGGGCTATCAGACGGAGCTGCAGAACAACGGCGCGAACCTCTCCCAGGGTCAGCGTCAGCTGCTCGCCATTGCGCGCGCCGCCGTGGCCGACCCGCCCGTCATGATCCTCGACGAGGCCACCTCCTCCATCGACACCCGCACCGAGGCCATCGTGCAGCGCGGTATGGATAAGCTCATGGAGGGCAGAACGGTCTTCGTCATCGCGCACCGCCTCTCCACGGTCATGAACTCGGATGTTATCATGGTTCTGGATCACGGCCGCATCATCGAGCGCGGCAGCCACGAAAAGCTCATTGAAGAGCGCGGCACCTATTATCAGCTCTACACCGGCGCCTTTGAGCTGGAGTAAAAACACATCAAAGCAAGCAAAACGCTCTCCGGGATCGTTCACTCCCGGAGAGCGTTTATCTGCATCCTGCATTTCCAATATTATCCTTAATCTTTCTTAAATCCAGTTTCCGCCTCTTTTCAGGAACGAAAAATGGCGTATAATACTCTTGAGCAGAAAGCATCAGAGGCAGAAACATGAGAAAGAAAAAAGCCAAGAGAATACCGCGCTTCTCGCCCTGGCAGCGCGCACTGCTGATCGTCGTGGCGGTGCTGCTGTCCGCAGCTGTCGCCGTCGGCGTTGCGGACGCGCGGCGCGTACGCTTTTACATGAGCGGCGCGGAGGAAGTCCGCGTGCCTTACGGGGAGCGCTATGAGGAGCCGGGCGTCTACGCGGTGAGCGTGGGCAGGCTCTTCGGCGAGAGCCGGCGGCGTCTGCCCATCGTGGTGCGAGGCTCCGTCGGCGAGGAGCTCGGCGAATACACGCTTCGCTACGTGACGCCCTATCTTTTCCGCCTCTACGGCACCGAGCGGCGCGTTACGGTCGTGGACGAGACGCCGCCCGTGCTGCGGCTCCATACCCGTGAGGGCTACCTCCCGAGCTGGCTGGACGGCTACGACGAGGAGGGCTGGGAGGCCTGGGACGAGCATGACGGCGACCTCAGCGAGCGTGTCCTCCGGCGGGCGGAGGGAGATAGCTTTGTCTACACCGTGACGGATTCCTCCGGCAACACGGCGAGCGTGACCAGGAGCCCGCAATACGCTGTCACCGCCCCGAAGATCAGACTCAACGGCGGAGATCACATTGATGTGAACGCGGGTCTTGCGTTTCACGACCCCGGCTGCACGGCGACCGACAGCCTCGGCAATGACCTAACGCAGTACGTCCGGGTGGAGGGGGAGGTCTCCAGCTTCCAGCCGGGGGACTATGAGCTGCGTTACTCGATCACCAACGCCCTCGGACAGACGGTCAGCGCCGTGCGCACGGTCTCGGTCATCCCGATCCGGAATCCCGGCGTCATCGAGCCCGACCGCAACACCATCTACCTGACCTTTGACGACGGCCCCGGCCCCTACACCGGCCGCCTGCTCGATGTGCTCGCCTTCTACAACGTGCGCGCCACCTTCTTCGTGACCGGACTGAACCCGGACTATGAAAACCAGATCGGCAGGGCCTGGCGCGAGGGGCACAGCATAGGCGTCCACAGCGCCACGCATGACTATTATTCGATCTATGCGAGCGAGGAGGCCTTTTTCGCGGATTTCAACGCCGTGGAGGACATCATTCTCCGCCAGACCGGCACAACCACACGGCTCTTCCGCTTCCCCGGCGGCAGCTCCAATACCGTCAGCCGCTTCAATCCCGGCGTCATGACGCGCCTCACGCGGGCCATGACGGATATGGGCTATATCTATTTCGACTGGAACGTGGACAGCAACGACGCCGGCGGCACGCGCGACACGGAGAGCATACTCCGGAACCTCAAGGACGGCTGTACCGGCAGACATGTTTCCGTCGTCCTGCAGCACGATATCAAGGACTACAGCGTGGATGCGGTGGAGAGCTTCATTGTCTGGGCGCTCAACAACGGCTATCAGTTCGCACCGCTCACGGAGTCGAGCCCACGCGCCCAGCACGGAGTGAACAATTAATACTGTTATCTAATAGAAATTAGACAATCTTTGCGGCTGGATTTGCGCCATGCTTCGTTATCTTCCTTGGCAATACACAAAGTATTCCCTGCGGACGATGCCTCGCCTGACACAAATCCAACTCGCAAATCTTTGTCTACTTCTTATCAGATAATAGTATAATCAATCAAAAAGAACAGGGCAGGAACTCTCCGTGAGTTCCCGCCCTGTTTAGCACGGATCTGAACAGATGGCGCGCTTACTCGACGCCCTCCATGTCCTTGCTCGCACCCTCGTAGTCGTAGCTCCAGCCGTAACCGATCAGCCAGTAGTGGCGCGGATCGGCGTCCGGATCGTTGAGCCTGGCGAATTCCATTTTTTTGCGGGTCTCGTATTGGCGCAGCTCCTTGAGCGTAAAGGGCAGGCCCAGCTCCGCGGCAATCGGCAGCAGCACATCCTCCGCCACAGCCTCGCGGATCTCGAGACTGCCGGGATAGCTGGCTTCGGCGTCGAGGCAGCGCTGACGCAGCGCCTCATCCGTATCGTAAAGGGCAAAGAACTGTTCCACATTTTCCGTTTCTTTCATCATTCCGCCTCCTGACTTTTGCATGATGGCCTCATTATATTCGTTTTGCGTCAAAAAGACAAGAGCTTCGCCGCGTTGACAGCGCACGAGGGGAATGCTATAATGCCTGTCGGCAGGGAATGATTCTAAAAATCATTCACCCGATGCTCATTGAAATGAATATATGGCCAAACAGCTATGCTGTTTGGCTGCGCGGCAAAGCCACGCGGCGAAAAGCTTTTTGGCTTTTCGCCAGCATATAATCATTATAATCAGTCAGCAGAAAAAAGCGAAACCGGGGAAGAAAAATGGATCAAAAGAAACCGAAAAAGGAAAAACGCAGGGTATGGCTGATCGTGCTCCTATGCATTCTCGGCTTGCTTGTGCTCGCCGTCTCCGCAGCGGGACTGTACTATAACACCCTGCTCGAGCGTTTGGATCTGGTCAGCAGCTCACAGAGCGAGACGGAATACCAGGGACCCGCGGAGAGCATTGTGCCGATCATCTCCGACGATGTGGAGAGGATCGAGTCGGGCAACAAAGCGGAGGGCGAGGTCTACGCCGACAAGAGGATCATGAATGTGCTGTTGATCGGCTCCGATCTCCGGATCCCCAACACGAAGGACCGCGGCCGCGGAGATGTGACCATGCTTGTCTCGCTCAATAAGGAGACCGGAGAAGTCAAGCTCATCAGCTTTGAACGCGGCATCATGGTCGAGTGCCCCGGCGTCGGGATCGATCTGTTGACGCACTCCTTTTCCTATGGCGGCGCCGAGGTCACGACGGATATCATCGCCGATTATTTCCTGCTCGACATCGCGGGATATGCCCATGTTGATTTCGACAGCTTCAGCGCGATCGTGGATGCGATCGGAGGCGTCGATATTGAGCTGGATGGAATGGAGGCCTGGGCACTGAAAAAGCCGGACGCGGGCGTGTATCATATGGACGGCGCGGATGCGTTGGCCTACTGCCGCCTGCGGAGTATCGACTCCAACTGGGGGCGCATTGCCCGACAACGCAAGACAGTGCAGGCGATGATCGACCGGGTGAGCACCATGAGCCTGCCGGAAATTAACGAACTGACCAAGGTGGTACTCCCCCTGGTGCATACCAACCTCACCAAAACGGAAATTACTACCATCCTCATCAACGCGCCGAAGTTCCTCGGCGCGCATGCCGAGCAAATGGCCGTCCCGGATCACAACGACCAGAACTGCGATTTCCAATACGAATCCGAGCGCCTGCGCCTGTTCATTTACGGCAAGGACAAATACGACGAGTCCTGAATCATACATGGAAAAACAGCAGCTCCCCAAGGGATGCTGCTGTTTTTCCATATCGTTTCGGTTTTGCGAGGTTCAGGCCTCCACCTTGCCCGAGGCGTGTTTTTTGAGCCGCGCAGTCTTTGGAAGAGCAAAGCCGGGGATCAGTCGGTCGAGACCCGTGAAGCTCAGAAACAGGATAGAGCCGATGACCAGAAAGCTCATGTAGTTGCGGGAGATGATCTCCAGCGTCGTAAACTCGTGAAGCGGATAGACCATAGAAGAGATCTTCGCAAAAAAGACGGGGAAGCAGTGCCAGGGGACGAGCTCGGAGCCGTAGATGCCCATGGAGGAAGTATAAGTCGCCAGACGCACACGCAGGCGGTAGGCGTCCTCTTCGCTGTCGGTCTCCACGTTTTTCTCCACGATATCTCGCACAATAGGGGACATGGTGGCGACCTGGGCGGCCTCATCCGCCAGCGCCATGTTGCCCACAAGGCAAAGCATGCCGCACCAGCCCATCAGCTGCGGGACGTTCCTGGAAATCTTCACGACCACCTTCGCCAGCGGATCAAAGGCGCCCATGGCATTCATGATGCCGCCAAAGGCCGCGACCCAGAGCATCATCACGATGACCCATGCGCCGGCGTCGGTGAAGCCGGTCATGACGACCACGCGGAAGAAAGTGCTGACGTTGGTCGTCCCGGCGATGAGGCCGAGCACGAGGGAACTGAGAACGCCGGCCAGCATGCACAGCAGTGTGTGGAAGCCGGTGAAGCTCAGGATGATGATGACGAAGAGGGGGATCACCAGGTAGAGCGGCACGCCGTTTTTGACTTGCTCGAGCAGAAGCAGAGCCGCAGGCTTCTCCTCTGAGAGCGCAGCATAGGCCGACTCCGGGATCTTCGAGATGGCGGCGGCGGGATCGCCGGGGATGCTGGGCAGCGAGTGCCCGGCGAAATAAAAGATAAAGACGGACAGCAGCAGACACAGCAGCGACCAAACGAGCTGGTGACGGACGCGGTCGATGATTTTCACGTCCTGCATGCCGCAGCTGAGCACAGTCACATCCGAGATCATGCCGATATTGTCGCCGAAGCAGGAGCCGCCGGCAATGGCGCAGGTGGTGAGCAGCAGGTCGCCGCCGACAAGGTGATTGAGCCAGAGAAAGATCGGCGCGCAGGCGGCGAAGGTGCCCCAGGAGGATCCTGTCGCAACAGAGAGCACGCAGGTCACCAGAATGGAGACCGGCGCGATGGTGCGCGCGGTGATGCCGAGCTTGAGCGCGATGCAGATGAGCGAGGCGCCGACGCCCGTCGCCATAAAGCTCTCGGCCACGGCGTAGGCGAACATCAGGATAAAGAAGATCAGAACGATGTTCTTGACCGAATTCAGACCCTGCTGAAAGGCCTCCTCGAAGCTGCAATGGCAGGTCAGCATGTAGACCACGGCGGCGGTGAACACAGCGATCGGGGCCGCCAGCAGCAGATCGAGCTTGACGACGATCACGAGCAGGGCAAAGACAAGCAGGGGAACAAACTTAAGCGCGGCAATCCAGCTGTTGCCGCGCGCATTTTGATTGTGAGCAGTCTGTTGTTTCATACCGTCCGATTGCCTTTCCTATTCTTCCTTTGTATCTTAACAGAAAACAAAGGAAATGGCAAGCTGCGCGAACAGACAAAAAAACAAGCGTATTTTCGACGATTTGACGAAAATGCGCCCTGATCTGTTTCATTGCGTATGAAGCATTCCAAAAGCAGAAAAAAGGACTGCCGAAGCAGTCCTTTTTCCTGATATGAAAGCTTACTTGAGGTTGAAGAACGCGGCGTTGCCGGGGTACTGGGCGACGTCGTCGAGCTCCTCCTCGATGCGAAGCAGCTGGTTGTACTTCGCAACGCGGTCGGTGCGGGAGGGAGCGCCGGTCTTGATCTGGCCGGCGTTGACGGCGACGGCGATGTCGGCGAGCGTGGTGTCCTCGGTCTCACCGGAGCGGTGGGAGACGATGGCGGTGTAGCCGGCGCGGTTGGCGGTCTGGATGGCGTCGAGGGTCTCGGTC